>Ga0265309_10000910_pt1 | contig 12563 bp, 11 predicted proteins | sample Helome_FD_192492 | JGI IMG/M metagenome (GOLD analysis project Ga0265309, IMG submission 192492) | Marine sediment microbial communities from subtidal zone of North Sea - Hel_20160524 (Illumina Assembly) | ecosystem: Environmental > Aquatic > Marine > Subtidal zone > Sediment ...
GGGACCGGGGCGTTCAACGCCGCGTCTTTTTTGACAGGATGGCCAGGCGGAGGTTGGTTTGGCAGAAGATTGAACGAAGGTTTTCCTTAGCGTTCTTTGCTGTCGATACGTTAGATCTCGGTCATTATCGATAATGCGTAGTTTTCTATAAGTCACTTCTTGAAGCGGCGACACTAGCGACTCAGCTTAGACCGGGACTGTTTTCGCCACTGTCGGTCTTTTCTGATCCTCTACCGAGTATAGATCGCATGCACGGTGGCGTGACAGAGGAAAGCCCGTGAGGGTTTTCCTCTGGTGATTACCTGGAACCTTGAGTTTCTTTAGAAAGCCCGCTGATATACATGCGTAGTTTGAATGGTATTGCTGCTAGGAGATGAATCTGCTACAAACACCGGCATGTATGAAAGAAGAAGGCAAGGCGGGGTCTGTGATGTTTTATGGGTCATGGTTGACATTGGAACTTGCATAGAGAATTTTGATAATTTGTTTTCCTGAGTTTTCAAGAAAGTCTTTCTTCTCTGATCCCCTCAGTATGCTTCCCTGAATTTCATGAGAGCTCATTCTTCTTTTCGCTTCGTTTTACAACGTAGTTACGCCTCCGCTTCCTATTGCGATCTATCGGATTGGAGCGGCATGCTCAACTGCGGATTAGGAGAAAGCTGTCAAGCCTCATTTGAACGGTCAACGGGCCGTCAATCTTTGGTTTACCGGCCTGTCCAGGTCTGGTAAATTTACGCTGGCTCAGGTTTTCGAGGAACCTCTCCATCCGATGGGATGCCGTAGGTTTGTTCTTGACGAGGAAAATGTCCTGCGTAGTCTTTGCGGTGATCTGGGCTACGGTCTCGAGATCGGCCTGAAAACATTGCCGGATCGCTGAAATGGTCAAGCTTTTCCTTGAGTTTGTGGTAATCGTCCTTACCCCCTTTAATTTTTCCATTGGCAGAGGCTTCACCGCGGGTGAGGGAGACGATTGGTCCGAAAGATATTCCAGAAATCTTTGTGGTATCGACATCAACATAAAGGCACTGGCCAATACAATTGCCAAAGTGATCTGGTACCAGGGAATGATTGAATTTGATACTACTAAACCAGATGGCGCGCCACGTAAACTGATGGATAGCAATCGACTCAAAGCCTTGGGCTGGCAACCTAGAATAGATCTTCAAGAGGGTCTTGATACCACATATCAAGAGTATTTGTCGTCCCTTGCTATAGCTGATAGATGAGTGCAATCAATTCAACGTTGGTGTCCTTGCGGTTACTCGGGCAGTCCGGTTGTCGAATTGAATATAATGGCACCGTGATCTATATGGACCCCTATCTTTCTAACTCGGTCCAGGAACTGGATTCGCCTGATTTAAAACGTCTCATTGTAGCCCCATTGCGTCCCAAAGATGTAACGGATGCTGGCTGGGTGCTGATTACGCATGACCATATAGATCATTGTGATCCTCATACCTTGCCTGAAATTTCGCGTGCATCCGAATCTTGTCGTTTCATTGGTCCATCGCCGGTGGTAAAGAGACTTTTGTCATGGGGCATTTCTGGGCAGCGCTGTCAAATCGCGCAAGAAAGCTGGATGCATATTAGTCAGGCAATAAAAGTTAGAGCTATCCCCGCTGTGCATCCTGCGATCAAGCGAGATGAGGAGCACAATTTGTTGACCATCGGATACATCGCAGAGATTGAAGGAAAACGAATTTATCTCGCAGGTGATACAAGTGTCACGCAAGAGTTGATTGATACCTTAACCTTATTGCGCCCAATAACTACGGCAATTTTGCCTGTGAATGAACGCAATTTTTTTCGAGATCGCCGTGGGATTATTGGAAACATGTCTGTGAGAGAGTCCTTTCTATTGGCAGTCGAAATCGGAGTAAAAACCGTCATTCCCGTTCATTGGGATATGTTTGCGGCGAATTCGGTAGGCATAGATGAGATTCAGGCAATCTATTCCCAAATGGAGCCAGACTTTGATTTGCAAATCCAGCCAGATTCAATAATGCTCTAATCATGCTTGTCAGTATCATTATTCGTACATTGAATGAGGATAAACACCTAGATGTTCTCCTTTCAACCATCAAAAGTCAGGAAGCCGCTGGGCTGAACTACGAGATTATTGTTGTAGATTCTGGTTCTGATGACCATACGCTGCAAATAGCAGCATCTCATGGATGTCAGGTTCTCCATATCACGCGCGAAGAGTTCTCCTTTGGGCGCTCCCTGAATATGGGGTGCAAAGCTGCCTCAGGTGAATTGATGGTCATGATCAGTGGTCATTGTGTCCCAACGAATAAGCAATGGTTGAAAGCTCTCTGCCAACCGTTGATTCAAGGCAAGGCAAGTTACATCTATGGTAGGCAAATTGGCAGTCCATATAGTTATTACAGCGAATGCAGAATTTTCGCAAAGTATTATCCAGAGCGAAGCCAAATCCCTCAGGAAGGTTTTTTCTGCAATAATGCCAATGCTGCAATTACCCGTTCAGCGTGGAAACGCTATTGTTTTAACGAAGAACTGACAGGTTTGGAGGACATGGAGCTGGCAAAGCGTTTGGTGAATGATGGCGGAAAGCTAGGTTATATCGCTGAAGCCTGTGTCTGCCATTTTCATGACGAGTCATGGAGTAATGTCAAGCGTCGTTTTGAACGAGAAGCCATTGCTCTACAAAAGATTATGCCTCAAGTCCATATCCATAAACTTGACTTGATTCGATATATCGTTTCCAGTATTTGGCTAGATTGGATACATGCTAAGAAAGAAGGCGCATTCCTCAAAAAGGCCAAAGAAATTATTGAGTATAGATTGTGTCAGTATTGGGGCAGCTATAGAGGTAATCATAATCATCGAAAACTCTCGCATGCCCAGAAAGAGGAATACTTTTATCCACACATTTCAGGAAACAGCTTAGGAAACAGCTATGAAGAAGATCGTCGCGTTGTTGCCGATGAAAGCCAACAGTGAGCGGGTGAAGGGAAAGAATTTTAGGGATTTTCATGGCAAGCCCTTATTTCGCTGGATACTCGATTCCCTCATGGAAGTTGAAGAGATCAGACAAGTCATTATCAATACTGATGCGCGCCACATCCTTCGAGAGAACGGTGTCATCGATAGTGACAGGATTCTGATCCGTGACCGCAAGCCTGAGATCTGTGGCGATATGGTCTCTATGAATCTCGTCTTGGCTGACGACCTTGAAAGCGTAGAGGCCGACAGCTATCTCATGACTCACACTACCAATCCCTTACTGAGCGCGGAGACGATCCGTCGTGCCCTAGGAGCCTTCCAGCAGGGGAAATCTGAAGGCATCGCAGATTCACTATTTACAGTTGATAAGATTCAAGCCCGCTTTTACCGGGCCGATTGCAGTGCGGTTAACCATGATCCAAACAATCTCGTCCGCACCCAGGATCTTGAGCCCTGGTTCCAAGAAAACTCCAACCTGTACATTTTTACACGTGGCAGTTTTGCCGAGACGAATGGGCGTATAGGCATAAAGCCGATGATGTTCGAGAGCCCAAAGTTTGAATCCATCGATATTGATACTCCAGAAGACTGGGATTTTGCGGTCATATTCGCACGCTATCTGATGGAGCAGAAGGTGCAACAATAATGAAAGTACTGGTTACCTGCCCTCCCATGCTCGGTATGATCGATAGCTTTCGTCTCATTTTTGAACAGCATGGTGTGCAAGTAACTGCACCAAATGTTGTGCAAACACTGTCGATTGAAGAGCTCAAAGAACTTGTCCCACAACATGATGGATGGATCATTGGTGACGATCCCGCTACCCGAGAGGTCTTTGCCGCAGGAAGGTCAGGTCAACTGAAAGCGGCGGTTAAATGGGGAATTGGCGTGGATAATGTAGACTTTGAGGCATGTAAAGAGCTCAACATCTCGATCACAAACACGCCCAACATGTTTGGTCGGGAGGTGGCTGATATTGCAATGGGATATGTCATCGCGCTCGCGCGAGAAACCTTTCAGATCGATGCGGGTGTGCGTCAAGGCCAGTGGCCAAAGCCGCGTGGGATTTCCCTATCTGGGAAAACGGTGGCTCTCGTGGGTTTTGGCGACATTGGAAAAAATACTGCCAAACGCTTGCTTGCAGCCGATATGAAGGTCATAGCTTATGACCCTATGGCCTCTGATAGCCCAGAAATAACTACTGTCGAATATGACAACTGGCCTGACCGTATTGAAGAGGCCGATCTTATTCTCGTCACCTGCGCCCTGACCTCGACCAGTCATCACATGGTCAATGCAGAAGTCTTGGCCAAGGCGAAGGACGGTGTGCGGGTGATCAATGTCGGTCGAGGTTCTGTGATTGACGAGGAGGCGCTTGAAGCCGCGCTTCAAAGCGGTAAAGTGTATTCGGCAGCGCTGGATGTGTTTGAAACAGAACCGCTGCCCCAAGAGTCTTATCTGCGCACCCATCCACGCTGCATCTTCGGATCACACAACGCATCAAATACTATAGATGCTGTAGATCGCACTAGCCGTATTGCCATCGACCAACTTCTTAGGTTTCTGGGGATCATCGAATGAGGCCACCAGAGAAGGACATTATGAGCATAAGGTGTTGATCCATGCTAAACGATGAAAAGCAACATCGAATCCTCCGGCCTGATAGCCGAATGACGGAAGGCTCAATCGAGGCCATGCGGAACTTGATCGGTGAAATTTGGACCTTCCGCAGCCACATCAAGATTGTCTTTAAGGAGCAGTTTCGTGCTTCCTATTCAGGGACTGGGCTGGGCATATTCTGGAGCTATGTCCTGCCCCTGGTCCCGTTGACTGTCTATTGGGCGCTGTCGAAGTTGCGTGTCTTCCCGAATTTCGAGGGCGTTGACGGTGCAACTTTTCTGACCTTTGGCGTGACCCTGTGGTTTCTGCTCGCGGGTTGTGTGCAGATGCCGATTCAGGTCGTCCAGTCACGCAATAAAGAGGCTATGAAAACTGCCTTCCCGTTGAGCGCATCTATCGTATCGGGTTTTGCCCAACTATTGTTTGACACCTTGGTGCGGTGTGTCCTTGTCAGCGTTGTGGTTGCCACCACGCAGAGTTGGCCGACCTGGCAGGGTCTAATGCTGCCTGTGGCCCTGTTTCCTGCATTGTTGTTATTTATTGGCGTAGGGCTGCTCCTCGGTATTCTCAATGTTATATACAATGATGTTTCTCGTGTCGTGACCATCCTGCTTCAATACGGTATTTTTGTTAGCGGGGTAATTTTCCCCCTTTATGATACGGGGCTACTTTCCACGCTGAATCTGTTTAACCCTTTCGCTGTATTTATTGATGCCTGCCGTGCCATTGTCTTCCATGGAGCAATTGAAAACTTCAGTGCCTACCTTGCCATGACCGGACTCGCCCTGATTATGTTTATATTGGCATGCCGTGCATTCTTTATCATGGAATATCGAATCAGGGGAATTACCTGATGTTGATGCAGGCCGATACTTTACTGGAAGTTAAACGATTGTCCAAGCTTTACTCTCGGGCACCAGGTACGACCCGTCAGCGATTGGCTGTCACCTTTGGGCGCATGCTGTTAGGATGGACTCCAAAGCCTCTTAATGATTTACATAAAGGCGAATTCTGGTCTCTCAAGGATGTCAGCTTCTCCCTTAAGCGTGGTGAAGCGTTGGGCGTGATCGGTTTTAATGGTGCTGGGAAGACAACGTTGCTTAGACTTCTTGCCGGTCAGCTCCTGCCCGATGAAGGCGAAGTCTGTATCCTTGGTAAAGCGGCGGCAATGATCGATCTAACGGCTGGTTTCCAGATGACGACAAGTGGAGAGAGAAACATTTTTCTGCGCGGAGCAATGTTGGGGCGCAGCAATGAGGAGATGGCCGTAACCTATGATGAAATTGTCGACTTTGCCGAAATCGGCGATGCGATCGAAGCACCAGTCTCCACCTACAGCTCCGGGATGCTCATGCGGCTTGCCTTCTCCATCATGGTGGCGATGAAGCCAGATGTGCTCTTCATCGATGAAATTCTCTCTGTTGGTGATTTCCGTTTTCGTCAGAAGTGTCTGTCTCGCATACGTGAGATGCGAGACCAGGCCGCTTTTGTGCTGGTCTCTCACTCAATGAGCAATATTAAGCTTTTTTGCGATCGTGCCATAGTTTTACACGAAGGGCGACTGGCCTTCGAAGGGGAGCCAAAGGAGGCAATTAGAATCTATGAGGAGATGAAATTTACCCAAGCAGTTACTCAAGAAGCAAAGCGCGCAGAAATCCTCAAGCCCCAATTTCATAACGAGAAGGTTGTTGAGCAAGTCGAACATTATTGGTGTAATGCAGGTGGACAGCCCATCAGCGAGATCCGCTCAGGAGAGACCTTGTATCTAAAGGCATCATTCAAAACAAGCCACAGACCAAGGAATCTCATTTTGGGAGTACCGGTCTGGACAGAAGAAGGCGGGTATGTGACTGGGTTTTCGACAGAGAATCAGGAGGAAGGAATGACTGTTACCCCAGAGGAGAGGACCACGTTTCTGCTCAAGATCCCGAATATTATCTTTAATCCAGGTGTTTACCTGTCAAATTTCGTCATTACGGATGGCCCTGAATTTCTTTACCGAGGGAGTAATACTACCTTGACGGTTCTATCGGTGCGGGATCGTTTTTGGGGGGTGGTCATGCTCCCACATAGTTGGCGAATTTCAACTGAAAGCGAGGAACTGTCTTGAAAGAAGCCTCCCATCTATCACCGTATGTTTGGATATGACACGAACCTTCTACCCAGTCGTCACCTCCAAACTCTTGAACAGGGAGTTAATACGATTAAGGAGGCCCGAGAGTGCACTGGTGCTACCATTGGTTATCCCGGATGGGGGCTGATTTATCACATTCTTTTGTCACGCCTGGATCGTGACCGTGAAGAAATTTTAATTGAGACTGGCACAAATTTTGGGTGTACAACGATCATTCTTGCTCAGGCGCTGATCGATGCAAGCTGTCAAGGGAAGATTATTACCATTGAGCTCGATGAGCGAAATGTAAAAGTAGCGAAAAGGAATTTCGAAGAGGCTGGAGTTAATTCCAGAATCGATCTACGGTTTGGTAATAGTCGAGGACTTTTTCCGGGAGTTGCAAAAGAAATAAATACCACACGGTTTGCATTTCTTGCTGCTTGTCATTTTTATGAGGACGTCTTATTCGAATTCGAATCACTACTGCCAAAGTTGGCGGATGACGCACTTGTGTTGTTTGATAACACCTACCAGATCGCCGAGGATAATGAAGATCAGAGAGTGAACGGTGCATTGAAAACGATCTTGGAGCGTCATGGTGGCAATTTGATTAATTTAGAATTTGTCTCTTGGTATACACCGGGGTTGGCTATGTGGCAGAAGGCGCGGCAGGGATGGTCGTGCTGAGACTGGTCCGCTAATAAAGGCAGAACGCAGGAACGCTGAATTTTATCCTGGTAATGTAAATCTTCGAAAAGGGAGCTGAAATCGGTTATGCTTGACTTTATTCGAAAAAAAGATGTTTGGGATGCTTGTGACAAGGGATACCTGGGAGAACACAAGAGTAAGAAGATATCGTATCAACTCAAAAATGCTCAGGATTTAGGAATTTACCGGTTTGTACGTGAATTGCGCGACCTCGATATTGCCGAGATCGGAGGTGGGAATTCAAGAATTTTAGAACGAATGGCTGTTAATAACCGGTGTGCAAATATAGAAAATTTGAGGGCCGAGGGTTGGGACCGTTGGAGGAAATTCGACTAAAAAATGTCAAAAATATAAACGCCTATATAGGCGATTCTCATTCAACGATTTTAGACGACTCGTTCGATTATATTTTCTCCATCTCTGTCGTTGAACATGTTGAGACAGAGGATCTTGAAGCGTTCTTTCGGGACTCGCTTAGGATATTGTAGATTGGCGGAAAGTTTTTACATGCTATAGATATGTATCTCGCAGATAAATCTTCCTCCTACAACCTCGAGAGGTTTGAAATCTATAAGAGCTGGGTGTCAGGGAAAAAAGGAGCGGTGCCGATTGGAGATGTTTACGGCGGGCCACTACATTTTTCTTCCGATATGGCTTCCAATCCTGACAATATACTTTATGGATGGAATAAAATGGTTCCGTCGCTTGCCGAAGTTCGTGCGGTTTCTCAGAGCGTTTCACTTATTGTAGGTGGGGTGAAAATTTGAAGGGAATGGTTGAGGCCTTTCACGAAAAGAAGGTTCTCTTGGTCGGACATCCACTTGTTTGCCACCCCATGTAAACTAGTGAATAAAAGCTGCGTTGGGCAATAAAGCTACTGAATTCGAATTCATGGTGGATGTTAAGCGACGAACGCGATTTATTTAGCTATCCCTATATTAGGATATTTTCAGTGCTTAGTAAGTAAAGGGGTAATCTTGCCTGAAGAAGTCATACCGATACCGGAAAGTTCAGTCATTAACGGCCTACAGATTGACTTTCTGCTGCAAGTTGTCGTGCTTAGCTAGAAGTTTAAGGTCGATGTTGGCTTTGAGGCTTGGGTAACTACCAAATTTTTTTTGACTCTTTTAGATGCATAGATGCAAATAGGCGCTAAAAGGTGAAGACGCTATTTGCTAACCGAGGTTTATTGAGCATGTTGGATTCTGAGCCAAGTGCATGCAGCCATGTAGACAGTTTGACCATTTCTGTCGTATCCCCAAGCTATAACCAAGCAGAGTTTCTTGCGGAGTGCTTGTCATCCGTTCGTGATCAAACCTATAAGCCCATTGAGCATCTTGTGTTCGATCCTGGCTCGACGGATGGCAGTCGCGATATTGCCGCGAGTTTTCCTCATGTGACGCTCATTGCCGAGCCGGATGAGGGGCAGTCTGATGCTGTAAATAAAGGGTTTTCCCGTGCGCGAGGTGACATCATTGCCTGGTTGAACTCTGATGATTGTTTGGCACATCCGAGTGTTCTCGAGCGCGTTGTTCAGCGCTTTCTGCAAGCTGATGAGCCGGATATTGTGTATGGAAGAGGCATTTTCATAGATGAGTCTGGCAAGAAGCTACGGGATGTGTACATCAATAAAGACTCTGCATCATTGAATTGGCGGTTTCAGCAAGAAGATGGCATTCTTCAGCCCGCGCTTTTCATGAGACAAAGCGTAATTGACCGTGTTGGCCCGTTGCGCAACGATCTACATTACTGCATGGATTATGAGTATTGGATTAGATGTGTGAAAGCAGGAGTCAAGTTCGTGTATTTGGATCTGGATCTGGCAATAGCACGTTACCATGACAACAATAAAACATATGGGATGCGGGGAAAGAGTTACACTGAAGTTTGCGACATGATGAAAGAGCACTTTGGTTACGTAAATCATGTGTGGTTAAAGCGATATGCGGAGTTTTTGTCCGATGGGTATGATGGCGTGCTTGCTTATGCTGGAAATTCTGGCGTCAAAGATGTAAATAAGCTTGATAAGATTTACCGTAGTCTTTTGCTTGCTTACAATGGATCACATGATAGCAGTCGGCTGTTGTCGGAACGAGCATCAGATAAAGGTTTTGGAGATACCCTGCGAGAGATGAAGAAGTTGAAAGTAGGGTCGCCCGTTCCCTGCTACGAGATACCGGTTGAACAGAAACAGGAGTCGGGGTGCGTTACCTATACAGTGGGATCCAGGCGCTGGGCTTTTGACGCTCAATGGAAGGCAGCGCAAATTGCTAAATCACATGAGTTCTTTCGGAATAGTATGGCGCAGCGTCATCATGATACTTGCATCATTGTTGGCAATGGTCCGAGTTTAAACAAGACAGACTTATCACTTTTGAAAAATCAAGATGTCATAGTTTCGAACAATGTTTTCTTAAGCGATGAACTCCTTAGGTACGCGACTTACTTTACAGTAGTTAATTATCTCGTTGCTGAACAGAGTAGCCAACATATTAATATGCTGGAGGGCGTCCATAAGGTTCTGCCGTATTGGTTGGCGTATTGCTTGAATCCAGGCCCCAATGCCTATTTCGTTGATGCTGTTGGCTATGCAGAATTCAGTAAAAATATTTTCGAAAATATGTCTTGGCGGCATACAGTGACGTTTTTTAACCTGCATCTTGCCTACGGACTTGGGTATCGCAAGGTAGTAATGATTGGTTTTGACCATAACTATAAACAACCCAAAGGCGTGGTTGAGCAGGAGATCATCCAAAGCTATGATGAAGACGAAAACCATTTCCATTCAGGCTATTTCCGTGGAAAGAAATGGCAGGCTGCAGACACGAGTAATATGGAAGAGATGTATCTATTAGCGAAAACCGCCTATGAGAAGGATGAACGGGAGATAGTCAACTGTACCATAGGCGGCAAGTTAGAGGTATTTAGACGTGGTGATTTACATGCAGAGCTAGGTCTGGAAAGTGGCAAAAAAGAAGGACTGGCGAAACTAGGTGAAGGCAAGAATCTCTCTTTGGTGAAAAGCGATTTCAGTAATCAGAAGTGCGGCAAAAAAATATACCCCAAATTGCTCTTTATTGATGCCACAAAGATTGGAGATGGCACGGCAACAGGTGAATTAAAAAAGAATTTGTTAGGAGGCTGGCCTAAGGAAAATATACTTCAAATTTATGGTGTGGCAGATGAAAAGGTAGGAATGTATGGGCTCTCCAGTACTGAAGGGGTGTGGATAGAGTCTAAAAAGATACGTGAAGATGTCAAGCAATATAATCCAGATGTTGTCTTGTATCGGCCCGTGCCTGATAACGGCCTTCTCCATTCTTTAGCCATGCAGCTGATTTTTCAAGGAAACTTACCTTTGGTGACTTGGACTATGGACGATTGGCCTGCGCGACTTAAGAGGGAAGATTACAATAAATATATGAAAATAGAGCAAGATTATCGAGTGCTTCTAGAGCGTGCGTCATTAAATCTGAGTATTAGTCAGGCAATGTCTTGTGCTTTTAAGGAACGCTATGGTGTCACGTTTATACCTCTAGCAAACGGCGTGAGTTTAGAGCAGTGGCCAAGGAAAGATGTCTGTACGCAAAAGCAAAAAACGGTCCTGGTTCGATATGCAGGGAGTTTAGCAGAAAATATGACTCTGCAAAGTATTGTCAGAGTTGCACAGGCCATTGAGAAAATTGGTGAAAATTATGAAATTAAACTTGAGATTCGAACAAAAAAATTATGGCGAGACAAAGCAAGGCAATATTTTCGTGGCTTAAAAAGAACCTTTTTTTTGGTTGACCAACTTTCGTCAGAAGATTATCGGGTGTGGATATCAGAAGCGGATATGTTGGTTATTGCCTATAATTACGACCCGATTTCTGTTGAATACATTCAGTATTCATTTGCGAATAAGTTACCTGAATGTTTGGCTAGTGGAGCAGTTATTCTTGCGCATGGTCCAGCTGGGGTCGCAACGATCGATTATCTGCAATCTAACGGCTGTGCCGCCGTTGTTCATGACGATTCAGAAGATTCTCTCATTCAGGAAATAGAAAAGGTTATAACAGACAACTCATATAGAGTTGGTTTAGTGGAAAAAGCCCGAAGGGTTGCTTCCGAAAATCACGATTTAATTGAGTTGCGGGAAAAAATGCAAACACTCTTTATTCAAGTAAGCCAAAGTAGAGCAAACGCTTCACATGCTGGCTTTTTAACTATGGATCGTGAAGTGCATGCTCATCTTGATGAAACAAAGATCGTCGCGCATTTATTAGCAACGTTCCAGCTTGCTCGGTTATGATTGATGTGGGGGCACATCATGGAACGGCACTTGCGCCGTTCGGTGAAATGGGTTGGAAGGTTTTTGCGTTTGAGCCAGACCCCGAAAACAGAAAATGTCTTCTAGAGAGATATGGGGATGCACAAAACATCGCTATTGATCCTCGTGCAGTGGGGGAGTGCGCTGAAACAGGTGTTGCGTTTTATGTCTCTGAAGAAAGTACAGGCATTTCCAGTATGTTGGCTTTTCGAGACAGCCATAAGCCAGCGGACGCCGTCGATGTGACAACGGTTGCAGGTATCATCGCTGACAATAATATCGAACACGTAAATTTTCTGAAGATCGATGTAGAAGGCTATGACTTTTCGGTTTTAAAATCTGTTCCTTGGGGGGGAATTGAACCTGATGTTATCGAGTGTGAGTTTGAGGACGCGAAAACCAAGTATCTGGGACATAGTTGGAAAGACATCTGCGAATATCTCGTAACGAAAGGATATGCCGTCTATGTCAGCGAATGGCACCCAATCATTCGGTACGGTATCCGCCATGACTGGCGCCAACTCATTCGTTACCCGTGTGAACTGGCTGACTCCAATGGCTGGGGTAATCTGCTGGCGTTTAAGAATGACCCCGGGGCTGCGGCGATGCAAGAAGCGTTGCATGAAGTACTCACGGTAAAGTACCCACAGAATATCAATAATTCTACAGAGTCTCAAAATGTGGCGATTACGGAAGTTAAGCAATCAGGATTTAAATCATCCGGTAATAGTAAACCGATTATGAAACAGCGATTACTAGCGCGTTTCCCCTCGTATGCCTATTTTGCCGAATGGGTTCGGGGTAAAAATCTTTCACTATTCCGTATCGGTCAGTTTGCTATGTGGG
>Ga0265309_10000911_pt1 | contig 12549 bp, 14 predicted proteins | sample Helome_FD_192492 | JGI IMG/M metagenome (GOLD analysis project Ga0265309, IMG submission 192492) | Marine sediment microbial communities from subtidal zone of North Sea - Hel_20160524 (Illumina Assembly) | ecosystem: Environmental > Aquatic > Marine > Subtidal zone > Sediment ...
AGCTGGATCGAGCTGGTGCTGGCGACCCCGGTGGTGCTGTGGGGGGGATGGCCGTTCTTTGTCCGCGGCTGGCAATCGCTGGTTAGCCACAATCTCAACATGTTTACACTGATCGCGCTCGGCACCGGTGTCGCCTGGGTTTACAGCTCGGTCGCGACCGCAATGCCCGATATCTTTCCTGGCTCGTTCCGTGACGCCGACGGTGAAGTCGCAATCTATTTCGAGGCGGCGGCGGTCATCATTACCCTGGTGTTGCTAGGCCAGGTCATGGAACTGCGCGCCCGTAATCGCACCGGCGCTGCAATCAAGGCGTTGCTCGGTCTCGCACCAAAAACCGCGCTGCGTATCGACGACGACGGTACCGAGACCGAGGTGCCGCTAGAACTTGTCATGGTCGGCGACCGGCTGCGGGTCCGGCCGGGTGAGAAAATCCCGGTGGACGGCTCGGTGATCGATGGCAATAGCTCGGTCGACGAATCCATGCTGACCGGCGAACCGATCCCGGTCGAAAAACTGGCCGGCGACAAGGTTATCGGCGCAACCATCAACGGTACTGGCAGCCTGGTGATCGAGGCGGATCGTGTCGGCGCCGACACCATGCTGTCGCAAATCGTGCAAATGGTCGCAAACGCGCAACGCAGCCGTGCACCGATCCAGAAACTCGCCGACGTGGTTGCGGGTTACTTCGTGCCCGCGGTGGTGCTGGTCGCCATCGTCACCTTCATCGTTTGGGCAGCGATCGGCCCGGAACCGGCTATGGCCTTCGCGATTATCAATGCGGTCGCGGTGTTGATCATCGCCTGCCCCTGCGCACTCGGCCTCGCGACACCGATGTCGATCATGACCGCCACCGGCAAGGGCGCGTCGATGGGCGTGCTGTTCAAGGATGCCGAGGCCATCGAGGTAATGCGCAAGGTCGATACGCTGGTGGTGGACAAGACCGGAACCCTGACCGAGGGCAAGCCGCGGCTGGTCCAGGTCGAGACATCATCCGCCGTTGATGACACCGAGTTACTGCGGCTGGCGGCCACGCTGGAGCGCGGCAGCGAACACCCGCTGGCAGCGGCTATCGTAACCGGCGCGCTGGAGCGGGAAATTGGCCTCGGTAAGGTCGATAATTTCGATTCGGTCACCGGCAAGGGCGTCATCGGTGAAATTGACGGTAAATCGGTGGCTCTTGGCAACGCGAGTTTGCTCGAATCCCTTGGCATCGATCCCGGCGAATTCGCGCATCGCGCCGAGGCTTCGCGTGCCGAAGGACAGACTGTGATGTACGTTACGGTCGATGGCGCCATGGCCGGCACCATCGGTGTCGCCGATCCCATCAAGGAAACCACTCCCCATGCAATAGAGGCGTTACATGCGGAGAATGTCCGCATCGTAATGCTGACCGGGGACAGTGAAACTACCGCCAGGGCGGTGGCCGCCAGGCTCGGCCTCGACGAGGTGATTGCCGGCGTGCTGCCCGATCAAAAAGCGGAAACCGTCAAGCGACTGCAGGCCGAAGGCCGCATCGTCGGCATGGCTGGCGACGGCATCAACGATGCCCCGGCGCTGGCGCAGGCGGAGGTCGGGATCGCCATGGGTACCGGCACCGACGTGGCTATGGAAAGCGCCGGAGTCACCCTGGTCAAGGGCGATTTGCGCGGCCTCGTCAGGGCACGCCGCCTGAGTCGCGCGACCATGACCAACATTCGGCAGAACCTGTTTTTCGCCTTCATTTACAACGGCGTCGGCGTACCGATAGCCGCCGGGGTGCTCTATCCGTGGTTCGGAATCCTGCTCAGCCCTATTATCGCGGCTGCCGCGATGAGCTTCAGCTCATTCTCGGTTATTGCCAACGCGCTGCGGCTCAACCGCGCAAAACTATGAGTTAATGCAAATGGACAAGTCAAACATGACATCAAACAAACCAGACAATCAGCCCTGGTGGCGCAATCGCAACCGGGTTGTGTTTATCCTGTTCATCGTGATCGCCGGGTATTTTTTGTGGACCGAGCATCGGGCCCACATAGTCCCCTATCTTACCTGGATTTTGTTGGGAGCCTGCCTGCTGTTGCACGGTTTCATGCATCGCGGTCATGGGCACGGCGAACACAGCCATGGCGCCGATGACCCCGAATCCAAAGTGAAGCGGTGACCGGAAATGCCTGAATCGGAACCCTCCTACGGATTGTGGACACTGGTGATCGTACATTCCCTGGTCTTCATCATTTTTGCTTTCAGCTTCGCAAAGCCGAAAACCGCTCGTGACTGGCGCTCTTTCGGTGCATTCTCTGCTTTTCTGGTCGCGCTGTTCACGGAAATGTACGGTTTCCCGCTGACGATATACCTGTTATCCGGTTGGCTGACAACCCGGTTTCCAGGGATCGACTGGTTCGCCCACGATTCGGGACATCTGCCCGAAATGCTGTTCGGCTGGCAAGGCAATCCTCACTTTGGACCGTTTCATATCGTCAGCAATGTGCTGATCATTGCCGGCTTCTGGCTGCTGGCCAGGGCCTGGAAAGTACTCTACGCGGCGCAACGTTCCGGCATGTTGGCCAATACGGGCGCCTATGCGCGTATTCGCCACCCGCAATATGTCGGCTTCATGCTTATCATGCTGGGTTTCCTGTTGCAGTGGCCAACGCTGGTAACGCTGGTCATGTTCCCGCTACTGACGTTCATGTACTGGCGCCTGGCCTTGCGCGAGGAGCGCGATGCGCTGGCTGAATTCGGCGACGAGTATCTCAACTACATGAACGAGGTGCCGGCTTTTCTACCGCGCGCTTCGAATCGGGGGGACGATCCGCAGGGGCCGGCACCTTCCTCAACCGGAGGTAGCTAAACATGGAAGGATTCTTTTCATTCCTGTTATTTGCAGGACTCTTCTATCTGATGATGCGCGTCGGTTGTGGCGCCCACATGATGCATGGCCATCACGGCGCGAGCGACAAGGATTCATCGAAGCATATCGACCCGGTGTGCGGCAAGAAGGTACCGCCAACCGAGGGTTACGGCAAGATGCACGATGGTAATTTATATCGATTCTGTTCCCGGAAGTGCCTCGACGCATTCGACCAGGATCCGGAACGCTATCTGCCGAAGTCACTCGAGGCAAAGTCATGAAGAAAGGAATACCGTTGGTAGCCGTTGGTCACGCGACCAGCCTGCTGCTCGCCATCACATTCACGCTGTGCGTGATATTCGACCTCCTGTTTCCCGAAATGGCGATGTACCAGGTGTGGCTAAAGCTGCTGCCGGGCTTCGAGTGGTTGAGCTGGCAGAGTTTCTTCCTGGGACTTGTCGAGTCCTGGGCCTACGGTTGGTATATCACGCTGATCTGGGTGCCGATCTATAATTTTTTCGCGGCACGCGTAAATAATTGAGGGACAGGTTCAGACGCGATATTTTTCAGGCTTGGGACAGCGGGAACTGCCGATTTACAGGTCATCGAGTTTGTGACCAAAGATTTTCTTACGCACATGTCCGAGGGAGCCAACCGGTGGTGCGTGCGTTACCCGGATCGAATCGTCGTCATGCGCATGAAGACTATCGGTTCCTGGTGCGTATCGATTCCAACATCTACTACGGCTAGCAAGCCCAGTATCGATTCACCTATGTATACGGGTTAAACCGCCTCAATTGAAAGCCGGAGACTGGCCGAGTTTAAAGCCAGCCCCCGGATGTTACTGTGATGTCCGGGCTTCTACTCCCGGTTTGATCGAACTAGCGAGATCAGACAGTTCATTCGGCCTGGCCCTGATGTTCCATCATTTGTTCCATCATCATCTGCATCATGTCCATGCGCATATTCATCATCTCCATACGCTGGCCCATATCTTCAGAAGTGGTCCCACTCGCGAGTTCGTCGCTCATCACCTTGTTCATTCCCCGCATTTGCTGTTGCATCGATTCCTTATACTTATCCATCATTTCGTTGCGTTGCCCAGCATTTTCCTCAGCCATAATTTTTTTCATCAACATGTGATTATCCTGCATTTTCTCGTGCATTTTCATCATTCGTTGCTCCATCATCTTCGGGCTCATCATCGAGCCGCTGCTGTCGCCCTGTTGATGACTGTAAGCGTTGCCGGATAGTGCTGGTAGTGTAAGAGCCGTGGATATTAAGATTGCTTTAGCGATAGTGTTCATTCTGATCTCCTTTGAGGTTAGAACAGTGGGATTGAAAAAATTTCGGGATCCAGGCCATGAGCAAACCGCATGTACTCATGTGGGCACGCCCAAAGTCTCGTTGCGCCATGCGCTCTTCTTGCCTGGCATGTCGTGGGTGAACGGCGACCAACATCGGAAACATGACAATTCCTCTGCACTGATATCTATCGAAATATTTGTGGGGCAGGTTACAACCTGTACGTAACTCACAGGTCAAGTTATATCTTGTGATTTCAACCAAGCTTTGCGTTTTTTGTACATTAACTGTGACTTGAAAAATCTTTTTACTCTTCAACCATCCGTCGGAATTTCCCTGCTCGAACCGATAATTTGGGTGGCTGGGCGATTAACCAGCCAAATTCCTGCCAATGTCAAAACAATACCCAGAACACTCGTCAATCCTATGCTTTCCTGAAAAAATAATACGCCCATTGTCAATCCGAATATCGGTACCAGGAAACTGAAAACATTGGCTTGACTGAGTTCCACCTGTTCGAGAACGTAACACCACAGCCAGTAAGCCAGGGCGGTACCCGGTAATGCTAGTCCCAGGAGACTGAGTAAGAATTGCGCATTCCAGGTTACTGCTTCGACATCCTCTGTCGCCAGTGCAATTAACCCGAGAAAGATACTTCCAAAAATAAGTTGCCAACCCATTGCACTCAGTGCGTCTATTTTCCCGGCTATTTTTCTGATGAGGACATTACTAAGTGTAATTCCCACTGTGCTTAAAAAAATATAGACGACACCTATCGAGAAAGAATTTTCTGTACCGGAAAGAAACGAAGGAAAAGCTATCAAGACAATACCCAAAAATCCGAGCAACAATCCGGTTTTGTTTGATCCGCTTAAGTACTCCTTTAACATAAATGTTGCCAGTACTGCTGCCATCAGCGGTTGCGCATTACCAATCACCGTAGCGATGCCCGGGGAGACGAACTCCGATGCGTGAAACATGCCAAAGAAACCAAGTGTTGTTGCACTCAGTCCGATAGTGCCAAGCATTAGCCAGGTTTTTATATCGCTAGGCTGTGGACGTTGCATGATCAGAGCGGGAAGAAGCAAAACCACCCCGGCGATAAATGCCCTCATTGCTGCAAATGTTAAATGTGGTGCGTACGCGATTCCCAATGAAATCAAAGGGAAGCATATTGACCATAGAAACATCACGGTCACGATTGGTAATATTTTCGTATTCACGATTTTTTGTGGATTAACACTTCATTTATTCTATGCATTTGCAACTAGTAAAATCATCGTCTTTTCATGTGTAATGCGGCTTCACGTGCATCTAGTTCACGAGTGCTACTACCGGCACGTAAGAAGTACTTGGAGACTTTTCCACTTTTGAGGTAGACAGGGATTTCAGATGGCTCGATGATAACCCTGCATACATCTCTCGCCTCTATTTGATAGAAAATACAGTGAATATCTGAACATAGCTCCACACCGATACGGGTGGTTACAATGTCCATAAGACACCGTTCGAATCCATCGCGATTCTTGTGTTTGAGCGTTTGGTAATCATGCTCCAGCCCTGATATCTTGCCGTCATCAGTTACACCAACAATTAGGCTACCTCCGTTATGGTTCATAAAACCCACAATGGTTTTAGCAATTACGATTTCAAGTTCGCGATTAATTTTATTTTGACGAAGATCCCAACGCACCGATGACTTGAATTCCAAGTGCTCGCCTTCTCCATCTTCTATAAGCGATGGTAGATTTTCTGCAAGCCGATGTTCCAGATATCGCACTGTCCGTTGCTGCCTTAAAATAGCCAGGTGGTAGATAGCGAAAGCTAAACCAACACTTCCCCCAATGATTGCAAAAATCAGGCTCATCGGCATCATTTCAAGAATAAATGCCGACTCCAAACGAGATAGAAGGAATCCCCATAGCCTTTCTTCTCCAAGGTTTAATTCATGCCTGAATTCAAACCAGTAGACGACCTTGGTAATTGGATGCAGTAATAGAATTCCTATGGTTGCCCCGATCAAGGTATGCACCGCGATCACTCGCTGTTTTCTGGAGAATAATTTCATGTGGATTTAGTCAGTTGCGTGGATGCGTGTGATTGACGTTTTGATAACATTTTCTAAAGTCTATAAAGCGCCAGTAGCGCAGTCGATAAACTGATTCTTGTCGTGCCTTATTCGTCATGTTTCGAGCAAAAAACTTCTGACATCGGCATATCGCAGTTTTGCATCCTGGTTGCGTTGGTAATAGCTGAATAACTCTCTGATCGCCGGCGCGAGATCCTTGTAGGATGCGAGTGACGCCACCAGGGCGCCCAGAGATAACTGGTTTTCCAGCACAAGATAACCACCGATCGTATAAAAGAAAAACGGGGTGAGATTCATAATAAAATTGTTCAGGGACTTCATCAGAAACTTGATTCTGAACATTCGCACTCGAATTGTATGCAGCTCTCTTATTTGATCCCTGATTTTGGCACGTTCGTGAAGGCTATTGATATCCTGAAGCCTGCTAGACATTTCGCGTATAACCTTAACCCTTTCCCGAATGCATCGATTAACTTTTCGTTGAAGCCGGGGAATGACAATTATTTGTATCGGCAAAAGCGAAACTGCGGCCGCTCCAAGAACAACATTTTGCATCATCATAAAAATTAAGATGGTAGCTAAAGTACCTCCGTGCAGGAGCGGCACGATGATGGCGTCCCCGGAAAAACTGCAGACAGGTTCGACTTCTTGAGTAATTACAGGTATCCGTGTCGATTCCTCTTCTGAAAGTATCTTTTGCTTTCTGATCGCGACGAGCCGGATTCGCCGCAACAAAAGCTCGGCTGTTCTACCCATTTTATTGTTAAGTACGTACTTGAGTACCGAACTCAACGTCAGCATTATCAGGTAAAAGGCACACAGTAAAAGCAGGTAATCTATATCGTCTAACTGTCCGATAAAATTACGGCTAAACTGGTTTGTCGGCTCTGACGAGATCGCGCCATTGACTATGCGCTTTGGCAGTTCCAGTAACAAGTAAGTTACCGGAAGCGTGGATAAAGCGAGAACGGCCAAACCAAGTTGTGCATTCCCAGAGTACCTGACAATAAACCCGAACAAACTCTCTGGCAGGGAGTAGCCATTATTGCGCCTAGTAAAAGGCGATTTAACCGATACATGGCGACTCATCCAGGCAAAGGTCAGGTAAAGCCACCTGACGATGATTACCAGCAGAATAACCGGCGTCACGACCATTACGACGTGGGCGACAACATGAACCCAGGGGCCTTCATGTTCGAACATTCTGACGGTGGTATCGTCGAAAATTCTATGTAAATCCATATGACTCACTGAGTTCTGACGATCAGGGTTTCGCTTGTACTCATATTCAAACCGTGATTGTCGATTGGAATGATTCTAATGGTCGGGGAGAGGTAGTCCGCAAGGAACTAACTCTCCCCGTAGATACAAAGCCCAAAAACCCGGAATGATCGCTAATGGCTATTGATGGGTAATTTGTGATGCATACCTGCCTCGAAATGCCCGGGTACATTACACGCAAAAACCACTGTGTCATCGCCCTTGAAAAGCCAGGCAATAGTGGCGCTCTCTCCAGGTTCGAGTGAAACGGTATTTGGATCGGCATGTTTCATACCAGGCATTTCACGCATCATTTTTGCATGCTCTACCTGATCGTCCGCATTGCCAATTGAAAACTCGTGCACGATCACCCCGTCATTTTTGACGTTAAATTGAATTACCTCACCGTCATGCAGGTCTTCGAACTCGGGAGTGAAAACAAATCGCATATTATCACCCATCGAAACTTCAAAAATTCGATCAGGTTTGCCACTGGCGGGTTCACCAACACTGAACTTGGCATCGTCATGACCATGGCTATCTCCATGCGTACCGCTGGCCAGAATAGAGGTTGAAGTTAAAGTTAAAACGACTGCTGCTAGTAGTATTTTCATCATGTGTTTTCTCATATTGTGTTATTTAAAAGTGATCTCAGTGTCTTCATCTAAAACCAGAATCGCAGGCCGGCAACCAGTTGGGTGTCGCTGCTTTCTTCATCGTTGTCGTCGGCAATGTCGCGCGTATCACCGAGCAGGCTCTCGTAATTGATACCGATGTACGGAGCAAACTCGCGCGTGATTTCGTAACGCAGTCGAATACCTGTTTCCAGCTCGGCAAGACCAGAGGCGATACCCAACTCATCGTCGTCATCGCTGTACCAATTGACTTCGATCTCCGGCGCCAACACCCACTTCTGGGTCAGCATGATTTCGTATTCGGCCTCCAGACGTAGATTCACCTGATCGTCTTCCTCGATAAAAAGCGCGGTATCGATTTCGAACCAGTACGGAGAGACACCGTAAAAACCGAGGGCTAACCAATTTCGCTCAGGCTCGGGCTTTACATCCGTGCGTAGGCCAACCTGAAAATCCCAGTTCGGGTCGATCGCACGGCTATATAACAATTGCCACTCGGAACCTTCCGTCTCGTCCTCGTCAGCCTCTATTTCCGACTTGATCCATAGCTTGTTGAGGTCTTTGCCGATCCACAGACTCCCTTCGAACACAGCAAAATTACCTTCGTCGCCATCCCGCACTTCCAATTGATCCGCCTTGAACATATAAAGTAACGGGTCGTCTTCCTTGGCCGCCTGGATCGTAAACGGTAATGCCGCAAGTGCGAATGCCATCATTCCTGAATGAATTAAACTCTTCATGAGATCACTACCTTGCGAAACATCGCCGGCATGTGATAGATCAAATGGCAGTGGTAGGCCCAGCCGCCAAGAGCGTCGGCGGTTACCCGGTAGCTGATCTTCGAACCCGGTTGCACTACGACCGTGTGTTTGCGCGGGATAAATGAGTCGTCACCGGTTTCGAGATCGCTCCAGACGCCATGCAGGTGCATGGGATGATTCATCATCGTATCGTTCACGAAGGTAATACGCAGGCGCTCGCCAAACTTGAACATCAATGGCTCGGCGTCGGCAAACTTCACGCCGTTGATCGACCACATGTAACGTCGCATGTTACCGTTCAGGTGCAGCTCGATCTCACGTTCCGGGTCGCGCGGATCCGGCGTTGGATTAAGATTACGCAAATCGGCATAAGTCAGAACCCGCCGTCCATTGTTGCGCAAGCCGACCCCGGGATCGTCAAGACGATACTGAGGATCTTCCGCCAGCATATCGATGTGCGGTCCGTACTCGGTATCGGCATGTTTTATTCCATATGCCGGCCCGGTGCCTTGACCCATCTGGCTGTGGTCCATCTGGCTGTGGTCTACCTGGGGCTGTGCCATCTGGCTATTGTCCATCTGACTGTGATCCATCTGGCTATGGTCTACCTGAGGCTGGGTCATCTGGCTGTGGTCCATTTGGCTGTGGTCTACCTGGGGCTGTGCCATCTGGCTATGGTCCATCGACCCGTGATCCATACCAGCCATCATGCCTCCCATACCCATGTCGCCATGAGTCAGGATCGGCGCAACGTCCATCCCCGGAACTTCGGCCTGCAGAGATGGATGCGCAGTCAGACGTCCAGCGGCGTAACCCGAGCGATCGATCGACTGGGCGAAGATCGTGTAGGCCCTGTCGTCGCGTGGATCGACGAGCACGTCGTAGGTTTCGGCAACACCGATGCGGAACTCGTCGACATTGATCGGTTCGACCTGTTGCCCGTCAGCGCCGACGACCATCATTTTTAGCCCCGGAATGCGAACGTCGAAAAGCGTCATTGCAGAAGCGTTAACAATCCGAAGCAATACCCGCTCGCCCTTGTTGAACAACCCCGTCCAGTTATCGGCTGGCGTCTGACCATTCATCAGGAAGGTGTAGGTGTACCCGGTGACGTCGGAAATATCGCGGTCGCTCATGCGCATTTCATTCCACATGGCACGTTCATTCCAGGTTTTGCTCAGTCCGTTGCGCTGAATCTCGGACCACAGGTCGCCCGCAGTCCGCTCGCGGGTATTGTAGTAATGACTCATTTTCTTGAGCTTGGCGTAGATATCCTCCGGATCCTCGTCGGACCAGTCGGACAGCACGATGACGTGCTCTCGTTCGTAACTGTAGTGCAGCGGCTCGATAGGATCGATGACGATAGCGCCGTAAGCTCCGGTCTGCTCCTGGAAGCCCGAATGGCTGTGGTACCAATAGGTGCCGCTTTGCTGGACGTCGAACTGGTAGCGGAACGTTTCGCCCGGCTTGATGCCAGCGAAGTTGTCGCTGATATTCGGAACACCATCCATTGCACTCGGCAGAATCAGCCCGTGCCAGTGAATCGAGGTGTCTTCCGCAAGGTGGTTAGTTACGTCGAGGGTGACGCGTTGGCCCTGTTTCCAGCGCAGTATCGGTGCCGGCACACTGCCGTTGATTGCTGTGGCGAGCCGCTCCTTACCGGTGAAGTTTACCTTCTGATAGTCGTAGGTCAGTTTGAAGTTTTGACCGGACAACACCTGTTGCTGTCGACTGCCATTCGAACCCGCCATTACAGCGGGACCCATACCGCTTGCCAACAGACCACTGCCGGCGGCAATGCCCTGCATGAATCGCCTACGCGAACAATCAATGGGACTGTCGTTGACGAAGCGGTTTGTTCCGGCCGAGCGGCCGACTAAATATCTCGGTTTTAAGATCACTTTTGAAACTCCTGAAATTTACATGTACATCGCGATCCCGGGGGAGGCGACAACTACGAGCAATAATCAGGCGTTTCGGGGTGGGCGCAACAAAAGTTCAGAATGATGCGATATAAAATCGCTTGAGGGGTGGGCGTTATAGCTGCAGTTACCGTACTGTTCCGACAACGCGTGCAATAACATCGTAGATTTGGTTTTATTATCGCAATGCGTGTGACCAGCGGAGATACAGATTTCGAAATCAACACAAGTCCCGGTGCCCATCTGCTCGCAGCCCGCCATCATTGATTCCGTCATCATCGATTCATGTGAAATCGACGATTCATGCGACATCTGCCCGCTCCCAGCCTGTCCTACAGTCGGGCTGATAGCCTGCGCGACCGGCAGCAAAGCCAGTGTTATAAGTAGATGAAGGACCAGTAAATTTCGCCACATAACGTTGCTATTGACCGGGATACTCTCGAATAGTTTCAGAAACTATGAATTCGAATAATATAGCAGAGCAATTTTAAAAAGATACTCGAACGAAACTGATCCATGATAAAAGGTTAGGAATCCACGATCAGTGTCGGTGTAAAGAACAGCTCAGTCGAAAAACAAAATGACTATCCACAACCTATTGCCCGGTTCTAGTCGTGTGTGTGAGATTGCTGCAGGTAAGCGATCAAATCGTCCAGGTCCGACCGACTCATCGACCAGCGCGGCATCGCTGAATCGAGCTGGTTGCCGGCGGGATCCACGCCTTCGGTAATGACCCTGCGCAGGGATTCGGCATCGTAATTGCCATGATCGCCGTGACCGTCCGCATGGTCATCGGCAAACAGGGCCTCGGGGGTCAGAACTGGCGCTTTGACCCAGAACTGTGGCCAGAGGCGCCTGCCTTCCCGCTCGACACCGTGGCAGGTTACGCAGCCGGTACCGTGCATACGCATATGCATGTTCATATGGCTGTTGCCGCCTATGGTATTGATCGGATTGCCCGAGGCGCTGCTGCCGGTGAAATAGATCCGTTCGCCGTTGGATACGAATTCCGATGGACCGTCGCCTCCACTCAATGGGCCGTGGTCGAAACGGCCGTTGCAGGACGCAAGTACCAGCAGTGAAACCAGAATCAATATCTTTTGCATGACGTGTAATTCCTCTTGCTAAAACGATGTCTACGTATCGGTTGGCGTTACTGACAGCGCCAATTGTCGTTATTTCCATCTTCTGACATTTTGACCTGAATCAGCAAACGCTGCGGACCTGGTTCTAAGTCACCACAGACCGAAGGTAAGGCCAAAGGATCGCGGGATAGGCTATCGTACTAGAAATGCAGTCTCGTACTAAGCAGGATCAGAGTTTCATCACCGTTGCTGATGTCGCGCACAATGCCACCTTCCAGCACCAGTCGCGGGTGAATCCACTGCAGACCGACCGTTGCCTGGTGTACCACTTCTTCGTCTTGCTGCCAGCGGCCATTGAGTTCAAGCACCGAGTTGAGTTCCGGTGCCAATCCCCAGGCGGGCCGCCTGGCGGGTCCTAGTCGGTATTGCCAGGACAGGTCGTAACGCGCGCTGTCGCGCCGGTCATCGTTACCAAAGCGGTAAACCAGATCGCCGTCAATTTCGTTGCGGTTTTTAAAATGGGTAAATACCAGGCCCGCCTGGACCGCCGAGTCATTTTCGGATTGGGAGGGCAGCAGCGTACCGAGCAGCAGTCCCAACCGGTCGGTACCTTCGAGGTAGTCTTTGCGCCAGACGATGTGGCGATACAGAATCGAGAGGTC
>Ga0265309_10000914_pt1 | contig 12540 bp, 17 predicted proteins | sample Helome_FD_192492 | JGI IMG/M metagenome (GOLD analysis project Ga0265309, IMG submission 192492) | Marine sediment microbial communities from subtidal zone of North Sea - Hel_20160524 (Illumina Assembly) | ecosystem: Environmental > Aquatic > Marine > Subtidal zone > Sediment ...
TTTGGCGAAAATCTGACGATCAGCGGTCTGCCCGGCGACATGGTCGTCGGCGACCGTCTCCTGATCGGTGATGTCGTGCTCGAAGCCACGTCGGCGCGGATTCCATGCAGCACTCTGGCTATGCGTGTTCAGGACAGCGGTTTCGGCATGGCCTTCAGGAAGGCCGAACGCCCGGGAATCTATTTTCGGGTTCTGAACCCGGGCGCGATCGCGGCAGGCGATTCGGCAGAGGTGGTGGAGTGCGGTTCGACCAGCGTCACTGTTCTCGATCTGTTTCGCTTCGCCTATGAGACGAGCCATGAAGCCAGTGACCTGCGACGCATTCTCGATGCGCCGATTGCCGAGCGCGTCAGGGCGAAGGTCGAGGCGGCCCTGGAAGTTACACAACGGGATTAACCTCAGGATCCAGTCGGGGGGCGCACCGAAGGTCGGCAGCGAGTTTGTTTCCAGTTGTTTCATTGGCCACAGAGTCACACACTGGGCCGACTAGCCGGGCTATCATAACGCTTATGACAAAAGTACTGCTCATCGATGACGACAAGAAGCATTCGGACCTGCTGCAGGCCTACTTCAAGCGCTTCGGAATCAACCTGATCTGCGCCTATGAGGCGGAGGGCGGTTTTCGCCTGCTCAATCGCGAAGATCCCGACCTGCTATTACTCGACGTGATGCTGCCGGGAAAGGACGGTTTCGAAATCTGCCGCGAGGTGCGGAAGTCCAGCAATATTCCGATCATCATGCTGACAGCGCGCGGCGAAGTCATCGACCGTGTATCGGGACTTGAACTCGGTGCCGATGATTATATTGGCAAACCCTTTGAGCCGCGCGAACTCGTTGCGAGGGTGCAAGCCATTCTGCGGCGCGCGGAATCGACCGGGTCTGCCGGCGGCAAGCTGGCCTTCGAAGGCCTCGAAATCGACACCGAAACCAGGTCCGTGACGGTTGATGGCAAGCCCGTCGAACTGACGTCAATGGAATTCGAGCTACTGGTGATTCTGGCCCGGCGACATGGCAGGAAGCTGTCGCGCGACGATATCCTGAGCGAGCTGCGCGGCATCGATGCCGCAATCCTTACGCGTTCCGTCGACATCATGATCAGCCGACTGCGCAACAAGCTGGGAGACTCGGTGAAACCACCGCGTTTCATCCAGACGATCTGGGGGCGCGGCTATTCGTTTGTCGGCATTCCACAAACGGATGCTTAGACGACTTTCACGCTCGCTGTCCTTTCGCCTGCTGAGCATCTTCCTGGTGCTTGCCGTCATGTTCGTTTACGGGACGCTGACGGCGTTGCGCTGGGTCTACAACAGCGACGAAATCCGCGGGCTCATCAGCGGCCACCTGTCCCTGCACGTCAGCTACGTCAAAGCGGACCTCGGCTCGCCGCCGCGCATCGACCGGGCGCTGGCGATTACCGAAAGAGTGCCCGTCGATATCCGAATTCTGGGCCCCGACGTGGACTGGGCGTCCGACGACAATTTTCCTGCTCTCGCGGACCTGGAATTCGGTACCAGTCCCAAGTTCAGCGATGATCCCGACGCCTGGGTCGATGAACTGCGGGGCGTAGAGTTTGCCGTGAAAGAGCGGCACCGTTTTCTGAAGATGCAGCAGGACGATTATCAGATTGTCGTCGCGACGCCGCGCATTGCCGATGTCGATACGGGTCCTGACCTGATCACCATCATCATGGGACTCGGGCTTTTCTATCTCATGATCGGCTATGCGGCCGTCAGCTGGTTGTTCAAACCGATCCGTTCGATCCGCAAGGGCGCCGCAGAAATTGGTCGCGGCAATTTCGAGCATCGCATTCATGATATTCGCCGTGACCAGCTCGGGGACCTCGCGACCGACATCAACCAGCTGGCCGGCGACGTAGAGCATATGCTGGACGCCAAAAGGGCCCTGTTACTCGGAATCAGCCATGAGTTACGCACACCGTTGTCTCGCATGCGCCTGGCGCTGGAATTCATCGAAAGCGATGCCGACCGGGAGACGCTGAAACCGGAACTCGCGGAGATGGAGAAAATTGTCGTGGAGTTGCTCGAGGCGGAACGCCTGAGCACCCGGCACGTCAGGCTAAACCGCACGACCGTGCGAATCGCGGCGCTCGTGGACGAGCTCATCGACGATTTCTTTAAGCGTGATGCAGGGCGGATTGATGTCACGCACGGCGACGAGGATCTCGAGGCGTCTATCGACGAGGCCAGGATTACCTTGCTGCTAAAGAACCTCGTCGCGAACGCCTTACGCTACATTCCTGGCGAGCGGGGCAGGGTCGAACTCGTCACGGGGCGAGACGGCAACGACCTGGTGCTAATCGTCCGCGACAATGGCCCGGGCTTATCGGCTGAAGCAGCCAGGCACATAGGAGAACCATTTCATCGCGGCGACCCGTCGCGTACGCGCGATACCGGTGGAACGGGACTGGGGCTTTACCTCGCGACACTCGTCGCGAGGGCGCACGGCGGCTCCCTGAGATTGACGAATCCGGATCAGGATGGCGCGTGTTTCGAGTGCCGCGTGCCACTCGATTTGACATAAGCCAAACCGCACTTCCCTTTTATCGTTTTAAAACAGTAGCTTATGCGTATGCTGTCGTTCCTGACTTGCCTTTTCGATTCAGAGATATCAAAATGATATCAAAATGGATGTATAGAGGAGAGGGACATGATTCGTGAACAGATCAAAACAGTTTCTTCGGGGTACCTGGCAATCGTGTTGCTGACAGCAGCGCAGTTGTTTTTCGGCTACCTGGTGTTTAATTCGCTGCGCACCTATGCATTCGGTGGTGCGATTGCAGCGATTCTCGCGTCGGCTGTGGTCATCGTGTGCTGGGTAGGTCTTTTCATGGTGCATCCGAACGAGGCCAAGGTGATTCAACTTTTCGGCAAATACGTCGGCACGACACATGAACCCGGACTCAAGTGGGCCAATCCGTTCTTCCAAAAGACGGCAGTTTCAACGCGCGTCAGGAATTTCGAGAGTGGTCAATTGAAAGTGAATGATTCACAGGGCAGCCCGATTGAAATTGCGGCCGTCGTTGTATGGAAGGTGTTCGATACGGCCGAGGCCTTGTTCGAGGTCGACGACTACGAGCAATTCGTGCAAATTCAGAGCGAGTCTGCACTCAGGAATCTCACTACGACATTTCCCTATGAGCCCCATGAGGGTGAGGGCACGGCGCTCAGGAGTCATCCAACTGAGATCGCCGCGGCGCTGCGCGATGAGATCCAGGACAGGCTCGAACAGGCAGGTGTTACGGTCATCGAAGCGCGAATCAGCCATCTCGCGTATGCGCCCGAAATTGCGAACGCAATGCTGCGGCGTCAGCAGGCGTCGGCCATCATCGCGGCGCGCACCCAGATCGTGCGCGGCGCCGTCGGCATGGTCGAAATGGCGCTGGACGAACTGCAACAGCACTCCGTCGTCGACCTGGATGAAGAACGCAAAGCGGCGATGGTCAGCAACCTGCTCGTAGTCCTGTGTGGTGAGGAAGGGGCGCAGCCTGTCCTGAATACAGGGTCCTTGTATACCTGATCAACAGGTGGCAGCAATCATGGCCAACCGCAAATCCTTCGCGTTGCGCATCGATGCGAAAACCCTCGAAGCGATGCAACGCTGGGCGAAAGACGATCTGCGCAGTCTCAATGCGCAGATCGAATTCGTTTTGCGCGACGCGATGCGCAAGTCGGGTCGATTGCCGAAACCGGGCGAGCCCAGTGGTAGCGAAGAGAGTGATAGCATCGGCTAATGGGAACTATTGTTGCAATCGTCTCTGTCCTGCTCGCACTGATAGCCGCCGGCTCTATTGCCTACATCGCCTGGGAGTTGACGTCCGGAGATCCGGCAGGAGAAGCGGACGACTCGAGCGAAGACGGCGACTAGCGACGCTGCCGCGATTTGCGGTCCGAATCGCGGCCCGAAGCGCGGTCCGATTTGCGTTTCCGGTCGCCGTCTGATTTACGTTCCTGCCGCGGTGCCTGCTTTCTCTCGGCCTTTTTCTCCTGTCGCGGGGCTGAACTTCGCTCCTGTCTGCGCTCGGACGATTGTCGCGCACTGTCCGATCGACGCGGTTCGCTACGACGCACGTTGCCAGTGCGCGGGCCCTCGACTCGGCGTGGTTCATGGTTCCGTTGCTCCGTGCGTGCGGCCGCTTGCTGGCGACGCTCGGTTGTCTGACGCTCGCGAGGCGCCGCCTGCCGTACTTTTGGTGTTGGCTGCGCGTGTTCGCGCCTGCCACGACTTTCTGCCCGGTAATCGCTGCCTGTGCGACGGTTCATTGCCACGGTTTGCGGACGCTCGCGGAACGTGATCGCCTCGCGCCGCTCGGTATTCGCATTACGCCGTTCCCTGCGGTCGCTCTGCTGGGAAGCACGGCGCTGGTTGACTGAACGATCAGCAGATCGCTGCACACTCGTAGTCCGTTGAACATCGGCATCGCGTCGCACAGACGTCCTGCGTTGCAAATTGCCGTCGCGCTCGTTTCGCGTGTAGCGATTACGCGTTACACGGACGTCCCTGACGTATTCACGACGATTATGTCGCGGACGCCAGCGGTCACCGCCGTAGTAACGATTGACGGTAACAGGTGCGCTCCTCGTTACGTAGGTCGTGTTGTAGACGCTGACGGACGGGCGACGATACCACCAGCGGTCCCGGTAATGGCGGCCATAATAGGGATGGCCGTGGTAGCTGTGATGAAACACGTTCAGACTGTCGGTATACCATCCAATCGTGAACGCCGTCGTTACGCCCCAGAAAAAGCCGTCGTTAAAGGCATGCGCCGACGAATACGGATAGTAGTAGACCGGGTACGCGCGCGGGTAGTAGTAGTAGACCGGGCGCGGCTGGTAGACCACGACACGCTCCGGTTCGTAATACGGCACGTATATGACGTCTTCGGTAATGGGTGTTATCTCGATGACGCCTTCGTCACGGGTGACATTCTGGTATGAGTCGCTCTTGAGATTGCCGGCCGCGTAAGCGCGATCGCGGAAGGTCTCTATCGCCGTCACGACGTCCGTCTGTTGCGAGACTACAGCCTCACCCAGTCGCCAGGTCCAGTCGATGTCATCGTTGAGCAATTCAACGACTTCGGGGTAGTTGATCAACGCGACTACCGAGTCGTCCCAATCGGGGTCGGGTTTCAAGGTGGGATCGTCCTCGAGCGCCTCGAGGAATCGGCCCGCATCGATAATCTGCAAGGGATAGGCGGCGGCCGGCAGGACGATCGCCAGAAGATCATCGGGGTACAATGCAATCGGACCGATGAGTTCCTCGAGTTCTGCAGTCGAAAGCAACGGGATTTCTTCGTTGCCCGTCTCGGGAGGCTGCTCTTCGTAAGTGCCAATGACCTCGCCGTTGTCGTCCACGGGTACTTGTGCCAGCAGCGAAAGTGGCATCAGTGCGAGCAATACCAAGAGTCTTCGTGCCAATCCAGTTTCGGCTATTTGTCGGTAGTTCATACTGCCTCCCGGTCCGTGAATCCCTGCGGACTTGTCCTGAGTCTGGATCCATCTTATGCGGAGCTAGCTGAACCGGGGCTTAATTGCGGCCCCGCGGAATCGGGGGGATTTGCGTTTCGCCCATTTGGTGTAAAGTAAGGGCACAACAAGAAGAGTTGAGCGATGAACTCCAGAGCGAAATTGCTGGCTGAACTAGAAGAAAAAAGCCAGAAAAACAGAGACTTAAGTTTAAGGACGGGCGAACCGCAGGCGTCTGAGCCCGGGCTTGCCGAGGGCTACAATCCCTACGACAATCCCGGGGTCCACAAGACAGCTCGCATCGACGACACGGCGCGTCGCCGGGTATTGCGGCGTCGCTAGTCGTCCTCGCCGCCGTGCCAGGCGATGAACTTCCAGCCGTCGTCGGTTCGTAACAGGACGTCTGTGTAACGGCCGTTGCTGGTTTCTATTTTCCCGTCCTGGTCCTTGGCCGCGCTCGTGTAAAGATAATGGGCGACCGCAATGTCGCCATTCACATTGATCGACAGTGGATACAACTCGTGCGCGATCATGTCGCTGACCTGTTCGGAAAAGCGATTCCACATCTTTGTCGATGCCTTGCCGCGAGGTGCCGGCGATTGCTTGCCCCAGCCCGAAAAGTCATCGGTAAGCAGGCTGTCCACCCATTTCCTGTCGCCTTTCTCCTGCGCATTCCATTGTCGTTCCACGGTCGACCACACGTCGGCCTGATCGCTTACGGGATCCATGGCCGTTTCCTGCGCCAATGAGATGCCTGCCGCGACGATCAGGAAACTCCCCAATGCCAACCTGAGTCCGTTGAAAAAATTCATTATTCGTTCCCTTGACGAATCCACATAACACGAGTCTAGTCGCATTGTCGCGGTGCCACAAATCAGCTAGTTAACGTCGCTCAGGACCAGCGCCGCAAGTTGGTCCGCTTCGTCAGGACTTATGGCGTTCGTCGTGTCGTATTCGTAAAGTGCGTGCAGGTCGGTGGTCGAGAGGTAGTCCGGGTGATGTACTTCCATGATCATGGCGTAGTCGAATACCTGCTCGTCCCTGACAAGAAGCAGCTGGTAAACATGCAGCGCGACAGCATGCGGACCATCGACGTGCATCAGCGTGGCAATGCCGTGCTGTTCATCGGGGAATTCAAGCGATCCAATGTGCATCGTCTGCTTGTGCAGATTCCAGCCGTGTGAGCGGAATGTCGCGCCGATAGAGTTTCCCGACAGCACCTCCGCATGTTCTTTTCCGTATCGCTCGTCGAGCTGGTCGGCGAAGCGCACCACAGCATAGGTTCGGCAGGTCTGGATGCCTCCGTCGCGGCTGTACAGGCTGGAGCGTCGCAGGCCGGCTTCGCTGGCAAGAACGTCAATGCCATAGCTGCCGAACTTCCGCTGAATCCGTTCGCTATTGAGTAGAACCGGCTCTGTGGCACAGGCGCTGAGCACAGCAGCCAGCACCACGGGCGGGAGTCTTGTTACAGCCATAAATGCGACTAACGGCGAGAACTGCACGCACCTTATACTGTCATTGCGCAAGCGTAAAGGAGCGACACGATGCGTGCCATGATCCTGACTTCGGTGGCTGGCATTGACGAAAACGCAGAGCCGCTGCGGCCCGTTGAGCTGCCACGACCGCAGCCATCGGCGGGGGAGCTGTTGGTCGAAGTTTCTGTTTGCGGCGTTTGTCACACCGAACTCGATGAAATCGAGGGTCGGACACCGCCACCCGAGCTGCCCGTGGTGCCGGGGCACGAAATCGTCGGTCGGGTCACAGAGTGTGGCCAGGATTGTCATCGTTTCGAGCCAGGACAGCGCGTTGGTATTGGCTGGATATATTCATCGAGCGGTGATGAGGACGAGAACCTCAGTCCGGCTTTCCGGGCGACCGGCCGCGACGTCAATGGCGGTTACGCAGAGTTCGTCGTTGTCCCCGAACGCTACGCTTATCCTGTCCCCGAGGTATTCAGTGATGAAGAAGCCGCGCCGCTATTGTGTGCCGGTGGCGTCGGATACCGGGCGCTGCGGCTGACCGGAATAGAGGATGGCGATATTCTGGGCCTGACGGGCTTCGGTGGCTCGGGCCACCTGGTGCTGCAGCTGGCCAGGCACCTTTACCCCAATACAAGAATCTACGTGTTCGCCCGCAGCGAACGGGAAAGGGCTTTTGCGCTCGAACTGGGTGCAGACTGGAGCGGCGATACATCTGACAGACCTCCTGAAGCCCCGCATGCAATCATCGACACGACGCCAGCGTGGAAGCCCGTACTTGCAGCGCTCGCTTGCCTGCGGCCGGGCGGCAGGCTGGTCATCAATGCGATTCGCAAGGAAGCCGGCGATCGCGGGCTTATGGCGGATATCAGCTACGAGGATCATCTCTGGCAGGAAAAGGAAGTAAAGTCGGTTGCCAACGTGACGCACCGCGACCTCGAGGAATTCCTGCCGATCGCAGCCCGCATACCGCTTCGTGTGGAATTCCAGGCCTACAAGCTCGAGCAGGCAAACCAGGCGTTGCGCGATCTGCGGGCCGGGCACGTGCGCGGCGCAAAGATACTCAAGATTTCTGCAAGCGATTGAATCCTTTTCGGTTCCGGGTACATCTCAGGACCAATCTGATGGAAACAAGGGAGTCGTCTGCATGCGCAAGCCGTCTTGAAGGAACTCGAGCGCCGCCTGCTTAACTGAGGCGATATACTGCGAGCTCCTGGACCATGAGGGAGCTCGAGTGCCTCACGATATTGCCTGTTTCCGCTGTGGCGCGTCGCTGGCGACATTGTCTCTGCCATTATCGCGACGCGACCAGTGCCCGGCGTGCAGCGCTGACTTACATGTCTGCAGGATGTGCATGCACTTCGACTCAAGTGCACCGCGGCAGTGCCGTGAAGATGGTGCGGAAGACGTGAGCGAGAAGGAGCGCCCCAATTTTTGTGACTGGTTCAAGCCGTCGGAGACCGCATTCGACCCTGACCGGAAGTCCGACGCCGATGCAGCGAAAGACGCGCTCGCAGCGCTGTTCGGTGATGACGATGGCGGTTAGCCGACGGCAGTTCCTCAAGCTCGCGGGCGCGGCGTTGAGCCCGGCGTCGCTCGCAGCTTGCGGCGGAGTCGACAAGTCCCGGGCGGACGGAGTGCCGTGGGCGGCATTCGGCCCGGACTCCACGGCTGAGGAGGTCACGAAGGGACTCGACCTCACAGGCAAACTCGCTGTCGTCACCGGCTGTACCTCGGGGATCGGTTTCGAGACGATGCGCGTGCTCGCGAAACGAGGCGCCTATGTCGTTGGCACAAGCCGCTCACTGGAAAGAGCCGAAGCCGCGGGCCTGCGGGTCCGCGGACTGACGACCCCCGTCGAGCTCGAGCTTTCCGATCTCGACTCCGTCGTGCGCTGCGCCGAGGCAATTCGCTCCCTGAATACGCCAATCGACATGCTCATCTGTAACGCCGGCTATCGCGGCGGCGGCAACAATCGCGAGCTTGTCAACGGCGTCGAGAGGCACTTCGCCGTGAACCATCTCGGCCACTTCGTGTTCGTGAATCGCCTGCTCGAACGCCTGTTCCTGGCGCAGCAGGGGCGTATCGTCATGGTATCGAGCCGTGCCGCATACCGTGACGTCGGCGAGAACGGCATCGACCTCGATGACCTGGGCATGAAGCGCGCTTACAGCGACGCGCTGGCTTACGCCCAGTCGAAACTGGCGAATGCGCTGTTTTCGCTGCGGCTGTCGGAGTTGCTGCGTGGCACCCGGATTACGAGCAATGCTCTGCATCCCGGCCTTATCAATACCGAAATCGATCGCAACCTCAACGCGATTATGCGCTTCGGTTTCGGTCTGTTGACGGCGGTGAGGGGCAAGACGACTGAGCAGGGCGCGGCCACAAGCTGCTACGTCGCGACGCATCCGCAGCTGGGCGCAACGAGCGGTCAGTTTTTCGAGGACTGCAATGCGGTCACCATTGCCGAGTCTCATCTGCACAACCAGGTGCTCGCTGAGGACCTGATGCGAGTCTCGGAGGAGCTGACGGCTCCCTACCTTGTGGAACAGGAAAGACCGGACTGGAGCGAATTCGAAAATGGCGTGCGCGGTGACAGGGACGGATAGCGGCGATGGATGATAAGAAGGCACTTGTGGTCTTGTCCGGCGGCCAGGATTCGACAACCTGTCTTTACTGGGCGATCGACCGATTCGGTCGCGACAACGTCAAGACGATCACATTCGACTACGGTCAGCGACATCGCGTCGAACTCGAGTGTGCAGCCAGGGTTGCGGCACACGCCGGCGTGAAGAACGATTGCCTGCCCATCGATACCTTCAGCGCCCTGGGTGGCGACGCGCTCACGGACGCCGCCATTGCCGTCGACGTGGCGCAATCGCCGGGGCTACCGAACACGTTCGTGCCAGGGCGTAATATCATTTTCCTGACGTTTGCCGCGGCGTTCGCCTATCAACGCGGCATCCGGCATCTCGTGACCGGCGTCGCACAGACCGATTACAGCGGCTACCCGGATTGTCGAGAAGAAACGATCAAGGCGCTCGAAGAAACGCTTCGACTCGGCATGGCACATGACGTGTGCATTCATACACCCTTGATGCACCTGTCGAAGAAGCAAACCGTGGAGATGGTCAGGGACCTGGGCGGTCTCGACGCGATGGTCCTGACGCATACCTGCTACAACGGCGAACGACCACCCTGCGGACAATGTCCTGCCTGCGAACTTCGCGCAAAGGGATTTGCCGAGGCAGGTGTCGAGGACCCGCTGCTGACAGCCTGATGACTTACTCGGTAAAGGAAATCTACTACACGTTGCAGGGCGAGGGCGCACACACGGGCCGACCCGCCGTATTCCTGCGCTTTGCGGGATGCAACTTGTGGTCCGGTCGCGAGGCGCACCGACAAGATGCCGTGTGCCGTTTTTGCGATACCGAATTCGTGGGCACTGACGGCCCGGGCGGGGGCAAGTTCGAAACGGCGGCCGAGCTGGCTGCAGCTGTCAGCCGTGCGTGGCCCACCGATCAGGAATCGCGGTACGTGGTCTGCACGGGTGGCGAACCTCTACTGCAGCTCGATCGCGCCGCGATCGATGCGCTTCACGCAGCCGGTTTCGAGGTCGGGGTGGAGACCAATGGCACCCTTCAGGCGCCTGACGGCATCGACTGGCTGTGCGTCAGCCCGAAGGGCGACGCGCCCGTTGTGCAGACCAGCGGTGACGAACTGAAGCTTGTTTTCCCGCAGGCGGAGCCGGCCGCGCAGCCTGGAAAATTCGAGGCCCTGCAATTCGATAATTTCTTCCTGCAGCCGCTCGATTGCGAATCGCTCGAACGAAATACACAGCAGGCCATACGCTATTGTCTGGAAAACCCGAGATGGCGGTTGAGCTTGCAGACACACAAATACCTGGGGATCGACTAGTCATGAACCATCGCGTCGGCCGCATCGCGTTTACTCTTGTCGTGGGCCTGGCGGTGTTCTTCGCGTCCTACCGCTGGGTTACGGATCCCGGGCCGCGCGCGGAACGCGCCGCACAGGAGGAGGCTGTCCGGTCCGCGCGGGCGGCGCTTGTCGAGATGATCGGCGACGGTGAACTACAGATCGTCGATCCGCTGGCGCCGAACCGCAAGATCGGCAAAGTCTACGTTTATGCCGAGGCGCCCGGGTGGGCCGTGTCCGGCTATTACCGGCGCGGCGAGCAGGATCGATGGCACCCTTTCCTGGTCACGCTGGACGAAGCGCTGTCTCTGACGCGCCTCAAGGTTCAGGACCCACTTCTGCTCGAACGGGCAGCAGTGGATCCGCGACTCGAGGTTAGCCCCTGATCAAAGAATTATCGTCAGGAGCCAGCCGATGAGTACCAGCAGGCTGGTTGCGTAGCCCAGTCCCATAACGACCATCGCAGCGTCGATTTCCAGTTTTCGTTCGTCGTAAGTCATTGTTCAGTCTCATTTTGTCGATGCGAGACTGAATGTTGCGCCAGTTCGGGCAGAAACTACTGAAGGTGGGCTGATCCTTTCCTGATCATTCCATGACGGTACTGCTGTCGGCCAGTTCTTCCTGACGCCACTCGAAAATATTGAGCTCAATGAAGACGAACGCGACCAGCCACAGGAAAGCGTCCCAGAAATCGACGAAATCGCCCTTGAGGCCCCAATAGATAGCGGCCAGCAGCAACAGCGAATAAAGCACGAACTTGGCCGCATTGCTTGATGCCAGCGCGGCGCCCTCGAAGCGGCCACGCTCCTGCAGTCGCACGTCGATCTCGAGTAGCAGCACGACGAGCATCCATACAGCGGAATTGATCACGTCGACCCAGGCCAGCCGACGTATGTCGGTCAGCCCCTGCAGATCCACGACCGCCGGCATATCCCTGAATCGGTAGAGCGTGCCCTCCGGGGCGAAGCTGGCACAGTTCGCAAGGGTGAGTTCGGCGTATTCGTCCAGCGTCGTCGCCCAGGACCAGGGCTCGGGCAGCAAGCCGCAAGCGCTCCGCACGCCATCGAGGACCGTTGCTTCGTAGAGAAACGTCAGGTTGTCTACGTAGCCGAAAAACGCGTAGACGATAAACAAGTAACAGATTGCGCGCAGTCCGTGCAGCGACCAGGTTACGCGCGGCGTGAAGTGCGTGTCCTCGAGCACATAAGTTTCGAGTTCGAACATCAGCAGCAGAACGACCCATGCGGCCGTGTCAATGGTCGCAGAAAAAGCTTCGATGAGGTCGCCCGGTGCGACGCCGTCGGGAAATTGCAGGGCTGCGGCTGTTATTTCCTCGTCGAAAAACCAATAGACGTTCATCGCCAACATCAGGTAGACGAAGTACTTGAAAATCTGGTACAGCATTCTGCTGTTGATCGACAACGCTCCCCTCCGACCGCTGCGGCTTGTCTCAGACAGCGTCCGCAGTGTTGTCGATCATATCCGTTTCGACACCCGAGTAGTAAACCCAGACATTTTCTTCACCGTTCAAGAGCTCGATGTACTTGGGGTGCACGAAAATATTTTCCCGGCCCGATTTCACCTCGCGCAACACGCCGATTTCGCAGAGCTGCTTCAGGTATACCGAAGCGGTCTGTCGTTTG
>Ga0265309_10000916_pt1 | contig 12536 bp, 17 predicted proteins | sample Helome_FD_192492 | JGI IMG/M metagenome (GOLD analysis project Ga0265309, IMG submission 192492) | Marine sediment microbial communities from subtidal zone of North Sea - Hel_20160524 (Illumina Assembly) | ecosystem: Environmental > Aquatic > Marine > Subtidal zone > Sediment ...
AACTACACGAATCATAGCTTCCCACACCTTGAGGGTGTGGGCTTTCTTCGTTGGCACTGCACTGCGTATGGTGTAACGTATGGTCACTAAGTGTATGGTCATGCTATGACCCTACACTACCAATATGCGCATGAATCGCATGCTGTCAAGGCCGCAAGGTTTGCGGGTCTATGACACGGATGTCATACCTCGTAACCTACCGAGAACAAAGGGGAATGGGGTAGATGTGAGGCAGCACACTGACATCTTTGCATAGGGTCACGACCCCCGGGCCTCGAAACCATTGGGCTTTTCCGCTTGGCACGCGCTGTGCATCTATCCCCTGGCATGCGAAAGGAACGAACGATGAACACGGAAACCAGAAACCTAATAGGACTGTTGGCATGCGTCGCGCTTATCGCGACCCTACTCGGCGGATGCCCTGCCTCGCCGGTCTACGCGCAACCGCCCGGACCCGAGCCTACTACTTGCGAGGAATGCCGCACTGACGCTGAGTGTGAGCGTCTATGCGGAGGTGAATACGGATACGGGTTCTGCGAAGGTCATCCCCCGCGCTGCCCGCTGCCCCCCGGCTCCATCAGTCACCCGACCCCGTTCTGCCTCTGCACTCCCGGCGGGTCTTGCGGTTGGGTTTGCCCTGGGGGCTCCCGATGATTGAATACAGCGCAAGCGGTAAGGTCGTCGACAGAACGCCCGGTAGGTGCCGACGATGCGGGAGCGCCGATGTTCACGAAACGCAAAGCTGGACCCCACCAAGTGAGCGTCAATATTTCCATGCCACGCGCTACCTGTATCATTGGTGCGCTAAATGTAATCCGGACCACCAAAAGCGCAAAAAGCATTGCGCACTCGGTCATCTATCCTGTAACCTGCACTGAGGAGGAACGAACGATGAAACTACTACATGAGGAATACACAGACTTTGGGCAACTGCTAGATGAGATGCCAACGCTTGACGCGCTGTCCACTGCGGATAGCTACTTCGGCGACAGGGACGAGGACAGCTTCGGGCTTGCCGACGCGCCGACCGAAACGGAACACAACATTATGAGCCGATTTACGGCTCGGAAGGGAACCTAACATGAGGAATATCAACGCAACCAAGGTAATAATCTCCGCTTACAGCAAGGACAACAGCGCCGCCACGAATGAACGCGCCGAAAATGAGCTTTGCTGCGACCTGTCACTAGTGGATAGTGTGGAACACGTTCGCGATGTTGAGGGTAGGTACCAAGGGCATGAGGAATGCAGTCAACTCTGCTTTCTTCGGCCCGGGAGTATTCAAGAGGGTATCGACGCTTTGACCGACCTGGCGGCACACTACAAGCAAAGCAGCATTCTAGTGGTTCACGGCGACAACGCGGCGGAACTAGTCGGAACCTACAACAATCGGAGCGGCACCATCATCGGCACGTTTCGGGCTGTCGACGCGCCGCTACCTGGCGAGGATTACACCAAGGCTGACGGCCTTTTCTACGTGGTACGGTAACCGGAGGATATGAACATGGCATTCAACATCGAGAAGCTATCACATAAAACGCGCTGGCCTAACCTTGACGGCACGGCGAGCCTAGAAGCATGGCGACAGGCTAAAGCGCTTGAGGATAGCGTGACCGAGCGAGCCGAAAAGGATATGACCGACGCTTTCGGCTGTCACGGTGAGCCCATTGCCAACGCTATCAGCGAGACCCTTTGGAAGCTTTTTGATATGCTACCGACTGGCAAGGAACGCGCCGCGCGCGAGGCCTTGACGCTAGGGTTTCAAGCTATCTGCGACAATATGACCGAGGTACGAAGTGAGCTAGATTCACTCATCGACAAAATGGCCAACGAACAGCGGCAAGAGGGATTCGAGGAAGCTACTGGCTATATTCCATCGGGCTGCGACCTGCAAGCGTCGGAGCACGGGGTAGACTTGAACAGTAGCCTCGAAGATGCTTTCGAGCGTGGCGTCGACGCGGTTTCAGGCTGGAGCGATGGTGCCTATTGTGAATCGGTCTCCGTTTCTATGGACGACCTGTAAGGAGGATAGAACGATGGAAGCAAAGCACGAACCGCACTACTACTGGCAGCGAATGAAAGCGGAGTTTAGCGGCGCAAAAGGTTGCAATGTTGGTTTCATGTTGGGTCGGCTGTCGTTGGCATATCATGATACGGATGTTGCTGTATGGGAGCCCGATACAGGCACCATTCGCCTGGACCATGGCGGATGGGTCACCTACTACACCAAGGAACGAATCAACAGATTCCTTGACGTGCTAGACATCGGAGCCAGGCTGTACCAGCATCGGAAACGATGGTATGTTTCCGAGGACCACTGTCCGAGGCCGCGTAACGCTAGCGGCGTCTGGTGTACACTGGACGAACCTAATCCTCCAACCTTCACCCTGGCAACCAAGTTGGTGGCGCCATGAAACCCTTCAACAGCGAATCCGTGCGGCTGTGGCTGTGCAATGCTTGTGGGTCTCCGGACCCCGAGGTTAGGATTTGGGTCAACGCTAACACGGATGAGACCACGGGGTCATATGATGACGATGGTGATTGCTTCTGCGGCGCCTGCGAGGCTGAGAGCACACTGGACGCATTCGAGGTATCGGGCGACAGCCTAGCCGAGGCAATGGCCCACGCTCGGCACTGGAGCGTGGCGTTTCATCGGGCCTTGAACGCAAAGCTGACGGAATATTCCACAAGCAAAATGTCCGAAGCCCCTACGGATGAGCCACGTCAGCCGCTCCCGCCAGTTATTCAAGGTCCGCACGAGACATCATAAACAACCGCTAAGGCGCTTAGGCGCCATCCTCGGGTGACTGAGGCATGATGGGGTCAGCTAGTGTAGCAGCTAGTTGGCCCTTTTTCTTTCTGCCCCGCCACGAAGTGAACACTGTTCACATTATTGCCATTCTGTCACCACTATTGACAGACTGTCACGGCCTGCAAGGTCGCAGCCTGGCAGGCATGCACGAATCATGCCAACTTCCGACGACCTGCATTCCAGCCGGGCCTAGAGACCTGGCACGAACTTTGCATACCCCCAGGGGGGGTGCCTTCCCCCTAGCGCGGAACGAGGGGTCCTAACGATTCCACTGTCGGATGCGAGGGGGTGAAATGTCTCTACCTACACCAACCTACATCGAGACAAGGATGCTTGCCTACGGAATGCGTCGAGTAAAGGAATGCTTCCTATGCCCTTAGACCTTCCCCCCAAAGCACAGAGCCGACCCGTAAGGTCGGCGAGCTCTGGACGGTAATACGACTCCTCTAACTGAAGGAGAGACCTACACTTAGGTTTCGGTCTCCAAGTGAGAGGCCGAGGAGTCTCTGCGTCCTGCCTCCCCTCCTCGGAGGTTCCCCTCCAAGGTAGGCAAAAAGGACACAAAAAAGGCCCCTTTCGGGGCCACTCTCAGCTTAAGGTTTGTGACATTTTCTAACTAGGCGGAATCATTGAAAAGAAAAAGCATAACTGGACAGGCATATTTACGCCTTACGGGTGCCAACGTACACTGACGCACTGCGTCACCCCTACCCCTTCCCCTTAGAATGTCAGCCCCAGGAAGTGCCAGGCTAGACCCATCGCGAAAGATAGGCCTCCGAACAGAAGGAAGTCTCGGTAGTCCGGTCTTTGCCCGCGCCTCATATCACTCGAGCTCTTTCTTGAGCTGCGCCACGACCGCCTCGGTGGCGTAGAACTCCTTGACGATGGTGCTCCCAGGTTCCGCGTAGACCGCGAAGCAGGAGCACCCCATCGCCGCGCAGGCCTGCTCGTCGACGTAGATAGGGATGCCACGGTACATAGGAGGCATTTCGATGGGCGGGAGCGTCATCAGTACATACACCCGCAGTACTCAGAACGCCACTCGTGGCGGTCCCACCATTCCGTGGGGCGCGGCGTGTAGCGGCGCTCCCTCCAGGTGCCGGTCCGCCCGCACATGCAGCACTCGGTCATGTAGATGTAGTACCAGTGCGTCATCTCAGTGAACCATCTTCTTGTAGTCTTTGGCGTTCATGCGGCCGAAGAGGACCCAGGCATAGATTGACGCAGTGCGTTGGTCCATCCCGTACTCCGTCTTGGCGATTTCGACGATGGCCGACCACGAGGCCTCGTAGTACGCTTCCTCTGGAATGTTCTCCATATGGCGTAAGACGCCGCGTCCGCGATTCCTACCTTTGTGGTAAAGCATGTGGCTCCGTTCACTATAGAGCCCGAATCCCTAGATTCGGACGTGAAACGGAAAAAGGTCGTCGCGACACAGCGCAAGAAGCCAAGGTTTCAGGCGCTCAACGACGATATGATTTGGATTGCCGAGCAGGACATCGCTCGCACAAAGAAGGCGCTTAAGGAGCGAGATGCCCCCCTGACCGATAGGGAGCACTCGAGGTTCATCAAGACCGCCGAGCAGCTTCGAAAGCTGCGGCTCACCGACTCCGAGCTCAACAAGATGCACGACCCGGCCACGATGGCGCCCCAGGACTTGGACGACGAGTTCGACGAGCGGTGTGAAGCGCTTGGCCTGGACCCCCGGCTCGTGGAAAGGGCACTCGGGCTATGACGTACCTTATTGTCGCGGCTAGTTCGCTCATCGTAGGGTACTCCATCGGGTGGTGGTGCAGAGAGGTGCTTGTACGATGAGGTGGACACTAGTATTCAAGGACTACACCTACAAGAGGGTGAACGCCAGTCGCAGAGACTTTGACCGTATGTTCCGTGGCCGTAGGCTAGCGCCGGTAGAGGCAATCTACACGCCCCCCGACGCAGACCCGAAACTCGAGAGCTACCTGAGGGATGAGGTACTCGCCCCGGCAGCGTGTGGATGGTCCCCATGAGGCAGACTCTCACAAATCTCGTTGAGGAGCGACCGGCGCCACCAGCGCCGAAGGAGCTCCAGATAACTTTCCGACCGGGCGTGGAAGCCGACGTTCGGTACTTCAAGAACACCTGGATGAAGTCCTTCCGGGACGGAGAGGGGGTAAAGGATGTCCCGAACTCCGTCTACTACCACTACGAGGAGAAGATTCTCCGGTACATCATCCCACGGTGCTCGAACACTGGGGGAGTCATAGTGGCCTACGAGGAGGACTACGTCAATGAGTGGCAGCATATTATTGACAGGCCCATCCTGGGTTACATCGTGTGCGAACCATTTGAGGGTCGTCTGCTAGTTCACATGACATACGTCAGAGGCTACGACAAGCCCGGTAAGGTGGGCGGGCACAAGTATCGCCGGAGGGGAATCGCCACCGCACTCCTCAAAGAGGCCATGAGGCGTTTCAAGACACCCACCGACAGCTTCTTCTACACCTACCGCACCCAGATGTGCTGGAAGGAGTACGACTTCCGACGGGCCCTCAAGGACATCGGTGCCACCTACGTTCTGTACCCCAAGTTCAGCCTCCTACCGCAGAACTGGGAGACTGGGCAGGACCCAGAAGATGTAGCTAGTGTCTGACGAGCGCCTCAAGCGCATCATAGCCGAGAAACGCCTCCGAAAGATTCGGGAGGCGGCGATTGACTTCGATGAGCTGTGTTTTCCGGGCCAAAAGGAGTTTGTAAGCGACCCCGCTAAGCGTATCCTGGCCTGCTGCTCGAGACGGGCCGGCAAAAGCTACGGAATCGCCATCAAGTTCAGCAAGACGGGCTTCGAGTTCGAGAATAGCGTCATGGTCTACGGCGCCATGTCCCGTTCGCAGGGTATGGAGATTCTCTGGCCCGCGATGCAGGACTTGGACCGCCGCCTGAACCTGGGGTTGAAGTTCAACCGGAACTCGGGGGACATCGAGTTCCCGAACGGCAGCAAAATCCTCATGCGCGGCTTCGGCTCGCAGCGTGAGGCCGAGAAGTGCCGCGGTCTGTCCATTCGGGCCGCCTGTCTCGATGAGGCTCAGGGTTTCCCGGCCTGGTTGCTGAAAATCACGCTCGAGCAGATTATCGAGCCCGCCATGCTTCAGTTTGGCGACGATTCGTGGGTTGCCATCACCGGCACGCCCAACGCGGCGTGCGCCGGCGGGTTCTACGATGCTTGGAGCGGCGTGGACGAAAAGGGCAGGCAGGTCGACACCTGGTCGACTCATCACTGGACCTTCTTCGACAATAAGGCCATCCCGAACCCCGAGAAGGTCGTCGCGGACGTTCTCTCGGACCGCGGCTGGACGCGAGAGACCCCGTCGTTCGTCAGAGAGTATCTGGGACAGTGGGTCAAGGATTCGGAAGGGTCAGCCTTCCGAATCAACCAAGACGTGAACATCATCTACTCCTTCGACGAGTCTCGGGCCACCGACTGGTCCTGGGCACTCGGGGTCGACCTTGGTATTGTGGATGAGTCGGCCTACGTGGTCGGCTGCTACTCCATAGAACTAGGGGAGGCCGTCATCGTCGAGAGCTTCGAGGAATCGACCGAGAGCCCCTCCGAGAGCGCCAGGCACGTCCTGCGCCTCATGGAGAAGTATGACCTGTCCGAGATTGTCGCAGACACCGGCGGGCAGGGCAAGGCCCACGTCGGGGAGTGGGCCAACACCTACGGCATCCCCGTCACCCCAGCCCTCAAGCACAACAAGGGGGGAAGGATACAGCTAATCAACGCTGACCTCATGGCCGGCAAGCTGAAGATTCTGGCCCCCACGAACCACCAGCTCATCACCGAGGCGTCCATCATACAGTGGGACCTGGATGCGCTAGACAAGCACAAGTACGTGTGGCAGAGGGGGTACAAGGACCACCTCAGTGACGCATTCCAGTATCTATTCGGCGCACTGCACCATCACCACCACAAGATGGAGTTCGATGGCCGGGCCGAGACGGAGAAAGAGCGGTGGGTCCGCATCGCCGACAGAATGGAAGAGGCAGCTATACGGAAGGCCGACTCGCGTCGTCGACAGGGTCACGGCCTGCGCGGGGTGCGCAAGGCTTACTACGACGGCAAGCTATAACGGCCTTCTCTAGGTCTCTTAGGGCGGTGAGTGCTTCGTGTCTGGGGCGCTGCGGGTCTTGGGCTCGTAGCAGTTTCTCGGCAGCAACTCTCACTTGACACATTCGGCACTCCCCGCGGAAAGAAAAGGGCCCGAAGGCCCGGTGAGTCGTACTAAGGTGTCTTGCACCGTTTCGGACCGAAAATAGCGGCCGCGAGGGGGGCGCCTTCCCCACCCCCCTCTTGACCAGTTTTGCCACCCGCCGAGACGCTATGCTGACGGGCCGCGAGTATAGGCCTGGTGGCCCCTACCTGACGTATAATACCGTTCCCACGGTCCGCACCTTCTACTAGTGACCATATGGATGACAATCTGCTTGCCAATCTCTGGTGGGAAGCGAAATCCGACCGAGATGTCTTTGAGTCCGCCCTGGCCGATTACGAGACCCTTCGAGACGTCGAAGCACGGCAGGACCGTTTCTACACTTACGAGCGTATTTACCGCAACGAGGACATCGACCGGAGCACCACGCTCGAGGCCGAGCTCCTACGGTACGGTAGGAACCTAGACGGATACAGCCGAGCGAGCTACAACCTCATCGCTACCTGTACCGACAACATCGTCTCCCGAATCGTCCGGAACAAGCCCCGGGCCGTCTACCAGGTGAGCGACGCCAACTGGAGCCTCCGCCGAACTGCGAAGAACCAGCAGAAGTGGGTCGACCACATCGCCCATAAGGAGTTCTTCCCGAGCATCGGGCGCGACATCGTCTCCGACGGCTGCCTCCTCGGCGTGGGACACGCGAAAATCGCCAAGAAGTTCCGAGAGAGCGCAGTCGGAGTCTGGTACGTCCACCCAGGCGACCTGTTCACCGACCCGGTCGAGACCGCGTCAGGCCAGCCCTGTCGCATGTTCCAGCGCCAGTTCGTCTCCAAGGACATCGCCAAGCGATGGTTTCCGGACAAGAAGGAGCAGAAGGCTCTCGAGAACTCCAGCGTTCTGAGTCAGAACGACTTCAACGAACGCCGACCAGAGCTCTCCGGCACCCCCATCCTCGCACAGACGGAAATCGTCGAGGCCTGGCACCCCCCGACCTACCCCGGCGCCGACGATGGCGTTCACATCATCTTCTGCTCCGGCGGGCTCCTCTTCCGCGAAGCGTGGAAGCGCGAGGACTTCCCGATTGTCAGCTACCGCTGGAAGCGCCGACCCGGAGACACCTTCCACGGCATCGCCGTCCCGGAAGAAATCATGGGGCTTCACATCGACCTCAACTTCTCCATCCAGATGATTTACGAAACGGCCGAGACCTCCGGGGGCAACACCATCGTCTCCCCGAGCTCCGCCAAGATTTCCAAGGCCGAGTTCACGAACGCCCCCGACTCCATCTGGGAGTACCAAGGCCAGGTCCCCCCGACCGTCCTCCAACACCCTAAGGTCCACATGGACCTCATGCAACTAGCGAACGACCAGGAGTCCCGCGCCTATCGGAGACTCGGTCTCGACAGCGCCACCCCGAACCAGCCCAGCGCTGGTCTCGAGACGGGCCGCGCCGTCCGCATGGACTTCGACGCGCGCAGCATGGCTCTGACCCAGGCCCTACAGAACTACGAGAACCTCTACAAGGACTTCGGCGACAAAGCCACCTCCGCAGGCCGACAGATTTGGGAGAAGGACAAGAAGTTCTCCGTCGTCGTGCCGCGGAACAAGTACTCCGTAGAGCAGATGAACTGGGAGGACGTCTCCCTCAACCCACGCACCGACTCCTTCGTCATCAAGGTGACCGCCGGCAGCCAGCTCTCGCAGCACCCCGCCGGCCGAATCGACGACGTCAACAATATGGTCATGATGGGAGCCGTCACCGAGCAGGCCGAGATGCGGGACCTCATGTCCCTGGCAGACCTCGAGAACTCCGACTCACTTGCCACCGCGGCGCTAGACGCCGTCAAGTGGATGTGCGAGGAGATGCTGGACGACGGCATCTCCCACAAGCCAGAGCCCTACGACGACTTGGACCTGTGCCTCTCGACCGCGAACGCAGTCTACCTACGAGCCCGCTCGCAGAAGGCCCCAGAGGACCGACTCGACATCCTACGTGCGTTCCTCGACGAATGCAACCTACTCATTTCCCAACGTGACATCCAGGCCGCGGCGCAAGCCGAGGGAGCCTTGGTGGGTGCCACGCCTCCATCGCCCGACGCAGCCGGGCAAAACCCCTCAGCGATATAGGTAACCCATGAGCGACGAAGCGACCGCCCAAACAGACGAAGATTTCACCAAAGAAGTAGGAAGCATCTTTCAGGATGACTCCACACCTCCTTCCCCCCCAACAGCAGAGGCCCCGGAGACCGGAGCACCTGCCCCCATCTCGTCCGCCGACGTGGCAGGTGAGAAGGCGGCGCCACCGACGGCGCCCGACAGCACCGCACTGCGCGATGCGATGAGAGCTGCCCGGCCACAGCCGGCAGCGCCACAAGACCCAAGAGAGTCGGAGCTCGCACAGCTTCGCCAAGCAGTGTCCCAGATGGCCGCTGTTCACCAGGTGCAGACCTCGGGCAAGACGCCCGCACAGCTCCTCGAAGAGAGGAACAGCCCGCAATCTCTGGCCCAGCAGGCCATTGAGGAAGCGAAGAAGGCTCGCTCCGAGAGCGAGCAGTACGCCCAGCAACTCTCGGCATGGCAAGAAGGCCAGCGCCAGCGAGACCAGCTCAAGGGCCTAGAAGAGTATGTCACCGCAAACAAGGAGTTCTTCCCTTTGACCAACGAGTTGAAGTCGGCGGACCTCGTGTATGCCGTGATGGATGAAAATCCGGAACTCAGCGAAACACAGGCATCATCTCACGTAGAAGAGAAACTGCTCGACTTTGTAGCCCGCGGCGCCAAGCTGCTGGGGTATGTCAAGGGCGAACAACCAGGCAATGCAACGGAATCTAGCGATACAGAATCCCCCACCCTGGGCCCACCCGGCGCAGGCACGTCCGTTCCGAAGGGATGGGACACCATGTCCGACGACGAACGTGACAGCGAGCTGGCTCGCCAGCTCAAGACTGCACTTGGAGGGTAACTCAACCTCTGACAACCAAAAGAAATAAACAATGGCTACTGCAAACAACTTTCAATACCAGCTTGCTCAGGTCGACGCTGTCTTCAAGAAGCGCTACGACCCACGCAAGGTGTCAAACCTGACCTTCGGGAAGAACAAACTTCTCGGAACCATCAACAAAAAGACCGGCTTCACCGGCAAGTCCTGGGAAATCCCCGTGACGCTCGCCAACACGGCGGGTGGTTCGGCGGACTTCGCTGAGGCCGTCACCGGCCGTAGGGCAACCCAGCACGAACGCTGGAGCCTTACTCGGGTGCGTGCCTACCAGACGGCGACCATTGACCGTGAGTCGATGCGAGCCGCCAAGGACGACCCCGGCTCGTTCGTTCGTGCGACCTCCTCGCAGGTCGACGCGATGTTCCGTGCCCACGGAGCGGACACCAACTGGAACCTCTACCGAGACAACAGTGGTGTGCGTGGTGTCGTGGCGACCGTCGCAGACGCCGTCGTGACCCTTGACGCTGGCGGAATCCGTGCTTTCGAGCAGGGCATGCGCTGCACCATCTACGACAGCACCGACGCTGCGGACTTCAGTGCCGCGACTCCGAATGCGACGAACGTCCGAGTTGTTGCCATCAACCGCTCGACGAACACCGTGACCTTCGACACCGACCTCGACACTGTCGCAGGAACGGTCGTGGCTGCGGTCGCTGCGGACGATGTCATCGTTCGTGCAGGCGACGAATACGCCAAGCTCTCGGGACTCGCGTCCTGGGTGCCCGATACCCTCACCGCGACGAGCTTCTTCGGCGTGGACCGCACTCAGTACGCTGAGCGCCTTGCGGGTCTCATCTACACTCCTGCCGCAGCCGAGAACTACGATGTCTCGCTTCGGACGGCGGCCGCTTCGGTGGTCGAGAACGAGGGCGACCCGGACGCCATCTTCGGCAACCCGCTGGACATCGCGCAGCTCGACATCGACCTTGATGGCGACCGCGAGTTCGACAAGGCGAAGAGCCAAGACGGTCACGTCGGGTACGATGTCATCAAGATTCACTGTGGCGGACCTATCGTCAAGGTGTACTCGGATGCCTGGTGCCCCCGTGATGAAATGTGGATGCTGAGCCTCGACTCTGTCGAGCTCCTGTCCATCGACCCCTTCGGCACGATTGCCGAGGACGGCGCGTTGCTCCACCGACTTGAGGGCGAAGACGCCTTCGAGGCGCGTGCAGCGTTCTACGGTCAGTTCTGCCTTGCGCGAGCGCCCGGCCACAACATCAAGGTCAACTTGAATCACCCGTAAGCTGAACTAGCTTGGAACCCCCGGCCGTAAGGCCGGGGGCTCTCTCACTATGGCAACACCTAAAAAGACCCCTCAGTTCCGCGAGACCGTCCCTACGGACAGGTCCGCGTACATGCAGCAGGTGGCATCAAGATTTGGGCGTACTTTCGATACGCCTGCCGACAGGCAAAACACAAACCTATTCGACCCGGCCCTTCCCGAAGATAAGATGATGCAGCGCTCTCTCGCGCCGTGGGTCGCCAAGACGGCCATGTGGAACCTTATTCAGCGCGGTCGAGGGCGTGGGGCTACCACAAGCCCTCTGAACAAGCTCGAAGAAGTACAGCGCAAGGCAATCATCAACAACCGGGACGCCGAAGCGCGTACAATCCGGGAGCGTGGAGACGTTGAATCCGTTCGAGACACCGAAGGCATTCGTAAGATTTGGGGCGAGCGTATCCTGGGAAATAGGGGGGCGGCGTACCGTCAAGGACTTGCCGACCCTAATCGCCCGGTGAGAGACTGGGACGCACAGAAGGTGAGCCCACTGTTCTACAACCCAAAGACAGGCAGGTATGACTTGCTACCAGGCGTGAAATGAGCACATACAGACAACTAGATGCACTCAAGCTAGGAGCCCGGCGCCTCGCTGACCTTGAAGAGGACGATGACTTCATCGACAGCGACGAGCTAACCAGGTACGTCAACGAAGGCATCGCCGACTTGTTCGACGCGAAGGTAGACGCCAACCCGAGCCTCTTCGCGCTAAACGGGCCGAAGCTAGTGTCCGCCGGAACTAACGCCTGGACGCTACCATCCGACCTCCGGCAGCTAGTGTCTGTTCACGTACAGTACAGCGGGGACTACTGGACCGCGCAGCCACTCGACATTTCGGACTACGCATGGGCGGCCTCACAGGACAACTGGACAGAGTACCAAGCTCGGTACATCTATCGGGAAGAGTTTGGCACCGGAACGAAGGAGCTCTACATCTTCCCCTCCGGCATCCGAGACACCGACATCGCGTACACCTACGTACCGGAAGCTCCGGTACTCAGCCTCGATATTGACAAGTTCTACGGAACCTTCGACGACCTCGAGTACATCGAGACTTACGCTGCAATCAAGATGTCCAACAAGGAGGACAGCGACTCCAGTGCTCTAGAGGACCGACGAGCCAAGCTCTGGTCTCGTATCAACAACGCCACGAAGGACGCAGACCTCGGCGCACCACGCCGGGTCCGCAACGTGCGCAAGGGTCAGTACATTCACGGAAGGCGCTAATGGCGAACCTTCTGAAAGTTGGCAACT
>Ga0265309_10000917_pt1 | contig 12533 bp, 10 predicted proteins | sample Helome_FD_192492 | JGI IMG/M metagenome (GOLD analysis project Ga0265309, IMG submission 192492) | Marine sediment microbial communities from subtidal zone of North Sea - Hel_20160524 (Illumina Assembly) | ecosystem: Environmental > Aquatic > Marine > Subtidal zone > Sediment ...
AAAGCCGGTTAACAGTGTACCCGCCGCAGAGTTGCCGGTGCTCAGTGACGAGCAACACGGGGTCCTGGTTGATATTGAATCAAGGCGGGATCGTTTTGCGGTACACCTGCTCGATGGCATCACCGGTAGTGGCAAGACTGAAGTTTATCTGCGCCTGATCGCGGGGCGTCTGGCGGCGGCAATGCAGGTTATTTACCTGGTGCCGGAAATCGGTTTGACCAATCAGTTAATCGAACGTGTCAGGTTACGTTTCGGCGACTGCTTCGCGCTTTCGCACTCGGGCTTGACCGAATTACAGCGCTACCAGGCCTGGGACCGATTTCGCCGCGGCGAGGTCGATATCATGCTCGGAACGCGCTCGAGCCTGTTCTCGCAATGCGATCGACTGGGCCTGATTATCATCGATGAAGAGCATGATCACTCTTATCGCCAGGAGGATGGAGTTCGCTATCATGCCCGTGATGTCGCCATCAAGCGCGCCCAGATGCTTGATATTCCAATTGTGCTCGGCTCAGCCACGCCGTCGCTGGAAAGCATTGCCAATTGTGCGCGCGAGACTTATTTTCGTTATCGGCTTGACCAGCGTCCCACCAGTTACCCACCGCCGCCAATCCAGTTAATCGATGTGCGTAACAGCCGCTTCGACTTTGGCTGCTCGGCACAAACTTTCGCCCGTGTTGAAAAACACCTGCAGCAGGATGGCCAGGTTTTAATTTATTTGAATCGTCGCGGTTTCGCGCCGATAGTCATGTGTCATGAATGCGGTTGGCAGGCTTTGTGCCAGAATTGTGATTCGCGTATGACATTGCATCAATCGGTGCAAACCCTGCTGTGTCATCATTGTGGTTCCAGGCAGGCGATCCCCGAAACCTGCGCGGAATGTGGTCACCAGGAGATCAAGCACTATGGTATCGGTACCGAGCAGCTCGAACAGGGGCTACAGCAGCGTTACCAGGACATCCCGATATTACGTATCGATCGCGACTCGATCGGTTCTCGCGAGGCGCTGAAATCACGTTTGCAACAACTGCAAAGCGGCGAACCCTGCATCCTCATCGGTACCCAGATGATTGCCAAGGGGCACGACTATCCGGCGATCACGCTAAGCGTCATTCTCGATGCCGACCAGGCCCTGTTCAGTGCTTCCTATCGTTCCAGCGAACGTCTCGCGCAAACCCTGTTCCAGGTTTCCGGGCGTTCGGGACGGGGTGATCGTCAGGGCGAGGCAATCCTGCAAACGCGGTTTCCCGAGCACCCGCTGATGCAGGCCCTTGCCAGGCGAGATTATCGGGCTATTGCCGACGACCTGTTACAGGAGCGCCGGCTGCTCGGTTTTCCGCCTTACGCGCGGGTAGTTATATTTCGTGCCGATGCGGTTGAGCTCGAGGCGGCGCTGGCCAGGCTCGACGAAATCAAAGCCTTGCTGCAACCGGCGCGAGGCTTCGACGCGCTATCCTGCGTTGGACCGATGCCGGCATTGATGACGCGGCGCATCGGTCGCTACCGGGCGCAACTATGTCTGCTGGCGCAGGACTACCAGGTACTGCGTTCGGTGTTGCGCGAGACCATGCCCTCAATCCAGCAGCTATCCAGCAGCTCCCGTGTCAGCTGGAGCATCGACGTCGACGCTTACGACCTTTAGCAACTATAATATTTTCCAGGTAGCCGGAGGCTAGCCAGGCAGTCACGAGGTGTTCCAGCGCTGGCCTTGGGGGAAATGCTTGTAGCTGGAGATCACGCCGGCGAGAGGTTTGTTTGCCAGGTTACTTTAGGTGAAGTTGGAAAGTGAAATGATGGGTGGCCCAGTCTGACCAGCTCGGGTAAAATCCCGGTTCATTTTTCCCTACCTGGTGCAGGTTTTAGCTCTTGAAGCAAATCATTAACGATCTGATCGCAGAGGCTCTGCTCGAGCTTGAGCAGGCGTCACAGATTCCAGCAGAACTCAGTGTCAAAATCCAGGTTACTCCGGCTCGCGATGCCAGCCAGGGTGACTATGCATCGAATATCGCGCTGATGCTGGCCAGGCCGGCAGGTATGGCGCCGCGCGCCCTGGCGGAATTGATAGTCGGTAAATTAGCTGCCGTCGATACGATCGAAAAAATCGAGGTGGCCGGGCCGGGGTTCATCAACTTCTTCGTCGCCAGCAGCACCAGCCATTCGGTCATTCGCAGGATACTCGAGCAGGGTCAGGACTTTGGTCGCAGCGAGCTGGGGCAAGGTGGCAAAATTCAGGTCGAGTTTGTTTCCGCCAACCCAACCGGACCGTTGCATGTCGGCCATGGCCGGGGCGCCGCTTTCGGCGCGACGCTCGCCAACCTGTTGAGTTATGTCGGTTACGAGGTCCAAAGAGAATACTACGTCAACGATGCCGGGCGGCAAATGCACATTCTGGGAACTTCGGTCTGGCTGCGCTACCTGGAGCTCTGCGGCGAAACCATCGTCTTCCCCAGCAATGGTTACCAGGGTGATTATGTGTGGGACATCGCCGCAACCCTGCATCGCGAAAATGCAGATCGCTTTCACCGGCCCGTCACGCAGGTGATGGCCGATGTCTGCGCTGATGCGCCGGCGGGTGACAAGGAAAAGCATATCGATGATTTGATCGCGAACGCGCATGGACTGCTGGGCGAGGATGAATACGGTATCGTTTTCGATCTCGCGCTGGTGACGCTAACCGATGTAATTCGAGTCGATCTGCAAAACTTCGGGGTTGAGTTCGATCGCTGGTTTTCCGAGCGTTCGTTGAGTGACGAGGGTTTGATAGAGCAGGCGATTAAACGCCTGCAGGACAATGGCCATGTCTATGAGCAGGACGGCGCGCTGTGGTTTCGCTCCACTGATTTTGGTGACGAAAAAGATCGCGTGGTACGCCGCGATAACGGGCAGACCACGTATTTTGCCTCCGATATTGCTTACCACATGAATAAATTCGAGCGTGGTTTCGACAAGGTCATCAACATCTGGGGCGCCGATCATCATGGCTACGTTCCCCGTGTCAAGGCCTCGCTAAGCGCGTTGGGATATATTGCGGATAATCTCGAAGTTCAATTAGTACAGTTCGCCAACCTGTTTGAAAATGGAGTCAAAATATCGATGTCGACTCGCTCCGGGGAATTCGTCACGCTGCGCCAGCTGCGTGAAGACGTTGGCCTGGATGCGGCACGATTTTTCTACGTCATGCGCAAGGCTGAACAACATATGGATTTCGACCTCGACCTGGCGCGTGAGCAATCCAGCGATAACCCGGTTTATTACCTGCAGTACGCCCATGCCCGAATTTGCAGCGTCAAGCGTCAGTGTGTCGAAAAAGGCATCGCTGTTTCGGCGAGCGATGCCAATCTGTCGCGTCTCGACAATGCTCATGAGCTGGCCCTGGTGAAGCAGCTTGGCCAGTTTCCCGAACAAGTGGAAGCGGCTGCCATTTGCCGCGAGCCTCACCGGGTAGTCAACTACATGCGTGAACTCGCGAACCTGTTTCACTCCTGGTACAACGCGCACCAGTTCATAGTGGATGATGCCGAACTGCGCGATGCGCGCCTTGCCCTGGCCTCGGCGGTCGGCCAGGTGCTGCGTAATGGGCTCAAGTTGATGGGTGTATCCGCACCCGAAAAAATGTAGCGCGGCTCATGGTACAGAAAAAAAAATCGACATCACCCTGGGTCTGGCTATTCCTGCTATTGGTATTGGGTTCATTTGTGGCCTTCGTGCTTTTTCTCGATCAAAAGATTATAAAAAGCGGGACTGGTGACAGTCAGCAGCAGGAGTCGAGCGGTAACGAGAATAAGCCGACCATCGATTTCTACTCGGTGCTACCGCAGCGTAAAGTCGAAATTCCGATGGATGAAGAAGACCGCGATGCCATCGAAAATCCAAGTATAAATAAACAGGTCGTCGATAAATCTATTTTGCAGGTCGGATCGTTCCACAGTAGCGGTGAAGCCGACAGTCTGAAAGCGCAGTTGGCGTTTCTGGGACTGCAGGCCACCGTCAAATCCGCTGTCGTCGCCGATAAAACCTGGCACCGCGTTCAGCTGGGACCCTTTTCGAGCCAGACAAAGTTATCGCGTGCCAAGAACCTGTTAATCGAAAACAACATCAAGTTTATGCAGCGCAGCGTTCCCTGATCAGGGCAGGCATCAGGCATAGAGATCGAACAGGAACCAGTCGGGTACCCGATCGCGTGACTCACTGAGCAGTCGTTCGTGGCTGCGATAATCGGCACAGTGATGTTCCACCAACGCCCAGAAAGCTTTTGAATGGTTGAGATGACGGGTATGGCAAAGCTCGTGAATCATCAGGTAGCACACGGTTTTTGACGGCATAAACAATAACTGATCATTAAGATTGATGTTGCCGCGTATCGAACAACTGCCCCAGCGCGTCTTCTGGCTACGGATGCTTAATCGATTAAACCCGAGCCCGGTCCGGGTCGATATTTCCGCGAGCAATGCGGGGAACGCTTCCCTGGCCCGGCGTCGCACCCAGCTGCGTAACTTGCTGATGCGTTCGCGCTGGCCGGCGGTGTCGATCACTATTTTTTCAGTAGACAGTTCCGCAAACAAATCGAAATTCATCTGCTGAGGGTCTGCCGTGTAAATCACCGGGGTCGAACTGTTGTCGAAGGCCAGGGTAATATGCGACGGTAGCTGTACGGACTGTCGCAGCTGTGCCTGTCTGTTGAGCTGGCGTCTAGCCCAACCTGCGTGCTTCGCCACCAGGCCGGGAACCTGGTGGCGGGGAAAGCGCGGCGGAATAACGACTTCGAGTCCACCGAAAGGTTTGATCTGCAGGCGGGCATAGCGAACCCGGCGCGATACCCTGAGCTCCCATTTCAGCTCCCCGCTAAAGTCATCTGCTTCAATCGTCATCAAGATGCCCTACCGCCCTGCCATGATTCCGCTGACTGTATAACACACAAAGTCTGTTGGAAATAAGATAACTTCGCTTCGATACTCGAGCATTTTACAATTGAAGCATTTGCCCGGCTAAGCAGCCAGCCTGGCAGCGGCCCTTTTTAACACTGTCAATGTGGTGGAATTTGCCCGAAAATGCATGTCATGGAAGTATCGGCAACCGAAGCGTATATCCTGCAGCACGAAGCCATGGTTCGCCTGGGATTTTTCGCTTTGGTATTTATTACCATGCTGGCCTGGGAGCTATTGGCGCCGCGCCGCAGTCCACGGGTATCGAAGCCACTGCGCTGGCTAAACAACCTCGGACTTTTTGCGCTTAACACCCTGGTATTACGACTGTTGTTTCCGGCCGCCGCCGTGGGCATTGCGCTATCGGTTGGGGAAATGGGCTGGGGTCTTTTCAACCTGCTGACTTTACCTTTCTGGTTCGAGATCTTCGCCGCGCTGCTGCTACTCGATCTGGCGATTTATCTACAACATATAATGATGCACCGGGTGCCTCTGCTGTGGCGACTGCATCGTGTCCACCACGCTGACCTGGATATAGACATGACGACCGGATCCCGCTTCCATACTATCGAGATCATTGTTTCAATGCTGATCAAGGGGGTGGTGATTTTACTGCTGGGTCCGGCATTGATCGCGGTGCTTATTTTTGAAGTACTGTTAAATGGCATGGCAATTTTCAATCATGCCAATGTCAGTTTACCGCCGGCTGTTGAGCGGGTAGTGCGTTATCTGCTGGTCACCCCGGATATGCATCGCGTGCATCATTCGACTGTAAGACGGGAGACCGATAGTAATTACGGGTTTAATCTCTCGATCTGGGATCGAATGTTCAGGACTTATATCGATCAACCCGAAATGGGCCACGACAAGATGGCCATAGGGATTGCCGAATTTCGTGATGCCAAACAGGTAGATCAGCTGCCAGGCATGCTGGCTTTGCCGTTTGTCGGTAAAACATGAACAAGCCTCTGCCTGGCGATAGTCGCAAGACCCTGTTAGCACCCCAGGGTGAGTTCGAGCTGGCCTGTAATCCACCCGACGATAACCTGCAAGCCTGGGATTCGGCCGATGAGTTCCTGCTCAGTCACATCGATGATCTGCAGGTTTTATCCGCGCATAGCAAGCTATTGATTTTAAATGATGCCTGCGGTGCGCTGGCAGTAGCGCTGGCTAACTGCCCTGTCTATTCCTGGAATGATTCGTTCCTGGCACAACAGGCCTTGCGCCACAACCTGGTCGCCAACGGCTATCCGGCAGAGCAGGTCAAAACCAATTCCGGTATCGATTTCCCCACGGTAGCGGTAGATTGCGTCTTAATCAAGATTCCCAAAACGCTGGCCCTGCTCGAACATCAGCTTTACGCCTTACGTCCAGTCTTGCATCACGATACGCATATTGTTGCGGCCGGGATGTCGCGCCATATACATAACTCCACTCTGGAGTTGTTCGAAAGTATTCTCGGACCAACCACCACCACCCGTGCACGGAAAAAAAGTCGCTTGATCCTGGTGCAACGGGATCATTCTATTAATGAGGGTCAGAGTAAATATCCTGATAGCTATGAGCTGGAGGTCGATCGCAGTTATCGAATTGTCAACCATGCGAGCCTGTTTAGCCGGGATCGGCTCGACCAGGGTAGCCAGTTACTCATCGAACATATGCCCATCGAGGAACAGTATCGACGTATCGTTGACCTGGGTTGCGGTAACGGAGTACTCGGCATTATCGCAGCTTCGCTAAACCCTGCCGCAAGCCTGCTGTTTTGTGACGAATCACATATGGCGATTGCGAGCGCCCGTGTAAATTTTCATAACGCCTTTGCGCAGACGCGTAGCGTCGAATTCAGGGTCGACGACTGTTTACAGGGGGTGGCATCCGCGAGCCGTGACCTGGTGCTGATAAATCCACCCTTTCATCAGCAGCACAGTGTTGGTGATGCCATCGCGTGGAAGATGTGCAAGGATGCACGGCGGGTGCTGGTAACTGGCGGTGAACTGCGCCTGGTGGGAAATCGTCATCTTGGCTACCACGCCAAGTTGAAGAAACTCTTCGGCAACTGTGAAACCATCGCTGCCGACAGCAGGTTCGCAATCCTGAGTTCAACCAAACGCGTGTGACAAAAGATGAAAAAGAGGCATCAGCCTCTTTTCAGCACCTGGCTTTTACGGCGCGAGGGGTTTCCCCGGTTTCCCCTAACAGTGGGTGGCTACCTCGGGGGTAATTCCGCAAAAGTGTAACGAGGCAGGACGCCGAGTTCCAAGCGGTCACAGGGATGTGCCAAACGGCGTTTTTTGCCGTTTGGGAGCGCCTTTTGCGGAATTACCCCCGGGGTAGCCTTAACACGCCAGTGAATCTGTGATCAGGTGTTTATTCCGGACAGTAGTGCGCGCGTAAGCGGGGATCTTGCAATGGTGGCGAGGTATCGAGATTCCCACCGGGCCGCGCAGGCTTGCGCGGGAATGACAAGGTAATTGGTCATCCCCTAGACGGGGTTCAGTCATAAATATTTCTTCTTGTTCGGGTTGCGCCGCGAGCATGGAGCGGGCGCTAATTTTCGACGATGTTGCTGTCGGGTACCGGGAAAGTCCGACTACCCTCGTAGACAATCTGCCATTGCTTATCAAGCTTGCGCCAGTAGAGTTCCTTGGGTGATTCAAGGCTCAAATTATTGCTGCGATAGTTTTGCTCAAACTGCATCAGCAGCAGGTTTTCTTCGCCTGGATAATTGAAGATATTCAGCTTGCTGTATTCGACTTCAATCCAGGTTTTATTGCGATTTACCCAGCGCTTGTGTCCGTCCCAGCTATCGAAGTCACGTCCATAAGCATCCAGCTCGGAACGCGAGTAGTGGCGACTATACTTTTCGTGATCGAGACTTTCCCAGTCGATAAGCCAGCTTGATAGCAATTGCATTACCTGCTGGCGTTTTGCCAGCCATTGTTCGCGGCTGATCCAGTTAACCTCTTCGGCAACGATCACCGGTGTATACAGGTTGGGCTGGATGTAGTTGTCGAGATGCAGAAAATCGGGATTGCTGACGACGATGCAACCATTGCTGGCCCAGGGCGAACGATTATAGGTATAAGACGGGGTGCCATGAATCCAGATTCCGGCGCCGGTACGCTGCTGGCGCAGGTCCCATGTGTTCGGATAGTTGATCGGGAACGCACCTTCACCATACAAATCGGGCAATTCCATGCCATCGATGTAGCGGGTCACGTGGTAAATACCGATCGGTGTCTTTTGATCGCCCCGTTTTTGCTTGCCGTAGCCCTTCAAACCGATGGTGATGAAATAATCCGTTTCCAGCAGCAGGTTGCCCTCGTCATTGCGGTAAACGTAAACCCGCGAACTTTGTTGATCGATCAGGATGACATAGGGTTGATTCTCTGCGAGGAATAATATGTTCTCCGGGTACAGGTCCTGATGTGCCTGGCTACTGTCGTTTTGCCAGCGTTGCCGAATTTCGTAGCGGAAATCCTGCATTGCGCGATCGACCTCAATACCGGAACCGATTTGCGTGAGCGGTTCGGCCTTGGCGAGTAACAGGTCGGCATAAAGCATATGCCCGAGGCGGCTATGCGGATATTGTTTGATCAAATCTCGGGTACTGTTCAAGGCCTGTTCATGATTGAGGCTTTGAATTTCTCTGATCGTGTCGAGCAGAGTTTGTTCGTAACTATCGCCCGGTGGGTTAGCTGCGTAGAGGCTGTTGTGCAAACCGAGCAGTAGCAGGAGGATGAAGATTCGATTCATAGAACAGATAATACCCGCTCTTCAGTAATTTTCCATTGTGAGCCGATAAGGCTAAAACCCAGCCGCTTCACTACGCGGTCGCTGTAACGGGGTGAATCGAAGGCTTGTTTAAAGTCTATAATTGCCCGGTTTTCGCTGCGCCACTTGATTTGAATGTCACTGACTTCGACACTGATCGAGCCCGGGCGCGTGATTCGGTTGCGCCGCTGCTCCAGCCACTGCTGGTGAGATTCGAACTTTGCCCGGTACTGAGTTGTATAAAAACCGGTATAGACGTCGAAGTCCTTGTCGCTCCAGGCCTGTGCCCATGATTTGACACTTTCAATTAACAGGGTCTCCTGGTTGGCGAAATTAACCAGGGTTGGTGCGACCTCGCTTTCAGTTGCAGGTAGTTGCGCCGGCGCAGTTTCCAGATCGGTGATCGCGGTCAGCTCTATTTTATGGGTATATCTGGAAGGTTCGCTCGATTCGCTGACCGCGCGCCGATATGCTTCGCTGGCGATGCCCTTGTACACCTGGCTCAGGTTGTCATAGGCAATTGCATAGCTGGCATGGGTGTTGAGGGCCTCGACCAGAAGCTGGCTGGCGCGATCATAATCGCCCTGTGCCAGGTAAATCATGGCCAGGTTATTGCGTGGCTCGGGTAGTAGCGGATCGTCCTTGATTAAATCCTGATAAAGGTCGATGGCCTGGTCTGTTTGCGCGCTCATCTGGTAAGCATAGGCGGTTAAGAACATGGCCTGGCTGTGCCGGGGATTCTGACCCAGTAACTGCTCGCCGGTGTTTGCCGCGTCGATAAACCGTTTTTGCGCAATCAATTGCTGCATTTGCTGTACTGAAGCGGCGGCCAGGGCCGTGCCGGTCACCAGCAAACAAAGAATAATAGCGACAAAACGTTGCATCAGTAATATATAGTCGAAAAATTAGCGCGCGATTATAGCAAACCCCGTTGTAAAATCTGCATTCCTCAATATTGCAGCGAATATTTTTGCAAATGCGTCTGTTCCTGGTCGATTCCAGTATATTTGTTTTCCGCGCCTGGTTCGGCCCGGAGCGAGACCGGGTAAACCTGCAGCAGCAGCCCAACCAGGCTTTCGTCGGTTTCAGCGACTTCGTGCACCGCTTGCTGACTGAACAGGCGCCGCAGCGGCTGGTGTTCGCGTTTGACGAAAGTCTGTCGAAGTCTTCACGCAAGGAGATTTATCCCGCATACAAGGCAAATCGCAGCCCCGCTCCGCAGGAATTGAAGCGCCAGTTTGCCTGGTGCCGGCAATGGCTTGAAGCGCTTGGCATCAGCTGCGTTAGCAGCAAACAATGGGAAGCGGATGATCTGATTGGTTCGCTGGTAAACTATCATGGCTCGTCACAACTGCCGGTTACGATTCTGACCGCGGACAAAGATCTCGCGCAGTTGATCGCTGAAGCGGATATCTGGTGGTCTTATCTCGACAATAAAAAACTCGACTACCGCGCGATCTGCAAGAAGTTCGGCGTACGCCCGGAGCAGATTGCAGATCAACTGGCTCTGACCGGGGACAAGGTCGACAATATTCCCGGAATCCCGGAAGTGGGGTTGAAGACAGCCGCGCTCTTACTCAAAAAGTACGATTCAATTGATAATCTGCGGCGGCATTTGCACCAGGTCGGGGAAATGAAATTTCGTTACGCCGCGCACGTGCAGCGCTCGTTAATCGAACATGAATCGCAACTGGATATCAGCCTGCAATTAACCCGCATTAACCGCGAGATCGATGCAATGCGGCAGGTCGATATATCCCGCCACGAGGCCGATGTGAAGCAACTTGAGCGCATGATGCGCGAGCAGGCTTTCGATCCCGCGCGCAGCGCAGCCTGGTTGGCTTACCTGCAAACGCCTCTGCCCGGAGCGGGATAACGTGGCGCGCGTATTGCTGTTCAACAAACCCTTCCGCGTACTTAGCCAGTTTTCGCCAGTGGCGGGTAAACGGACGCTGGCCGACTACATCGATGTTGCCGGGGTCTACGCCGCGGGCCGGCTGGATTTCGATAGCGAGGGTTTGATGCTGTTGACTGACGATGGCGCCCTGCAGGCGCGGGTTTCGAACCCGCGCTACCGACAATCGAAAATCTACCTGGCCCAGGTCGAGGGCATCCCTGAACCCCAGGCATTACGGGACCTGTCGACCGGGGTGGAGCTTAAGGATGGTCCGACCCGGCCGGCAAAAGTAGCGCAAATCGATGAACCCGACTGGTTGTGGTCGCGCGACCCACCGATTCGCGAGCGAAAGAATATCCCCACGCAATGGCTGCGGCTCGAAATTAGTGAGGGGCGCAATCGACAGGTGCGGCGCATGACCGCTTCAATCGGGCATCCGACCTTGCGCCTGGTCAGGACTGGCATCGGTGACTGGACCCTGCACGGGTTGTCACCGGGCGAGTATCGACTGCTGTGATCGACTGGCAATCACTCGGCGCTTCACTGGCAGGGCAGCTGCAACTGCCGCTGCGAGCTATCCGCGCGACACCGGTACACGGGGGTGATATTAACCAGGCCTGGCGGCTCGAACTCGGTAGCTACAGATTTTTTGTAAAGCTGAATCGGGCTGATCTACTGCCGATGTTCGACGCTGAAAGAGCCGGGCTCGAAGCAATCCGGCACAGCGCTGCGTTACGTGTGCCCGAGGTGTTCATGACTGGCCGCGAGGACGGCCATGCGTTCATTGTAATGGAGTTCATCGAGCTTGCCGGCAAACCGGAGGCCGTTCGTTTCGCGGCAGCGCTTGCCGCGATGCATAACTGTTTCAATGAGCAGTTCGGCTTCGCTGGTGACAATACCATCGGCAGCACGGCGCAAGTGAATACCTTCAATCACGACTGGGTCGATTTCTGGCGGCGCCATCGACTGGAGTTTCAACTTGAGCTGGCAGCGCGCAACGGCCTCGATGCCAGTCTGATTGATGACGGTCATCGCCTTGCCGAGCAGCTGGACAAATTTTTTGTGACTTACCAGCCGCGCCCATCACTGTTACATGGCGACCTCTGGGGCGGCAACCAGGCCGCCGATACGCAGGGCAACCCGGTGGTGTATGATCCGGCCTGTTATTACGGCGACCATGAAGCCGACCTCGCCATGATGGAATTGTTTGGCCACCCGGGCGAGCGTTTCTTTGCCAGCTACACTGAACATTTTCCGCTGGATGCCGGTTATACCCTGCGCCGTGAGTTATACAATCTCTATCATATCCTCAATCACGCCAACCTGTTTGGCGGCGCCTATGGCGTGCAGGCGCGGCGGATGATCGAAAAATTGCTGCTGCAATAGATCCCGTTTAAAGCCAGTAATAGTGTTAGTGCTGCGAGCTGTAAAAAAGTGTTACCATGCGCGCATAATTAGAAAATATCGCTAAAGCGATAACCTCGGGAGGGGTAAACCGAATGAGCGAAACATCGGGCGATCATGCGGCGCTTGAGGTCGTAGACCTTCATAAAAGCTTTGCTGACGTCGAGGTAATCCGAGGTGTGTCACTGCAGGCGCACAAAGGCGATGTCATCTCGATATTGGGCGCCTCCGGATCCGGCAAGAGTACTTTCCTGCGCTGTATTAACCTGCTTGAAATCCCCACTGCCGGCGAAGTGTTTATAGCCGGTGAAAAGATTCGTATGCGCAACGGCAAATCCGGTAACTACGAGCCTGAAGATATCCACCAGGTCGAGCGCCTGCGCGCGCGCCTGGGAATGGTGTTTCAGAGTTTCAACCTGTGGTCGCACATGACCGTGATCGAAAATGTTGTTGAAGCGCCAATCCATGTACTCAAAATCCCGAAAGCCGAAGCGATTGAACAGGGCGAAGCCCTGCTCAAAAACGTAGGTATTTAT
>Ga0265309_10000919_pt1 | contig 12528 bp, 11 predicted proteins | sample Helome_FD_192492 | JGI IMG/M metagenome (GOLD analysis project Ga0265309, IMG submission 192492) | Marine sediment microbial communities from subtidal zone of North Sea - Hel_20160524 (Illumina Assembly) | ecosystem: Environmental > Aquatic > Marine > Subtidal zone > Sediment ...
CCGGAGCGGACCGCGCTGGTGCTGGCATACGGCTATGGCCTGTCACATGGAGAGATCGTCGAAGTGACCGGCATGGCCCTGGGGACGGTGAAATCCCATGTCCACCGCGGCAAGGAGAGGATCCGCCAGCGATTCGACCTGGAGCAAACCGACCATGCATGACGCACGCGACAAACACGAGGACGAACGTTTGCGGGAGCTGTTCACCCACGGTCTCGACGCGCCCGTCGATGGTGGATTTGCCGACGCGGTGATGAGCCGCATCCAGCGCCGGCTGCGCATCAGAAAGACGGTGCTTACGATCGCCACTGTGAGCGGCGGTCTGCTCGCGCTGGGACCCGCCTACGATCTCTCCCTCGCGTTTAGCAACACGATCGCCGAGGCCACTGCGGGATGGGGTGAGGCCGACTGGCTGCCCCGGTACCGGGTTCTGGCCATGGCGGCGCTGACCGCGATCCTCGCGCCGGTGGTGACCGCGATCCTCGACGACTAGCGTCTCACACAAAGCGGCCGCGCGATGAGACACGCACGACGGGCCGCAGCACAGCCTTGCCTACCTGCCGGACAAGCATGCTCTGATTGCGACAGGGGCGCGTGATGTCAGCACACAGACTGACGTCGCGATCCTACTCAGATGTGTTTGGGATACTGACGATGCAGCTCATCGCGTATCTTCTTCGCGATCTTCTCGAACCCGCGCGAGGTCGGATGGATCTCGTCGCCCCAGAACTTATGTTTGGCGAGCGTGCCGCGGGTATCGACGACAGTGAATTTCCGTAGCCCGTTGCCTGCGCTGACCAGACCGTCGGCGAATTGGTCCATCACGATACGGATGATGCCGCGATGGAACTTCTTCGGGATGTCTTTGAGCGCAGGCCTGATCCAGGGGCCCTTGCGGATGCCGAGTTTCTTCACCTTGCGCCCGTCCGGGAACGGGATGTCATAAGTGTGGGTTACGATCTGACAGTCGCGCCGATAGCGATCCCGCAGATCCGCCAGGTCGATGTGGTAAGCCACTACACGATCGACCGTCTGGCGTAAGGCAGCAAAATCGATAAATGAGCTCGCATCGACGCCACCGGGGATGGGCCGCACGATGGTCTTTAGATCATCGATCACATCGTTACCGCCGCCGCTAAACAGCAACAGCTGAAAATCCGCGTTGTCGTTCTTCAAGCGATCGCGCAACTGGCGCCGCTGCCGGCCGGAGAGCATGTCGGCCGCGGTGTCACCCGCTTCATCGACCCGGTAGACCGCGAACTTCGCGCCCATCAACTTGACCAGCCAGTTCGGGATGCTGGTGCGGTTGAACAGACCGGGGAAGGCAAACCAGGAATCCCCTTCCACATAGACCCGGAGCCAGCCCGGATTGTGGTGGACGGTGCGCGCGAAGCGGACCCAGGGATTGGATGTCGTGCCGTTGCTCATGCCTTGTCTCCAGCCTCGCCCGCGCGCGATCCCGGCGCTTTTCTGCACCCATACTGATCCCTGCAGGCAAGCACCGGGAAGTCGCAGTCATCGCCCGGATGGGAACGGTACCAGGCACCTGACGTCGCGCCGCATGATGCGTTGATCGCGGCAGACCCTATACTCGTCCCTGGACTCCACCATCCGCGAAGGCCTGACTCATGGCTCGAACCTCGCCGCGACTGATTGACGTCGTGTTTAAGCCCCACATCGTGCGCGGTGCGATACAGGTGTCGCTGGTCGTCGGCACCGCGCTGAATCTGCTCAACCAGGGTGCGAACTGGTATCGGGGCGAGGGGATCTCCGTATTCCAGTTGCTAGTGAATTACGCCGTGCCCTACCTGGTGGCGAGCTACAGTGCGGCGCGCAATGACATCCTTCGGTCCCGGGCGGCGGACGACGGGTGAATCACTTCGATCGCCAGCGATTTATCGACGCAGGCATGGACGACTATCTCTCCAAGCCGTTCTCCCGGGACCAGCTGAAGAGTGTTTTGCGCCAATACTCGCCGCCGGCGCCGGAGATCCTGCGCGAGGCCTGACAGATCATGCGCGGGCTAGGCGGATGACCTCGTCGAGCCGCTTCTGGTGGGACCCGGGCCAGTAGATGCGGCCACACGCATCGCAGCGGGTAAAGTCACGATAGACCAGAAAGACCTGTAGCGGCACATGCCGCGCGGCCTCGCGGCGGCGGATAGGCGCGAGTTCACCGTTACACTCCATGCAGCGGGTACGCGGCCGCAGATACGCACCCAGATCCAGCGCCCGGACCACCTCTGCGATCTGTTGCAGAGGGTCGGTCGCGCGCAGCCAGTACCCATGAGTGACGCGACCATGGCGCAGGATGCCGCGATCGCGGGTGAGAATAATGCGTCCCTGCTCCGCGGCGAGCTCGATGATGGTGTCGTCCCCGAGGTCGTTGCGCCAGAGCGCATCGAAACCGAGCAGCCGGAGATAGCGGGCCAGGGTGCCCAGGTGCACGTCCAGCACGAAGCGCGGATCGCGCAGCGGCGCCGGCCGCAGTCGCTGGACCGCGCCGATATCCATCCCTTCGAACATGGGGTAGACGGAAACCCGCTCGCCGCCACGCAAGCGGTGGTCGAAGCCGACAGAGCGACCGTCGACCAGGATCAAATCGATTTCAGTGTGGGGCACGCCGATGGCCTCGATAGTGTCCTTGATCGACGGCGTGCCGGTGAACACGTGATCAAACGCGATCTTGCGCTGCCCGGCGGGCAGGAAATCATTGAGCTCCTCATAAAAGCGGAACGTCGCCCGGTGCTCAAGCGGGGCGTGGGGATCGTGGTGCCGGGGTTTGCAGCAAAGCTCGCTCATCATTATCAAATATGGCACATGGGGAAGCTGCGGTGCGCCGGCGCTATGCCACGCCGATGGACGCAAAGGCGCTGATCTTCCTGCGCTGGCTACTCCCCGACGCGGCATGGGAGAAGTTGATTTCGATGGCCATCCGCTGACGCCAGCGGCCCGGCTTTACGCCGTACCCGCGGTCACGGGATCAGGCATCCAGCTCCCGAGCGGGGTCCGACTGCGACATCGGGGGCTGATTCACAGTCCGCTTCAGCCGCGAAACCAGCGAGACCACCGAATCTACCGGGTGCGCCGCCAGTTCGCTGACCAGACCTGGCGTGATCGCCACATCCTGGGCCACGGCGCGGATCAGCTCCAACAGCGCATCCACCGCAGCATCCACACCGTGCTCCGGGATCGGGAACTCGAAGGTCAATACGCCGTGCTCCGTGTTCATCTGGCTGTCGGCCAGATAGTCCTTTAGCAGACCCAGCACCTGGCTGTTGTCCGCCATCACCTGGGCACGGATACGTCTGATGCCCCGTTCGGCGGCGGCGGCCACCGTACGCTCTAGCAACAGCCGGCCAATGCCACGGTGCTGCCAGGCATCAGCCACCACGATGCCGAGTTCGCCGCTTTCCGGATCTTCCTCAAGACGGACAACACGGCCGACGCCGATACCGTCCGGTTCTGCATCCGGCCGCTCGTGACCGGCGACAATGGCGAAATGATCCTCGCCGTCGACCTCGGTCAAAAAGGCCAGTTCGGCGTCGGTGAACTCGTTCTTGGGCGCCATAAAACGCTGATATCGGGTTCGCTCCGACAGCCGGGCCAGCCCGTCCGCGAGGGCAGCCTTGTCCGAGGGCCGGACCATACGCAAGACCAGCCGCGTTCCGTCGGCCAGGGTCTTGTGCTCCACGTAGTCGTTGGTATAGCGCATGTCTAAAGCCTAGCAGGTCTTGCTGCAATGCAACAGATTGACCCCGGAGAAGGGGATTCAGCGGTGGCTCCGCCTGCGCCCTTATGCCAATTTTTCTTTTTAAAACAGAATCTTAAGATCGCCAAGGGAGCGCCATCGGGATTTCCCCGTCGCCGACGGGGCCGCCGCGGAGACCGGTTTGACCCCTCCTCCGCGAGTTTCACTGTGGTTCGGCTCTTTCGGCCTGGCACGACCGTGGATACCATAGACGGCTTGCCATGCTCGGAGAATCAAGGTCGATGACGCTCAACTTATTGAAAGTAAAGGAATACGCTTCGAACGCCGGAGTCCCGGCAGTGATGCTGGCCCTCGCTTTGGCGATGCCGGGGTGCTCGCCCGAGCCGCCAAAGGACAACGCGCTGCTGGATCCCTGGTCGGGATCCTATGGCGGCGTGCCGGCCTTTGACCGGATGGAGCTGGCCGATCTGAAGCCGGCGCTGGAAGCCGCGATGGCGTTAAAACAGGCCGAGATCGAGGCCATCGTCGAAAACCCCGAGCCCCCGACCTTCGACAACACCCTGGTGGCGCTGGAAGACGCGGGGCGCGATCTGGATCGGGTCGAAGTGTATCTGGGCATCTGGCGGTCCAACCTGTCTTCGCCGGAGTTCCGCGAGATCAATGATGAGATGGCACCCAGGCTGGCCGGATTCAACACTGGCGTGTTTCAGAACCAGGGGTTGTTTGATCGCATCAAGGCGATTTACGAGAGCGAGGCAATGGCGAACCTGGACGCCGAACAGCGACGTCTGCTCGAAACCACCTATTCACGCTTTGTGCGCGGCGGCGCCCAGCTGACCGGCGCAGCCCGGGAACGTTATGCGGCCATCAACAAGGAGCTGGCGGAACTGCAGAATCGCTTCGCCGACAATGTACTGGCGGATGAAGAAAAGTATGTGGTCTATCTCAAGCCGGATCAGCTGAGCGGCCTGCCCGATTCATTTATCGCGTCGGCCGCGAGTGCCGCCAGCAAACGCGGCCACGAGGGCGAATACGCGGTCACCAACACCCGTTCTTCCATGGATCCGTTTCTGACCTACTCGGACGAACGCGATCTGCGGGAAAAGGTCTGGCGAAGTTATTACAGTCGTGGCGACAACGGTGACGAGCACGACAACAACGCATTGATCGCAAAGATCCTGCAGCTCCGTCATGAACGTTCGGCGCTGCTCGGCTATGACAACTATGCGGCGTGGCGGCTAGAGGATCGCATGGCCGGCACACCCGAAAACGCTCTGCAACTGCTGATGGAGGTCTGGCCGGCGGCGGTCGCGCGGGCCGGGGAAGAGATCGCCGACATGCGCGCAATGGCGCTGTCCGGAGGCGACGATATCAAGATCGAGCCATGGGATTATCGTTACTACGCTGAGAAAGTGCGCCGGGCGCGCTACGACATCGACTCGGAAGAAGTGAAACAGTATCTGCAGCTCGACAAGCTGCGCGAGGCCATGTTCTACGTGGCCAGGGAACTGTTCAGGTTCGACTTCAGGCCAGTGCCGGCAGGCTCGGTGCCGGTGTTCCACGAGGACGTCCGGGTCTGGGAAGTGCGCACCGGTGACACTGGCTCGCTGATCGGGCTGTGGTATCTGGATCCCTTCGCCCGGCAGGGTAAACGCTCGGGCGCCTGGGCGACCAGCTACCGTTCCCACGAAACCGTGCGCGGCAAGCAGGTGATCCTGGCCTCGAACAATTCCAACTTTGTGCCCGGCGAGCCGGGCCAGCCGGCGCTGATCTCCTGGGATGATGCGCGCACCCTGTTCCACGAGTTCGGCCACGCGCTGCATGCGTTGTCATCGCGGGTCAATTACCACTCCTTGAATTGGGGCGTCCGCGACTACACCGAGTTCCAGTCCCAGCTGCTGGAACGCTGGCTGATGACTGATCCGGTGATCGACGATTATCTGGTGCATGTCGATACCGGTGAACCGATCCCGGCTGAGCTGGTAGCGCGTATCCGTCTCGCGGACAGCTTTAATCAGGGTTTTGCGACCACCGAATATCTTGCCTCGGCGCTGGTGGATCTGATGTACCACACCTCCGATCCGACAGACCTCGATGCCGACGCATTTGAACGCGCTTCATTGGCCTTGCTGGGAATGCCCGACGCGATCGTGATGCGCCATCGCAGCCCGCACTTCGGCCACGTCTTTTCCAGCGAGGGTTACTCTGCCGGCTATTACGGATATATCTGGGCCGATGTGCTGACCGCCGACGCCGCCGAGGCGTTTGCGGCCGCGCCCGGCGGCTTTTACGATCCGGTCCTGGCGCGGAAGCTGGTGGACAATCTGTTCGCACCGCGCAATGCGGTGGATCCGGCGGAGGCCTACCGCGCGTTCCGCGGCCATGATCCGGACACCGGCGCGCTGATGCGCGACCGGGGCTTTGGATCGGCGGACGATTGAGCGGGAGACAAGGGCGGTATGCGGACCCTCAGATCACCCCGCCCTCATCCCGGCGGCTGAACCACACAGTCGATGGTATGCGGAAGGCTTGACCCGGCAGCGGAACAGCCAGGGCGTTGTGACGCAAGCGGCCAGGATGCCGCTGACGACTAATCGATACGACCGACGGTGCTGACTGGCGGCTGGAAATCGTAGTTCCGCAGATAGGCGAGCACCTGGCCACGCGTCGTGCTGACCGGTGGCGGCCATAGCGATGACCAGTCTACGCAGCCCTTCCGGCGATCGCGCGCGCGCCAGCCGGATATCGCGCCGCTGTCACGACTGACTTCGACGTCGTCGCACAGAAACGGCCAGTCCTCGCGGAAGGCGCCGGCATGCTTCTCTCCGGCCACCTCGACCCCGTCTCGCGACCAGCGCCAGTGCAGCGGACGCTTGAGCGTAAACTCGCCCTGGAGCCAGCGGATATCCAGATTCCAGTCTGCGCCGGGCTCGACCGCGAACTCGATCACGCTCGGACTGACGGTGGTTCGATGATCCCATTCGTCGGGGTGCTTCCGTGGATCCGGCTGGGTGTGTAATTCGCGGGTGAGGCGCAGCGTGTGCATCCCGGGGCTCACGCGTGTCTTGAACGGCACCGGTCCCTTGGCCGCGATGTTCCCCTGGGACTCGAGCCGTGCGAGGAAATACCCGTCCAGATAGAGAAACAGATCGTGTTCCGGTCCTTCGAACCCATCACCGACCGGATCTTCACTGACTCGATACTCGACCGAGAAGTCGACCAGGCAACACTCAGGGTCAGCCGCTCCCGGGCTGGCACGCGGCACTGGTGCGGGGGCCGGCGGGGGCGCCGTTGCATCGGCGCTCGGCGCGACAGGTGCCACTGGCACGGCCGGCGCCCGGGCTGCCGGTGCTGCCAGATCGAGCAGCGCCTGGATCAATTCCTTTGGCGCCTTGGCCTCGGACAGAGCGATGACGTCGTCGGCGCTCAGTGGCCCCGGCCGCTTACCGCTGGATTGCAACCAGCTGAGGATCAGCTCAGGGTCGATGCCCACCTCGAGCATGCGGACCGCATCGACGACCACCGGGTCGGTGGCCTGCGTGGCAGCCGGCTGCGCGCCGACGAACGCTGGCGCCAGGGAGAGGCACCACACGAGGCCGATCAAGGCTGCCAATTTTGAAGCTTTTGTCATTCGCGGGACGTGTTCGCCCGGGTTCGCAGATCTCATCTCGCTGTTCCCCCTCCGCGTATGTGTTCGTCAGCCCGGAACTGGCCGGAAGCGGCTGCAGCCGCCATCACGATGCCCGGGCACGGTCAGCATATCATCGTCCCGAGGCGTGCTTCGAGACGTTCGCGCCAGCGTCTTCAAAACGGGAAGAATCATGGTGAGGCAAGAAACTGCAATTTCCAAAAAATTGGCCCCCGCCGTCTCCGGCGGGGGCCATCCGTTTTCGAAGCTAAACCTCAATACGTAGTAAAGAAGCCCAGCACAACCGTGTTGAGCTCGTCCTCGTTCGTGCCGCTGAAGTCATCATCGGGCGAGAACCGCTCATATCCGAGTTTGACGTTGGCATTCTGGCCTTTGAAGAAGTAGCTGATGCCGATACGGAACGAGTCATAGTCGCCGAGATTGCTGGAGCCTTGGGCGTCGCCGTCCCAGGTCTCATACTCGAACCAGGGCTGCCACTGGTTGATGTAGTAGCCGGTCTGGAAATACCAACCGTTACCCTGTGACTGCCTCGCCGCGGTTGTCGCATCATCCAGATCCAGATCCGAATAGGCGGCTTCGCCCGTCAGATAGCCCGGGCCGACCGGCCATTCGCCGAATGCGTCAATGCTCCAGTAGCTGTAGTCAGCGGTGCCTGTCTGGACGCCGGCAGTATCGAACTTGTTCTGCACGTCATCCTGATAGTCGTAAGAGGCGCCGAAAGCCAGCGTCTTCTTTTTGCCCAGATACATCGCGCTGTTGAAATAGCCGGGCTCCGCATCGAACAGATTGAGCTGTGCACGTGCCGTGACGCGCAGATTGTCGTCGTCGGAGTTGGAGTCCTGCACGCCGTCATAGGCACCCAGGTAGTACTTCAGGTGTGTGGTATCGCTATACGAGCCGGTACCGAAGAAGGTCATGCCCACATCGCGGACGGCATTGTCGCCTGACAGACCCGCATCGTTGGAGTCGCCATAAGTGGTGGTCGAGAAACGACTCAGGGAACGGGCGCCCCAGGTCAGATTTTTGGTGTTGTTACCCGGGCGGTCGATGGCCAGCATCGCGCCCGAACTGGTGGTCGCTTGACGCGATGACGGTGCCATGTGCTGACCCGCAAAAATCTGGGCCCAGTTGTTGTACTTCAGGTTGACCCAGCTGTCGATCACGCGCATGTCGGAGCCGGCTCCGCCGGAATCGTCCGTAGCGTCGGTCTGGATAAAAGCGCTGACGTATTTGTTGATCTTGCCAGCCAGGCGGAAACGGGCTCGCCGCACGCGGAAGTCGGTGTCGTCATCAAAACTGCCGTCACCGTTCAGATCCCTGTCGGTAAAGATCGTGTATGCCTGAACGCGATAGCCGAGATTGATAGAGGATTCGTCGTCTATCTTGAGCTCGGCGCCGCCCCATGCGGCGCTGCCGGTCAACAGGCCGACGGCCAGACCGGCAACAACAGCGATCCTATTCGTTTTCATCGTTAGCCTCCCTAACCCGTTACGGGCCAGATATTCGAACAGATTCGTCCTTCCCCGACGAATTATCGTTGTTGGCCTGAATCCACACCATACAACTAAGGTCTTATATCAGAGGCATCATTTTGTTGCGTTTAAGCCACTAGGGACCTGGACGGTCAGCACGGGAACCGGGCAACTCTTGACCAGCGAGCGGGCCGTGGAGCCGATCATCCGGTCGATAATCGAGCTCTCGGTGTGGGCCCCGACCACCACCATGTCAGCCCCTTTGGCCTCCACCATTTCGACAATCCTTTTCTCGGCCCGGCCTTCCGCGATCACAATTTCGCCAACCAGGCGGCCCCAGTCCTCCTCGCCGCTGACCACCAGCAAAGTCTCCTTCAGGTGTTGGGGCAGTTGTTCGGTCGCCTGCTTCTGGGCCTCGTGGATCAGTTCCTGCAGACGGCCCGGCCCGGCGTAGCCGTCGACCAGCGCTTTTTGCTTGCGACTCAGGGACTCTATGACATGAAGTGCCACGATCCGGGCGTCCAGACTGTGGGCCAGGGCGCAGGCGTAACCGAACACATAGGGCGCGTGCGGGCCCAGCGAAGTGCAATAGAGAATCGTTTTTATCTTGGGAAGCATGCCCGTATCCGTTTGTAGAAAGAATCTAGCTGGCAGTGGCCAGGCCGGCCTTCTCGTCGCGCCGATTACGCGCTTTTTGACTCATGTAGACGACCGCCGTCAGCAGCAGCCCCACGCCGTCGGTGATAAGAGTCGGCCAGTAGAGCGTGACGGTGGCGACCGCCAGGATCAGCCACTCGATCACGTTGGTCCTGCGGATGAAATACCCCATGGTCAGAGCGGAGAATGCAAGCGTGCCGAGTACCGCGGAGAACATGGACGACATCACCGCCGTGGGTTTCGCCGACATCTCGGCGATGACCGTGCCGGTGTCCAGATATCCACCCCCGGTGACCGTGAATTCCTTGATCACGCCGTCGCGACTGGCGGCGATCTCGCGTATCTCCTCGCCGTCCATGACTTTCAACACCGGATCGCCTATTTCGACCGTGTCCCCGGTCTCAGCCTGGAACTCCAGGATCATGGCGCCCATGACCGGATCGTTAATCTCCGGCGCGATTAGCGGCTTGCCTTCGAACAGGATCTGGGGCGTGTACGCGAACAGCAGCGGCACGACATACAACAGCTTGGCAAACTTGAACGCCGTCCAACCCGTCTTCCACGGATCCGAGCCAGCGATCGCCGCCCCCGCATAGGCGGCGACACACACCGGTGGCGTGATGTTCGAATCCTGGCTGAACCAGTAGACGATCATATGCGCTGCGATCAGCACCACGCCCATCTCCATCAGCGGTGGTACCGCCAGCACCGCAACGATCAGATAGGCGGCGGTGACCGGCACGCCCATACCTAGGACCAGTGACGCAAGCGCGATCAACAGGACCGCAAACAGCAGGTTGCCACCGGCGGCGGAGATGATGATGTCGGAAAATTTGAGACCGATACCGGTCAGCGAGATGGTGCCGACGATGACGCCGATCACACCGACCGTGGCGCCGATGATCAGCGTGTTGCGAGCGCCGGTCTGTATCGCCTGCCAGACCTCCTTTGGCCCCATCCGGGTCTCTTTCCTGACCCAGCTGACGGCGATACATGACAGCGTCGCCCAGAAGGCCGAGAAGCCGGGCGAATAACCCATCACCATCAGGATGGTGATGATCACCAGCGGCAGCGAGAAGTACCACTCTTTCTTCAGCACCTCGGTCCAGTGCGGCATATTCGGATCTTGGATACCCTGGATATTGTGTTTCTTCGCCTCGAAATGGATCATGCAAAACACGGAATAGAAGTACAGCATCGCCGGGAAGATCGCGATCAGCATGATGTGCGCGTAGGGTGTCTCGGTCAGCTCCGCCATCAGGAAGCCGCCGGCACCCATGATCGGCGGCATAAACATACCGCCGATAGATGCTGAGGGTTCGATCGCGCCGGCCACGTGAGGCCGGAACCCGGCCCGCTTCATTAGCGGGATGGTGAACGCGCCGGTCGAGACCGTGTTGGCGATGGCGCTGCCCGACACCGAGCCGAACAGCGCCGATGCGACCACCGCCACCTTGGCCGGACCGCCGGTGCTGTGACCGGCCGCCGCCATCGGCAGGTCGATAAAGAACCGGCCGGCGCCGGATTTGTGCAGGAAGGCGCCGAAGAAGATAAACAGGATCACATAGGTGGCCAGCACGTTGGCCATCACGCCGAACACGCCATTGGTGGTCAGATACAGCGCCGTCGCCAGGCGCTCCACGCCAAAACCCCGATGCGCGATCATGTCGGGGAAGTACGGACCGAACAGGCCGTAGCAAATCAGCATCACACCGATCAGGGTCATCGACCAGCCCAACACCCGGCGACAGACCTCCAGCGAGATCAGGATGCCGGCGATGCTGATCAGCGCATCGAGTTCGGTCTCTGCGCCCGCGCGGTAGTTGAGCGCCTCGAATTGACTGATCCAGTAATAGATCACGGCGACACTGGCCACCGCAAAGACGATATCCGACAAGACCGGATTCTGCGGATAGCGCTGCTCAAGCCAGCGATCGGCAAACATCATCGCCGCGCCGATAGCCGGAGCGCCGAGCGCCATCACCCAGAGTGCGGGCCCCATCGATGCGATCGCCGCGCCGGCGCCCGATTCGCTCCAGGTGTCACCAAACCCGACCAGCGCGGCATGGAACGTCGCCACATCCGGGAAGAACATCAGGGCGCTGGCCGTTGTTGCGATCAGCGCCCCGACAAACAGAGCGAGCAGGTAACGGTACCAGGTCCCGCCGCTCGGGTAGAGGAGGAACACGAGGACGTATGTGACCAGCACATAGACGCCCCGGTGAAATTGCGTAGCCACACTGGCCAGGCCGGCGGTGTAGAAATAGAACAACACCATCCCGCCGCCCAGCAGAGCCGCGATCCAGCGCCAGAAGCCCTTTGGATTCCGCCCGCTGGCGGCGTCCTTCTCGAGCAGCTCCTGGACCTTCTTCTTCTGTTCCTCGTCCAGAATTTCCAGACTCTTGTCTTCAGATTCGGTCATTCTGGCGCCCCTCCCAGGAGCTTTAGTTTTCGTCTTCTAGATCATCGGGCGCTCTGGGCTTCGCTAATGGTCAGACCTTGCTCAGTCCAATACTTCTCGGCCCCTTCGTGGATCGGAGTGACGACGCCCTGCAGCCCTTTCTCGACCGACATGGCCTTGGCGGTGCTCTTGACCTTGATCATGTACGCGAGGCCGTCATTGGAGTAGATATCGGCGAGCGCCTGATAGACCACGTCTGCCTTGACGTGCGCCCCGGCCACCCACAGCGCCGAGTCCTGGAACGACGCGACGTCGTAGTCGACACCGGTGTAGGTTCCGGCCGGGATGGTGAGGTCGGTGTAGAACGGATATGCGTCAAAGAAACCCGCCGCTTTGCCGGCTTCGACCACGTCGAGGATCTTGATCTTGTTGCTGGCCGCCGCCTGGATCACCGAGGAATTCGGAAAGCCTGCGAACACCCAGAAAGCGTCGATCAGGTTGTCACCGAGAGCGGACGCGGCCTTCGAGTAGCCGAGGAACTCGACATTCATGTTGTCCCACAGACCGAGCGCGGTGAAATAGCGCTCCGCGGCGCCCGCGGCGCCGGAGCCTGCGCCGCCAACCGCGATACGCTTGCC
>Ga0265309_10000921_pt1 | contig 12508 bp, 11 predicted proteins | sample Helome_FD_192492 | JGI IMG/M metagenome (GOLD analysis project Ga0265309, IMG submission 192492) | Marine sediment microbial communities from subtidal zone of North Sea - Hel_20160524 (Illumina Assembly) | ecosystem: Environmental > Aquatic > Marine > Subtidal zone > Sediment ...
GCTAATGCAATATAGTAAAAATTTTCCTGAATACGAAGAAGTACCTGATCCATATTTTGGCGGGCATCAGGGCTTTGAAAAAGTACTGAAAATGATCGAAGACGCAGGAGAGGGATTACTTCACAAAATAAGCACAAAAGATAAGTAAAATCAGCGTATGGCAGCCTGTAGATTATTAGTTACAAATATAAAGGGAAAATAAATATCTACTTTATATTTATTCGACTCCAAATATTATTTTATTTTTGTGTCTCAATTTGTACTAGTGGCTTATTCTCCTCTACAGGCGGTTTATTAGACTTTACTCTCCTTTGCTTTGGTAGCACTGACTCCTCAACTGTAGCATTATCTAGATTTGTTCTTTTTTCTTGTATTGTCTCGATCATAACTAGCTTATTTATGATCAAGCCTTCTGGTTTACTATCATTGGATGTTGCAGTCTTACTAACCTCTTTAGACTCACGTTTAGAAGATATTTTTGGTTCTTCTACTTCTGATGATGAAGTGGACATTGCAAGAGAAATTATAGGCTCTTTATCAGTTTTTTCTGAAACCGATGGTTTCTCTGAGTCTGACAAAACATGAGGTATGCCTGACTCTTTCTCTATAATTAACTTATCCTTATCTATAGCTACATTAATAGAAGGAGTATGCCTAACTTCTTCAGATTTCTTAACAGTCTTTTGAGACACTGGAGAATCTATGGATGATGCATCAGAGGTTTTCTTTGGCAAAGTGCCTGAGCTGCTCTTCTTGACTTCCTTAGGAGGAGCAGCATGCCTAACTTCTTCAGATTTCTTAACAGCCTGTTGAGGCGCCGGAGAATCTATGGGCATATCATCAGAAATCTGTTTTGGTAAAGTGTCTGAGCTATTCTTCTTAACTTCCTTACCAGATATTCCTGCTGCTTTACTTATCTGTCCGTCTCGCTCCGAAGCATGTTCATTTCCACGTTGTTGGTTTTCACGGCCCGAACGTTCATTTCTCTCGCGTTGCCTTCCACCACGACGACGACGTGGACGCACGCCATCTTCTCCCTGGACTACCTTATTTTCAACCGATAGTTGTTCACCTTCAACCAAAGACTTAGATTCAGTTTTAACTCTCGAATCACGTGATGAACGTGGTTGTTTTTTATTTGAAGACCTCTCAGCCTGACTTTTTTGTTCTGTTCGTGAAGCACGCTGACCTGCCACCTCCTTCCCTTGAGTTAAAGTGCCTCCAGTGTCATTTGTAGATACACCTTGAGAACCTTGTCTTTGCTGACCGTTTCCAGTTCTTTTAGTGCTGCGTTCTCGTCCTTCACGGCTTCGACGCCCACGATCCTGTCGCTTTGGTTTTTGCCTAGTCTGTTTTGGTTCTTCTACTACCTTCTCCTCTTTTTTTGCTGGCTGGAACCAACTAAAGAGCCTGTCTAAGAACGAAGTTTGCTCCAATCCGGGCTGTACTTTTCTACCACGTATTGGTGCTGGCTGTGTTGGGGTAATGCTCCTCACTGCTGCTTGTTGCCTAACTGGCTTAGTTTCTTGTGCTACCGATGGCAACTTCACTTCTTCTGCAGGCTTATCTACCAACTGATAACTTGTCTGTGCATCATTTGACTTAATATGGTCATGACGCAGACGATCTATATTGTAATTAGGAGTTTCCAAGTGAACGTTTGGAATCAAAACAACATTTACTTTTAATCGGGCCTCAATAGCATGTATCTCTGCACGTTTCTCATTTAACAAATATGTAGCCACGTCTACAGGAACCTGCGCATGAAGAGCAGCCGTACTATCTTTCATTGCCTCTTCCTGAATGATTCTAAGAATATGAAGTGCAGAAGAATCAGTATCACGGATATGGCCAGTTCCATGACAACGTGGACAAGAAATGTAGTTACTCTCACCGAGTGAAGGACGCAAACGCTGACGCGACAACTCTAATAGTCCAAATCGAGAAATTTTTCCAACTTGAACTCTTGCACGATCATAACGTAGTGCGTTTAATAAACAACTCTCTACTTCGCGTTGATTGCGTGTAACTTCCATATCAATAAAATCAATTACTACAAGGCCACCTAGGTCACGTAGACGTAATTGACGCGCAACTTCTTCTGCAGCTTCTACATTAGTGTTTAAAGCCGTCTGTTCAATATCTGACCCACGTGTAGCCCTAGCAGAATTCACATCAACAGATACTAATGCTTCAGTATGATCAATAACTATAGCGCCACCAGAAGGCAACGTTACTTGTCGCGAATAAGCTGTCTCAATTTGGTGCTCAATCTGGAAACGAGAAAATAACGGCACATCATCGCTATATAATTTGATACGGCTTACGTTGTCAGGCATCACATGGCTCATAAACTGATAAGCTTGCTCATGAATGCTTTCAGTATCAATCAGGATTTCACCAATTTCTTGGTGAAAGTAATCACGTATAGCACGCGTAACTAAGCTACTTTCTTGATATATTAGGAATGCACCATTTTGATTCTTTGATGCATCTTCTATAGCACGCCAAAGTTGCAATAGATAATTTAGATCCCACTGTAATTCTTCTTCGCTACGGCCTATCCCGGCAGTCCGAGCAATAATACTCATGCCTGGGGGAATATCTAACTGAGACATTATTTCACGTAATTCAGCACGATCTTCGCCCTCAATGCGGCGAGATACACCGCCTCCACGTGGGTTGTTAGGCATCAATACTAAGTGACGTCCGGCTAATGAAATGTAAGTAGTAAGTGCTGCTCCTTTAGAACCTCGCCCATCCTTATCTACTTGAACTATAAGCTCTTGCCCCTCACTTAACACATCTTGAATACGTGACCGTGCAGGGTCAGTATTTTCTTTGAAATAAGACTTAGATATTTCCTTGAATGGCAAGAAGCCGTGACGCTCTCCGCCATAATCAACAAATACAGCTTCAAGGCTAGGCTCAATTCGGGTAACAACTGCTTTGTAGATATTACTTTTGTGCTGTTCTTTTCCAGCAGACTCAATGTCTAGGTCAATTAGTTTCTGACCATCAACAATAGCAACACGAAGCTCTTCCGGCTGCGTTGCATTGAATAACATGCGTTTCATTATTATATTTCTCCCGCGCGCTAATCACGGGCGAGCAAGCCATATATGGTTAGATCACATCCAACTCATATAATGAGAATCTCTTATTCAGACAACTTTGACATAGTGTCGGGCTGCAGTTATAGATTACTATTCTCCGGCTTGTCACTAAAAGTACTGCTTTTCATATTAAGCAGAACTCGAAATTAAGTTTCCGTCAGATTTCAACTAAAGCTAACCCAGTATACGGGTGCTACGATATTAAACTCTGAAATCTGCGTTTGTTTTGAGCGCGCAATAAATTCACAATTACTACTTTAATTGGTGAGCAACATTAACCAAGTTTCGAAGTCGGCTCTTGGCCTTGTTCTGTTAAAATCCTATCAACAGTGTCATTTTGCATACCGGACAGAGGACTAACTTGAACTCCGAACTTAGAAGTATAGGTAAAATTAATGATTTAGGCAAAGAATTTCCTCTAGGCGCTGTAATCAAAGAAATTATTAATGAAGATAGTAATGACCAACGCATAGATAATTTCTTGATTAAACGTCTTAAAGGTGTTCCTAGAAATCACATTTACCAGTGTCTACGCAGTGGACAGGTGCGGATTAACGGCAAACGCGTCAAAGCTAGCTATCGACTACTGGAAGGCGACGTGGTGCGTATTCCGCCGGTAATTATTAGAAATGATAAGCCAACCAATAATATATCTAAATCAAAATTCGCGACTTTTGATATCTTATTTCAAGATGAATCCCTTTTAGTTATTAATAAGCCTGCAGGTATGGCCGTACATGGTGGAAGTAATTTAAGTTTTGGTGTCATAGAACAATTACGGGCCCAATATCCAAATTGGAAGTTTCTAGAGCTGGTTCATCGTCTCGATAGAGATACGTCTGGAATACTTCTACTTGCTAAAAAACGTGCGGCTCTTGTTGGGCTTCACAAGCAAATCCGTGAAAGAAAAATGGAAAAACGCTACCTGGTTTTGGTGAAGGGTAAGTGGCAGAATCAAAGACAAAATGTAAAATTACCATTAAATAAATATGTTACAAATTCTGGAGAAAGGCGAGTAACAGTGTCTATAGATAAAAAAAAGAATTCGCGAGACATGACAGCCCATACAGTGTTTACTTTAAATAAGACTTGGCAGAATTTCAGTTTATTGGAAGCAGAACTAAAAACCGGCCGTACTCATCAAATCCGTGTACATCTTGCACATTTGGGTTTTCCAATTGCAGGCGATGAAAAATATGGAGACTACCAACTTAATAAGGAGCTAAACAAACGAAGTGGGAAAGGACTTAAACTGAAACGTATGTTTCTACATGCAAGCATAACAGAAATAACACACCCTGCTACAGGTGAAACTTTACGTTTAGAGGCGCCACTAGCAAATGATCTACAGAAATTTTTGAATGCACTAGATAAAGAAACCTGACCTCATAATTAGGACAATTTTTGGCCTAACATTCTGGGTTAAATATATAAATGCGAAAGAACTTTGATTTAATAGTGTTTGATTGGGACGGAACACTGGCAGATTCTGCTAACTCTATAGTATTCTCGATACAGAGTGCCGCACGTGATTTGGGGATGGCCGAACCTTCAAATGAAGAAGCACGCTATGTTATTGGCTTGGGATTAAGTGAAGCTATAGAGCACCTATTCCCAAATTTTACATCACAAGAACTTTCCTTGTTATCAGAACGTTACCGATATCACTATCTTGCACAACATAAGAAAATTTCACTTTATAAGGGAATATCCGAAATAATTAGAAACTTGCATGCAGAAAATTTTCTACTGGCAGTTGCTACCGGTAAAAGTCGCGCTGGTCTTAGTCGTGCTTTCAAATCGAGTGGACTAGGCAATTTTTTTCATGCTAGCCGCTGTGCTGATGAAACTTTTTCAAAACCACATCCAGCAATGCTGCTAGAATTGATGTCACAGTTTGGTGTAGAGGCTAGTAGGACCTTGATGATAGGTGACACAACGCACGATCTACAAATGGCAATCAACGCCAGTGTCTCTGGAGTTGGTGTAACATATGGAGCACATCCAAGGGAGAATCTAGAAATTTTGGCACCACTTACCTGTGTTGAAAGTGTCACAAAATTAAACCTTTGGTTAAATACAAATATTTAATTAAAAAATAGGTATATAACAATACTGTTTGAAGGATTTCAAAAATCATGCTTGACTCTGAAGATCGTAAAGAAGGCTGGGAAAAACAAACGTTAGAAAAATTAGCATTTTCCTCTGTTAATGAGCAACGCAGAGCACGCCGCTGGGGAATATTTTTCAAGTCTCTAACTTTCCTATATTTATTTATTCTTTTATTTATTGGATTAGGTTGGTTTCGTGACAATGGCGTTGCTATGTCAGACAAACATACTGCAATTGTTGAACTTCGTGGGGAAATTTCTGCTAATAGCATTAGTAGCGCGGACAATGTAAACGAAGGACTAAAAAATGCATTCAAGGACAAAAATACGCAGGGAGTAATTTTGCGTATCAATAGTCCTGGTGGTAGCCCTGTACAAGCAGGCTATATTAATGATGAAATTAGACGACTACGTGCCGAATACCCAGATATTCCCCTTTATGCAGTTATTGAAGATATCTGTGCCTCAGGTGGCTACTATGTTGCCGTAGCTGCAGATAAAATTTTTGTGGATAAAGCAAGCATAGTCGGCTCTATCGGTGTGCTAATGAATGGATTTGGATTTACTGGAACAATGGAGAAACTTGGTATCGAACGACGATTACTTACAGCTGGTGAGAACAAGGGTTTTCTTGATCCCTTCTTACCATCTAATCCACAACAGCAAGAATACGCCCAAGAAATGTTAAATGACATACATCAGCAATTTATTCAGGTAGTACAGAAAGGTAGAGGTACGCGCTTGAAAGATAAATCGGAGATTTTCAGTGGCATTGTCTGGACAGGCCAGAAAAGTATAGATCTTGGACTTACGGACGCGCTAGGAAGCGCAGATTACGTTGCACGAGAAATTATTAAGGCTGAATCTATCGTAGATTTCACCACAAAAGAAAGTTTTACTGAACGATTTGCCAATCGCTTAGGATCTGCGTCTACAAATGCATTAATTAATGCCGGAAACGAATGGAAGCTTCGGTAGCAAATCAAGTCAAAGAAGTATGTAGAGCAAGCGCAAACTCATATCACCTCAACACCCTCATGCACCAGCATTTCTACCAGTGCGATCAACGGTAGCCCTATAAGGGCATTGGGATCATCACTTTCCATTCGTTCAATTAAAGCAATACCCAGCCCTTCATACTTTGCGCTACCCGCACAGTGATATGGTTGTTCTTTAGCCAAATAGTTTGAGATCTGTCGCTCACTTAAATTACGAAATTTGACTAGAGAAGAGATTAACTTAGATTGCATCCTGCCGCTACAACTGTTGAAGAGACTCAGTGCTGTATGGAAAACCACTTCTTTTCCACGCATAGCATATAACTGCTTAGTTGCATTTTCATAGCTTAATGGTTTTCCAAGCTGAGCGCCCTCCAGAACTGCTACTTGATCGGCTCCTATGATAAGTGCATTAGGATGTATAGTAGCAACTACACGTGCCTTCTCCTCAGCCAGGCGGGTAGCAGTAGCTTCGGGCATCTCGCCAGTTAAAGCTGATTCAACTATATCAGGACTAGAAACTTCGAAAGGAAGCTGCAGGCGTGAAAGCAACTCGTAACGATATGAGGAGCTCGACCCTAAAACAAGTTTTTGAGTAAGATATTGTATTTTCAATGGTCGCTATGATGTAGTTTTTATATGATTTTTGACACCCAAGAACAAAAAATATATCATGCGCGCCTTATGTCTGCACGAATTGTTATAGATGCCCCTGATTTTGTGCGCTGTACTAAGTCGCTCCATGGTAAAATCGCAGTTGACGAGTGTTTGCGCCTAAAAGAGTATCTTGCAGATACTCGAGGCAGACTGGAATACAAAATAAGTGGCGCCCTTGATAACAATGGCAAATCTATACTAAAGGTTATCATAAAAGGAAAAATAAACTTACTTTGCCAGCGCTGCCTTTGTGAATTGGCGCATGAACTAGATTTGAAATCAACACTGCTTTTAGCAAAGAATGAAGAAGAACTTTCACACTTGGATGTGCCCGAATCAATTGAAGGAATTTTGGCCACCTCTGATATAGATATCATAGAACTTATTGAAGACGAAATTATTTTAAGTCTACCAATTTCTCCACGTCACAGAGAAAATGAATGTTCAGCAAAAACACTGACTAAGGCTCATACAATAGAAAAAAAACGGCCCTTTGACGTGTTAACAAAATTAAAAAAACTACACTAAATTATTTTAGGAGATTATTATTATGGCTGTCCAGAAAAGTAAAAAATCACCATCAAGACGCGGCATGCATCGATCCCATGATTCCCTGACCAGTTCTCCATTGGCACTTGAGCCTAGTACAGGCGAAGTACATATGAGACACCATATTAGCCCTAATGGTTACTATCGAGGAAAAAAGGTTATCAAAACTAAGGATGATTAGCTCTTGAAGTCATTAATACATAAATAGTAAACTTTGGATCAGCTTATGTACATAAGCGTTTAAATTGGATATTACCGTAGCTATAGACTGCATGGGTGGTGATCATGGCCCCAAGGTAACTGTTCCTTCAGCTGTTGATTTTCTCCATCGCAATCCAACAACAAATATCGTTCTAGTAGGACTACTTGATTCGATAGAAGCAGAATTGCGCACTCTTAATTTCACATCGAACCCAAGATTAAAGTTACATAGTGCGAGTGAAGTAGTTGACATGGATGAGTCACCCTCAATCGCATTACGCGGCAAAAAAGACTCTTCTATGCGGATTGCAATAAATCTGGTTAAAAATGGCACAGCTCAGGCCTGTGTTAGTGCTGGAAATACCGGAGCATTAATTGCAACTTCTCGGTTCGTTTTAAAAACACTCCCCGGTATTGATCGACCAGCATTGGCTGTAGTACTTCCAACCATGAATGGACAAACATATGTTCTAGATCTTGGTGCAAATGTAGACTGTAGTCCAGAACATCTCCTTCAATTTGGTGTAATGGGCGCCACACTAGTATCTTCAGTAGAAAATAAAGATATGCCAAGTGTAGGCTTATTAAACATTGGAGAGGAAGCAATCAAAGGTAATGAGGTGGCAAAACAAGCTGCTGAGTTATTACGAGTTAGTGGACTTAATTTTTACGGTAACATAGAAGGAGATGATATCTATAAAGGTACAACAGATGTAGTAGTGTGTGATGGTTTCGTTGGTAATGTTGCTCTAAAGACTTCAGAGGGAGTGGCACAGATGCTTGCCACATATTTACGACAAGAATTCAAGCGTAATCTCCTTACTAAACTTGCAGGACTTATCGCTTTACCTGTCATTAAGACTTTTAAACGTAGAGTAGATCACCGCAGATATAATGGTGCGAGCTTACTCGGGCTCTGTGGTATCGTAATCAAGAGTCATGGCTCTGCTGACAGTTATGCTTTTGGATTTGCTATTAAACGTGCTGTTGAAGAAATCCAAGGTGGAATACAACACCAAATAAGTGAGCGTATGCTGGAATTACCACATCATTCAAAGAAACTGTCTTCTCAATCACAATCCTCTTCAAAAGAAGATGCTGCATGACATATTCAAAAATTATAGGTACGGGTAGCTATTTACCTAAAAAAATTCTCACCAACCAAGATCTTGAGTCTGTTGTTGATACCAGTGACTCATGGATACGTAGCAGAACAGGCATTGAGCAACGACATATTGCAGCAGAGAATGAAATGGCTAGTGATCTAGCCATTAATGCATGTTCCAAAGCGATAGAATCAGCTGATATTAGTGCTGATAAAATTGATCTTATTATTGTTGCTACTACCACTCCGGATATGACTTTTCCGAGTACAGCATGTATTTTACAAAACAAGCTCGGTATCAAAGACTGCCCCGCATTTGATGTACAAGCGGTATGTAGTGGTTTTGTCTATGCTCTTGCTACAGCAGATATGTTTATCCGTGCAGGAAGGTGTAATACTGCACTGGTAGTTGGTACCGAAATATATTCGCGTTTACTGGACTGGAATGACCGTAGTACCTGTGTATTGTTTGGAGATGGAGCTGGCGCTGTATTAATTACAAAATCTGATCAGCCTGGTATCCTTTCAAGCCATTTACATGCTAATGGCAGCCACTACAATACCCTCGCACTACCTGGAAATATCTCACATGGAAAGATTCAGGGAAATCCATTTATTACTATGGAAGGTAATACAGTCTTCAAGTTTGCAGTAAAAGTTATGGAAGAAATAGTTTATGAAGCTTTATCGGAGAATAATTTGCAAATATCTGACATAAATTGGCTAATTCCTCACCAAGCAAATATACGAATCATACAATCCACAGCAAAGAAACTTGGGCTGTCTATGGATAAAGTAGTAACTACTATAGCTAAACATGGAAATACTTCTGCAGCTTCAATTCCACTTGCTTTGGACATAGCAGTACGCGATAAACGAATTAAATCTGACCAATACGTATTATTAGAGGGCGTTGGTGGTGGATTTACTTGGGGCGCCGTACTAATTCGTTGGTGAAAATATGAAATTTGCCCTCGTATTTCCCGGACAAGGTTCACAATCAGTCGGCATGATGAAAGGATATGCTGATCTCCCAATAATACAAGAAACTTTTTCTGAAGCATCAGATATCCTTCATGAGGATTTCTGGGCAATGGTTAATAATGGTCCGTCTGATAGTCTTAACTTAACTACTAATACTCAACCGCTAATGTTGATGTCTGGAATTGCAGTTTACCGTGCTTGGAAAAATTTGGGGGGGGCTGATCCTTCATTTATAGCTGGCCACAGCTTAGGAGAATACACGGCATTAGTTGTTTCTGGAGCAATGAGTTTTAAAGATGCCCTATCAATCGTACGATTCCGAGGAGAAGCCATGCAACAAGCTGTTCCAGAAGGAACAGGAAAAATGGCAGCGATTTTAGGTTTAGACGATAATGTTATACAAGCAGTATGCAGTGAAATCTCAAAAAATTCTGAAAATGAATCACTGGAACCAGCAAACTTTAACTCGCCCGGGCAGGTTGTAATAGCAGGTCATAAGAATGCAGTGTTACGTGGTATCGAACTTGCTAAAGAGAAAGGGGCTAAAATGGCTGTACTATTACCTATGAGCGTACCTTCACATTGCTCACTAATGGCTTCAGCAGCAGAAAAGATGCAACAACGGCTAGAAACAATAACGTTGCTAGCACCTAGTATTCCTATAATACATAATGCCGATGTAAAACAGCACAATAATAGTACTGACATCAAAAATATCTTAGTAAAGCAATTATGTATACCTGTGCGATGGACAGAAACTATCAACGCCTTCAATACTGAAAATATTACTCATATAGCCGAATGTGGTCCAGGTAAAATATTAACTGGACTCAATAAACGTATAAATAAAAATTTACAAAATATCGCATTATCAGATACTAACGCTCTCCAGCAAGCTCTAAACATCTTGGTATAGTTTTGGGTAGTCGTTTACAGAATATATTAGAATTATTACGTATCAATTATTCAAATATTTTTCACGCAATTAAATAATAAGAGGGATCATGTTACAAAATCAAATAGCTTTGATAACTGGCTCTAGCCGAGGCATTGGAAAAGCAATAGCGCTAGAACTAGGTAAAAATGGCGCTACAATAATAGGCACTGCAACGACTGATGAAGGCGCTAAAAGTATTAGTGAATACCTAAACGAAGTTGGAATAAAAGGAAAAGGTATAGCACTAAATGTTAACAATACCGATCAGATTAAGAGCCTCCTTACAGAAGTTCGTAAAGAATTTGGTGAAGTAACGATACTTGTAAATAATGCTGGAATAACCCGCGATGACCTGTTAGTCCGAATGAAGGATGAAAAATGGGATGAAGTTATCGGAACAAATCTTAAGTCAGTATTTCGTCTTAGTCGTGAAGTACTACGTGCAATGATGATGGCGCGCTCTGGCCGCATCATCAATATATCATCAATAGTTGGCTCTACAGGTAATATTGGTCAGTCTAATTATGCTGCTGCCAAAGCTGGGATTCTTGCTCTTAGCAAGTCGTTAGCACGAGAGGTTGGTAGTCGTAATATCACTGTAAACTGTGTTGCTCCAGGTTTTGTTGATACAGATATGACTCGTGCACTTTCAGAGAAACAACAACAAGAGCTGCTCCAGTACGTCCCACTTAAGAGACTTGGAAAGCCTGAAGACGTAGCATCAGCAGTAGCTTTCCTTGCTTCCCCATCTGCCGGATACATTACAGGGGCAACATTACATGTTAATGGTGGAATGTATATGGAGTAACTATAAAATCATATAAATTGTGATTAAATCCTAATTTAGCATTGATCTACATTGATCTGCATGAATCAATCCAAATTAGCACCTCTACCCCAGTTAATAATTATGTTTTTGTTAATGCTAGAAATTTGTTAAAATAGCGATGTTTTTCTTACCCGAGAAGAGGATGGGCATTTGAGATGGAAAAAGTTGAACAACGTATAAAGAAAATTGTAGCGGAGCAACTTGGAGTAAATGAAACTGAAGTCAAAAATGAATCATCCTTTGTGGATGATTTAGGCGCGGATTCACTAGACACTGTTGAACTGGTTATGGCGCTTGAAGAAGAATTTGAATGTGAAATTCCAGACGAAGAGGCAGAGAAAATACATACTGTCCAACAGGCTATTGATTATATTAATTCCCATACTAATTAACTTCTTGTATTAATTCATCCCATATTCGGAGTCAACTTGCCCAAACGTAGGGTAGTCATAACTGGAATGGGTGTTGTATCGCCTGTCGGCAACACCACATCAGATGCCTGGACTAACATCCTGAAAGGTAAGTCTGGCATTAGTCGAATTTCTCGTTTTGATGCATCTGCACTGGCCTCTCAAATCGCGGGAGAAGTTGAAAATTTCGATGTCTCTCAGTATATATCTGTAAAAGATGCACGTCGTATGGATATTTTTATCCATTACGGTATGGCTGCAGCAATTCAGGCAGTCAAAGATGCTGGTATTGAAAATGTTACTGATTCAGGACTTGATGCTAATCGTATCGGTGTAAATATTGGCTCAGGAATTGGTGGGTTACCGATGATTGAGAATACGGATAGTGCTTATCATGAAGGTGGGCCACGAAAAATATCGCCTTTCTTTATTCCTAGCACAATCATCAATATGATTGCTGGCAATCTCTCCATTAAGTATAACTTTAAGGGGCCAAACCTTGCCATAGTTACTGCTTGTACAACTGCGACCCATTGTATAGGTGGATCTGCACGTATGATTGAATATGGAGATGCAGATTTAATGGTTGCAGGTGGCGCAGAGTCGTGCGT
>Ga0265309_10000922_pt1 | contig 12505 bp, 12 predicted proteins | sample Helome_FD_192492 | JGI IMG/M metagenome (GOLD analysis project Ga0265309, IMG submission 192492) | Marine sediment microbial communities from subtidal zone of North Sea - Hel_20160524 (Illumina Assembly) | ecosystem: Environmental > Aquatic > Marine > Subtidal zone > Sediment ...
ATACCTTTGGTTACTTACAGCGTTCGTTCCCGGACACCTACTCTGAAGTGGATGCAAAAGAAGCATTCAGTGTTGGCGAACATGCAGTACGTTTTGCCGTAAAAGAATACCCGCATGGATCTGTGGCAATTAAGCGGAAACCCGGTAAAACGTATAAAGTAAACTTCGAGCGGGTTATGTTAAAAAGCGTAGCGAAAGAAACACGCCATATGCCCGATAAATTTATTAACAAAGAAGGCAATGATGTGACTCAGGCCTTTATCGACTATGCCAAACCTATCGTAGGTAAACTTCCAGTCATTGGCCGTTTCAAAGGCGTAAAAGTTAAGAAGATCAAATAAAATGAATATGCCAAGGAGGCAAATTCTAAAAAAGGCATTGAGGGTTTTCCCCCAATGCCTTTTTTATCTTTTAATCATGAGCACACAGCTTAAGGCCGAAGAGGCCCCGGATCTGCTAGCGATAGAACTTGTGCAGGATCTGGACCAGCCCATCCCCTTCAGGGTGGAGAAGCCCTTACCTGCAGCGGACGAACTCATTGCCAAAGTAAAAGAACGCCTCGCGTTAAATGCCGTTCAGATGCGCGCAGACCTTAAAACAAAATTTCCCGACGGGCACACAGAATCCCTGTCTGCGGATATGCGGGTTGATTGGAATGTGGAAAGTCCTTTCCTGCATTATAAAATAGAAGATGGATTTGGCGCCGAACAGGAGGAGCTTACAGTGCAGTTAAACCCCGGCTCAGAAGAAGAACACAGTTTGACCTATACCAACTTTCTCACCCAGACCGGATCGGCAGATTTCAATATTCATCAAGCCATTAATGGCTTGGGCATGGCCTGGTCAGACCTGATGTTTGCTTATCTTTGGTGGCCTGATCCCGTCTCAGTGGAGCGGGTAGAGAGAAAGGCCCGCGGCTGTATTATAGTCGATTTAATTAAACCTGCCGCCGATGAAGCACCCTATGAGAAAGTCAGGCTTTGGGTAGACGAGAAGGAATACTTTGTTATACAGGCCTCAGCCTATAACGAAAAAAATGAGCTCATCAAAGAAATCGAAGGGAAAAGCCTAAAGAAGTTTAACGGGAACTGGATGATTAAAAACATTGAGATTACCACCTTCCCTGACAAAACCAAAACCAAAGTTATCGTTCGCGATGTTAAGGCATTTGATGAAAAGTAAGTTTCAGCCGGGCAGGGGCAAGAATAGAACCCTCAAATCTTCCGCATAAAACACTTCAAACTTAGACTAAATCATCGTATAAGTTAACAAGCAGTAATTTATAAAGGACAGGAAATGTTAAATCTAATAGGACTCAATGGAAAAGCTGAAGGAGAGTTTTATACCCTGATGGACGGGAAGTCGACCATTGGGCGAGACGCAGACAATCACATCAGCATTGATGATGCTTCATTTTCTACCCAACATGTCGAAATCACCGTAAAGGATGATCATTTTTTCGGGAAAGATTTGGAATCTACCAATGGATGTACCCTCAATAAAGTAAAATTTCATGAAGGAGTCTTAAAACATAACGACCTTCTTTGTGTTGGATCCATCGTGTTTAAAGTCATTGACCCGCGTGAGGTCATGAAAGAAAAAGCCGCCCTGGAGGGGATAGTAGCAGAAGAAAAAGCAGCGGAAGAGAAAGCCGCAGAAAAAGAAGAAAAAAAGAAGGTGGATGAGCCGGCCACAGCCACAGAACCTCCGGCCGCAACCCCGGCCACAACCCCGGCAGGAAAAGCGGCTGAAACTCCGGAACAAAAAAAACCCGAAGCTGCGCCTGTGAGCGCAGGGGGAAATACCGCGACTCCTTCTGAAGCACCACCGGCCCCGCAGCCGGTGTCAGCACCGCCTCCTCAGGCGGCAGCTGTTCCACCGCCTGTTCAACCAGAAGCCGTCAGTCCGATCGCAGCCGCTCCAATGGACTTAACGCCCGGCGATGCGTATTCAACACCCGATGAAATAGATCCGGCAGAGGAAGAGGATGAAGACATAAAACTTCCGGAATGGGTCGGGACCATGAGCCGCATGTTTCTGTGGCTGATTGTATTAGCGCTGTTCGTTAAGCACATATTAAATATTGTATCATGAGCAAAAGCTCAATTAGTAAAGGATTTACCCTCGTTGAATTACTCGTAGGTCTGTTGATTACGGTTATCCTGTCAGCCATTATATATCTGCTTTATAATACCGTGATCAGCCTGGTGGAATTTCAGAGCCGCAGTGAAGAAAAAATACACCGATCTTCAGAAATGCTGGATCAGCTGGCGACCGATCTCAATCAGCTTGTCAAAGCAGAAGAATTCAGAGAATGTAAATTTACCTTTGTTGAAAACCCAAACCATCCCGGCTCCACCAAGCTGAGTTTTTGCATTTTACAACATATACGGGGGATGGACAGTCTTCAGTGGGGCGAATTAGTCAAGGTTCACTATGAACTGCTTGAAAAAGATGGAGCAATCACCCTTAGCCGCAGCCACCAGGCCCTTCTCGGGCCGGAAGCATTAATGCCCCCACGGACGAATAGATTTTCTGAAGCCATAAGCAGCTTTAACATCAGCACGCTAAAAAATAATAAACGGGTGGAAAACTGGGGCTTAGAAGAAAAAAACAACCCCTTGACCATCAAGTGTGAAATTAAAAGCAGTCACGCTAAAGAAAAAGAAGAGCTGGAATTAATCATTCCAAGTTCATTGATGTTTAAGTCTGCGGTGGAACGCGGCAGCATAGAAAAGCTGTAGCCCGTCACGGAAAATTTCTGTCCACTGTATGTATGGGGGACTGAATTTCTGTCCATTGTATGTATGGCTCATAGGGAAGAGTTGAAGTGACATTGGGGAGGGAAATGGGCCCCCCGTCCGGTATTTACGGCCGGAGTTCTTTTAACAAGGCAATTAATTCGCCTTTGTCCAGGTCTCCAAGTTGTTGTCCCCGTTGATCTAAAGCCTGTTGAAGGTCTACACAAAGCCGGAGCATTTCCTCGTGTCCGTCCTCTGAACCGTCGATCAGGGTAAAGAATTCACCTTCGCTTTTGCGCAGATGCCCATCTTCGGGTATGTTTCCCAAGCCTAAAATGCCGGCTATTTGCCCTGAAAGATCCTCGCTCATTGACTAATTTTTACATCATTTGGCTGGCACAGCAAGCCCTCTTTATGTATATACCGCCGCTTCCTGATGATTCAGGAGGAATTTTCAGTAATAAAAAACAGAGCAACTTAACGCTTCGGGTGTGTCATCCAGGCCAATAATAGAAGCTCAATGAAGGAGTAAAAAACATGGCAACCATTAATTTTGGCGGTGTAGATGAAACCGTCGTAACACGTGATGAATTCAGCTTAGAGAAAGCGCGCGAAGTATTAAAAGACGAAGTAATTGCAATTATCGGCTATGGCGTACAAGCACCTGCTCAGGCGCTCAACCTGAAAGACAATGGCTTTAACGTAATTGTGGGCTGCCGTAACTTTGACCGCCCTAAAGAAGATGGCTTTGTAGAAGGCGTAGATCTTTTCAGTATTGAAGAAGCGGCAACGAAGGGTACGGTAGTACAGTTCCTTGTCTCTGATGCAGGACAAAAACAACTTTGGCCAAAACTTAAAGAGTGCCTAAACGAAGGTGACGCCTTATATTTTTCACACGGATTTGGCATTGCTTACAAAGACTTGATGGAGATCGAACCTCCGGCAAACGTAGACGTACTATTAGTGGCCCCTAAAGGTTCCGGACTTAACGTTCGCCGTAATTTCCTTAACGGTGCCGGAATCAATTCAAGCTACGCTGTACACCAGGACGCAACGGGTAACGCGGAAGAGCGTTGCATTGCCCTGGGTATTGCTATTGGATCAGGGTTCTTATTTCCAACGACCTTCGAAAAAGAAGTAAGCTCTGACCTTACCGGTGAGCGCGGCATCCTTATGGGCGCACTTTGCGGTGTTATGGAAGCACAGTACGATGTACTGCGCGGAGCAGGACACAGTCCTTCAGAAGCATTTAATGAAACCGTAGAAGAGCTAACCCAATCGCTGATTCGTCTGGTTGACGAAAACGGCATGGACTGGATGTACGCAAACTGTTCAACCACTGCACAACGCGGTGCCCTTGACTGGCGGCCAAAATTCAAAGCAGCAACGCTTCCTGTTTTCAAAGATCTTTATCAGTCGGTAATCGACGGGAAAGAAGCGCAGCGAGTATTGGATGCCTGTTCTGGACCGGACTACAAAGAGCTGCTCCAAAAAGAGCTTGATGAAATGGGCAGTTCAGAAATGTGGACTGCGGGACGCGCCGTACGTACGCTTCGTCCAAAAGGCGAAAAGAAAACCAGTACCGCAGGTACAGGCGGGCGTACAAACGCCCTTTAAGAAAGGCGCTTAACGATTAAATTTAAAAGCCGTTCTCAAAAAGAGCGGCTTTTTTGTTAGGTTGGTTTACCACCAAGGGGGAAGAACCCTTTGCCCGGATATGAATTAGCATTAGGTAACGTTAATGAGCAGCAGCGGCGGCTTTTATATTGGTCGCCTTCCAGGCATTCGCAAAAGCTTCACTGGGCAGCCAGGAGACCCCTTTATCCGCGGGGCGTTGTTGGATTTCAAAGCTTTCATTGTCGCCGGACCAGGTATCTTTAAGCATAGTTACATTGTTCAACTTGGTGCCCATTTTCGGGCGTCGCAGCGGAGCGATGGCTTCAAAATATTGAAGGGCGAGGTTTTCTGCAGCAGTAGGCATTGAATGTGATGTATAAGTTTTAGCTAAGGCCCAGGGCGCTTTTTTACCTTTGTACTTTTTATAATAATCAAGAAGTACCTCGGGATAAGACGCAGCCGTATTGTCGGTAATGAACAGGCAGGGAACGGTTGGGATGTCTTTCGTCTTCTTTGAGGTCGTTTCTAGCCTCGGTTTACTCTCGAAGAATGCTGCAAGTGCGAGAATTTTTTCCGGATATAAAGAAAGAATACCATGAGCGAGTTCACCCCCCGCTTTCCCGCCCCAGACAATAAAAGGAAGCTGATTAAGTGCGGAGAACTTGCTTTTAATAGCTACTTGTTTCAACGCTTTATCAAAAGCTTCCCCGCTCTGTTTCTTCATGTTTGTGTACATATTTTCTAAGTCCTGATTTATGTAGACCGGAATGAAGATGGCGGCATTCAGTTTTTTGGCGGCTTCACGCCACTTTTTATCCGCGAGTAAGTTTTCTGCTGAGCCGTTCAGGGCAGGGCATATAACGAAGATCGAGCGTACTTTTTCGAGCTCGATATCTGAATAAAGCACAAAACTTGCGGCCGCAAAATTGGCACCTTTGGGGACCACTTCCGTATGGGTTAATTTAAAGGGTTCTGCCAGGAGTCCGTCTACTTTTGTTTTCCCTGCCGGCGCCGCTTTCTTATTGCCCTCACCATGCTCTGCGTCATCAGCCGCTTCTTCTGCAGCGGGGGCATTTTTTAATTTTTCATATTCTGCTTTAAGCAGGGCGATGCTTTCCGGAGAGAATTTCTTAATGGGGATTTTTTTTATTGCGCCGCTGCTTGTCTTGAGAACGGCAACACCTTTGCTGACCTCAATGAGTTCGGCGCTGATTTCCTGTCCGCTAACCGACGACAGGGAGAGCATTTCTCCTGCTGAAAGAGAGAACGTTAAAGAGCATAAAAGAAAGAGGATTATTTTTTTCATAAATTATAGAGCTAAGCGTTTCCCCTTAAACTGTTTTTTAATCTTACTGTGATAATATCCGCCTTTAAAAGGGGCATCTAAAAAGCCATTATAAATCGTTTGCGGTACATTCTTGTATTCATAATGTGCCCCGGTGCTGAACACCAGTACCAGTGTTTTGGTTTTGGGTTCATATTTAACTTTATCAAAGACTTTTGATTCGACGCTTACAAACTTGCCGGTTACGGGGGTTTCGCCGGTTATTTCGGGTTTAGGGGTCTGGCAGCTTACCAGAAAAGATACGCTGAGCAGTGAGATTAAAAGAAAATATTTTTTCATGACTTTTGTTTCATAGTGGTTATATTGATTTATTATATAATAGAAGGATTAACATGGATTTTAAAGATTTTAAACCAGAAGTTCGCGAAAAAGGGCGGGCCCCCGATGGCGCAGCTACCTATAGTGGTCGCCGCTTATATATGCAAATCCTGGTCTATGAAGACCTTGATGAGGCGGAGGCGATCGAGTTTTTAGGGAAGGCAGATTTTGAGTCGGTATTGTACCGCGACATGAATCACCCCATGCAGCATGCCCTGTTAACGTATGCGGAGGAGCCGGAGTTCTTTTCAAATGACTTGCGTTACTTCCTCAACAACTCCTGTTTTTCCGATGCCGTAGTAAACCCTGAGTTCACTATGATAGGCCGCACCTATACCATTGGCTATGAACAGGATTTAGAAAATGTGCTGGTTCACCGAAATAAAAAACGCGTGCAAAATAAAGAGTGGCCGTGGGCGATATGGTATCCGCTTAGAAGACGCGCTTCTTTTTATCGCCTGGACCCGGCAGAGCGAACAAAGATTTTAGCGGAGCATGGAAATATCGGCGCTGCCTATGGAGCGGAAAACCTGGCAAGTGACATTCGTCTCGCAAGCTTCGGTCTGGATGCCAACGACAACGATTTTGTGATAGGGCTTTTAGGTGAGCAACTTACCCCGCTTTCTCAAGTGGTACACACCATGCGAAGTACGATTCAAACAAGTGAGTATATCGAAAAACTGGGGCCGTTTTTTGTAGGGCAGACGATATTTCAATCTGAAGCGGAATAATTGCTCAGGGCCGATTAAACGGACATGCCCCGCGTCATGACTCCAAAAAAAAACCCGCGTGGACCATGCAGGCGATCACGCGGGTGATTAAAATAAAGAGTTGTTTTACGCCGGGCTTAAGCCTCTTGCCAAGTCTTGTACACGCTGACTTTGCTGTTTACGCACCTGGTCTAACACTAACTTAGGAATGCGCCAATCAGGAGCTTCGTCGGTTGAGTTTTGGCAATGTTCCTGGATCACGGCATATAAGAATTTAAAGGCGTCACGCGGCTGAAGCATTTGGTCAAGCGCATCGATAAGTTCCTGAGCGCCAACATCTTCAGCGAAGATATCTGCTAATTTTTTCACTTTGCCATCATCTCCCTGGCAGCCTTGCAGGCGTTTGCTGCAGATATCGTATAGCGTAGGACCGGTCCACTCCAGTTTTTCAACGAGGTTTTGTTTATCCAGACGCGCTTTCAGGAAGAACTCTGAATCTTCACGTTTAAGCATATAGCCGAGTTCTTGCGGCAGGAGCAGCTTAAAGCCTATGTTGTTTTGTTGTAGAAATTTGTTGTTAAACACGGGCCAGATCACCGCACGCATTTTCTTGGGTTCACCATTTATGGAAGCCGGTTCGTCAATACGGTCATAAAGCACCACCACATTTGCGTAACCAATTTCATCTAAAATACGAATCAAGCGACTGGTCAATTCATAGCGACTGTCTTGATCGCCTGGCACAGGCATCGGCTGGGCCTCAAGATCACGTGAATTGAAATCACTTAATTTTTTCTTTAAATTATTCGAGGCATGATGAACGACACGAATTTCAGAGGCAATTTGCTTCGCCAGTTTTCCGGTTCTCGCTGATTCTTTAATCCAGTTAAAGAAGAGGAATAAGAAGGCCAATGTCGCCACCCCGAATCCACCAAGAGTATAAGGGTCCATCGCTCCGGCTAAAAAGGCATAGGCCCCAAGTCCGCCTGCCGCAAACAGTGCGATTATAGAGGTCCAGAATGTTGCAGAGAGATTCCAGAATTTACGCACTTTCAATATCGCTTTTATTTTGTTCCAGCGGGAAATCGCGTTGCTCTTCGTTGGTTTGTCATACAGCATGATCATTTCAGCAAGATCCAGACGTTTTTGACGAGACATCCGGCGCAGACGTTTTCTGTTGCGTCTTACTTTTTCTATGCCCAAATCATCTTCTTTTAACATAAAATCGACCAAGTCAGTTACAGACTCAGATAAAATACTGTCCATGTGATCTTCTAAACGGATGCGCTGAAGGTTTTCCGGAGTGGCTTCCGTTGCCCCGATGGAATGGAGTACGGAATCAATAAAGGGATTCAGGTCGTCTTTTTTGACAAGCCAGACTTTACGCTCCGGGTTGCTTGCATTGTGGTCGACAAGGCGTTTTTCAAGCAACATGCGTATAGCGGTCTTACCGGAGCCTTTTTCGCCAAAGACCACAGCGGTACTGGGGTGAGTGGGAGATCCGTAAATTTTCTCGAAATCAGGGTGGTTCATTTCTGAATCCATGATGCGTATATATACCGAGTCGTCTTTAGCTTCTTCGGCCATAAACGGATTTTCGTCCAGGCCCCAATGATTAAAAAAAGTTTCTACATTCATATTTCACAGTCCTACGTTTATAAGTATCAGTAACTTTGTACTGTCATATATATCTTTTTGCAAAGAATTTTATTCCCCTTTTGCAAAAAACTTGCCCTCTTTACTTTCTTTGCTAGGAAACACCTGTTTTATTGACTTGGATTTAACGAACGAAAGTCACTGATATGAGAATTGAAAAAGACTCCTTTGGAGAAATGGAAGTACCGGCAGAAGCATTTTATGGGGTACACAGCTTGCGGTCACAGGAAAACTTTGATGTTGCGGGCGAACGCATACCGCTGGAAATCAACTATGGCATGGCTAAACTTAAAGCCGCCTGTGCCTCGGCAAACCTCAAACAGGGTCTCTTGCCCGCAGATAAGACTGCGGCCATTCGCAAGGCCTGTGAAAGGACACTCAGCGGTGAATTTGACGACCAATTCCTGGTGGATGTCTTTCAGGCGGGCTCAGGCACTTCATCAAATATGAATACCAACGAAGTACTGGGAAATGTCGCCTGCGTTGAACTGGGCGGGAAACCGGGGGATCGTGATTTGATCCATCCGAATGATGATGTAAATAAAGGGCAGTCTACCAACAATGTATTCCCTTCAGCCATTAAGGTTGCTGCTGTAGAACTCGCGGAAGAAACGCTGGCCGCCGCTCAGGAGCTGATCGTGGAGTTGCAAAAGAAAGGGAATGAATTTTCCGATGTGATTAAAAGTGGGCGTACCCACTTGCAGGATGCCGTTCCGGTTACGCTTGGACAAAACTTTAATGCCTTTGCTCGCGCCATAGAAAAAGATGTAGAACGTATTAAAGCTGCTCAAGCACGCTGCCGGGAACTCGGGGTTGGTGGAAACGCGGTGGGGACGGGCATCAATACCAAAAAAGAATACCGGGCCGATATTATCGAAGCTCTTAATGCCGACACAGGGAACAGCTACAAAGTGGCAGAAGACGGGATCGAGACCACCCAGTACCTAACCGACCTTGGGGATCTCTCTGCGGCAGTAAAATTTTTAGCAACGGATGTGCTTAAAATGACGAATGACCTGCGTCTCCTGGCCTCAGGTCCAAATACCGGTCTTGCCGAAATCGTACTTCCGCCCGTAGAACCGGGCTCATCTATTATGCCGGGAAAGATCAATCCCAGTATTGCCGAAGCCGCAAACATGGCCTGCATTCAGGTTTTTGGAAATGACGCTGCCGTTGCCATGGCCTGTGCTGCCGGACAACTTGAGTTAAATACTCACATGCCTTTAATTGGAACAAATTTAATTAAATCGCTCAAGATTATGGCGCGCAACTGCCGCATGGTCGCTCACAAATGCGTAAATGGAATTACGGCCAACCCGGATGTTTGCCGCCGTTACTTTGAAGAATCTGCCGGTTTAGCTACCGTACTTAATCCCCAGTTGGGTTATGACATGGTGGCGCAGCTGGTTAAAGAATCTCTGAAAACCGGTAAGAACATGAAAGAGCTGGTGTTGGAAAAAGACATTATGCCGGAAGATGAACTTGAAGCACTGCTGAAAAAATCCACCGGACCGACTTTATAGCCCTGAAAGCGAACTATTCTACCGAGTGAAAAAAACGTTCGCGTTCATCGTCGCTCGCGCGCTCCCACCAAAAGTGGAGCATGTCCAGGCTGTTGGCGCTATCGGGGGAATTGCTGACCTCTACGGCGTTCGACATTTCCTCTTCAATTTGATTCACCTCATCGATGATCTCAGAAGAGGACAATTCCAAGCCCGGGGCATTATCTGCATCAGGGGCTTCGAGTTGATTGTCGTTACTGGATGCAAGGCCCTGGGTAATATCGGCAAAGGGGGTAATTTCACAGCTTGGGAGCTTAGCAAAAGCCTGCGCCTCTTCTATCGAACGGGGTATATTAAATTCTACCTGGTATACCGAGTTTGAGTTGAAATTATACTCCATGCTGAAAGGTTTGGATTGTATTATTTCATGCAGCTCGTCGTCTGCAGGCCATACGTCATAATATTTTAAGGAGACCCTGTGCTTTCCTTCGGTGAGGCTGTAAGAAGTAGAGGGGGAAAGAATAAAACCAGCAGCTTCATCAATATTTTCCCCGTCTATGGCGATCAGCTGAAGTTCAGTCGGTATATGAAGTACCGGTTCTTGTGCATCAGCAAAGAGGCAAAGCAGAAAGGGCATAACGCAGAGCTTGAATTTTGTCATATTTATCATGGATCACTTATTTATGGAGTGCACTTGCCTTTTTTAAAATCTCGATTAGTTTCGATAGTCTATTAGACTTTATTGAAGAACACAAAGGGAAAATTTAAACGATGAAAAACTGCAACTGTTCATGGATTTCGTCCTCAGTTGGCAAAAAGTTTATAATGGGGATCACGGGCTTATCGTTAGTCTTATTTCTCATTGCACACTTATTGGGCAACTTGACCATACTCATTGGGGCTAAAGCCTTTAATGAATATGCATACTTTTTACATCACTTGGGTCACGGCTGGGTTATCCTGCTTGCGGAACTAGGCTTAGTTGCCTTTTTTGTATTACATATTTATTTTGCACTTAGTGTACAAAAGAAAAAGAAATCAGCCCGAACAACAGATTATTACAAAGTAGAAGACGCGGGCGGGGCGAGCAAAAAAAATCTTGCTTCGCAAAATATGATTGTAACCGGCTTGGTTCTTTTAGCCTTTACCGTCATTCACCTGTTAAACTTTAAGTACGGTCCGGATTACCGCACCACGATCGACGGAGTGGAAATGCGTGACATCTACCGCCTGGTTATAGAAAGTTTTAATAATCCCCTGTATGTACTTTTTTATGCTGGTTCTATGCTTTTTCTTGGAACGCATCTTATGCACGGGATTTTCTCAGGCTTACAGAGTTTGGGTGCCACCCGCCCTGATTTAAGTAAGGGGCTTCACCTGGCGGGAAAAGTCTTTGGATGGATTCTTGCCTTTGGCTTTGTCATCATCCCGATCATCGCATTTTTTATGGACCCTGTAGCTGCTGTTGAAGCAGGAAAGGGGAAATAAGCATGAAATTAGATTCTAAAACACCTGAAGGCCCAGTTGAGAAAAAGTGGGAAAACCACAAACGCACGATGAAGTTGGTAAACCCGGCCAACAAACGGAAACACAAAATTATTGTCGTAGGCACAGGCCTGGCAGGTTCATCCGCGGCAGCCTCTCTCGCTGAAATGGGTTACAATATCCAAAGTTTCTGTATTCAGGATTCTCCACGCCGGGCGCACTCAATTGCTGCACAGGGCGGAATCAATGCGGCAAAAAATTATCAGAATGACGGCGATTCGGTGCATCGACTTTTTTATGATACCGTAAAGGGCGGTGACTTCCGTTCACGCGAAGCAAATGTACATCGCTTAGCTGAAGTTTCTGTGAATATCATCGATCAATGTGTCGCTCAAGGCGTACCCTTCGCTCGCGAGTATGGCGGAGGTTTGGCAAACCGATCCTTCGGCGGAGCCCAGGTATCCCGCACTTTTTATGCCCGGGGTCAAACAGGCCAGCAGCTTTTATTAGGAGCCTATGGTGCCTTAATGCGACAAGTAGATGCCGGTCAGGTAGAGCTGAATTCACGTCATGAGATGCTGGACCTGATTGTCATCGATGGCAAGGCGCGCGGAATAGTTACCCGAAACCTTGTAAGCGGAGAAGTGAAGTCTCACCTTGCCGATGCCGTATTGCTGTGCACTGGCGGCTACTCAACTGTATTTTATCTTTCAACCAATGCGGTGAACTGCAACCCGACTGCAGCCTGGCGCTGCCATAAGCGCGGGGCCTTATTTGCCAATCCCTGTTATACACAAATTCACCCCACCTGTATTCCGCGTGCGGGAGAAATGCAGTCGAAGCTAACCCTCATGTCTGAGAGTTTACGCAATGACGGCCGCGTATGGGTGCCAAAACAAAAAGGGGACTTGCGTCCACCGGATCAAATTCCGGAAACAGATCGTAACTATTACTTAGAAGTAAAGTACCCCGCCTTTGGCAATCTGGTTCCCAGAGATATTGCCTCACGTTCCGCCAAAGAAGTCTGTGATGAAGGATACGGAGTAGGGGCTACCGGCTTTGCTGTTTACCTCGCCTTTGCTGAAGCCATCAAGCGCCTTGGGGAAGATGCAGTGGCGGCGCGTTACGGAA
>Ga0265309_10000923_pt1 | contig 12499 bp, 17 predicted proteins | sample Helome_FD_192492 | JGI IMG/M metagenome (GOLD analysis project Ga0265309, IMG submission 192492) | Marine sediment microbial communities from subtidal zone of North Sea - Hel_20160524 (Illumina Assembly) | ecosystem: Environmental > Aquatic > Marine > Subtidal zone > Sediment ...
CAGAACCGCAAGCTCACGGACGGCGACCTCAACGTCTACTGGGTGCAGTGCACGAACAATATACAGGCCGCCGCCAACATCAACGAGGAGGCCTATCCCGGCTACCGCAACCCCGAAAACTTCATCATCGTGTCGGACCCTTACCCGACGGTGACGGCGGAAGCGGCCGACCTGATCCTGCCGACCGCGATGTGGGTCGAGAAAGAAGGCGTCTACGGCAACGCCGAACGCCGCACTCAGTCCTGGTACCAGATGATCGAGCCGCCCGGCGAGTCACGGTCCGATTCGTGGCAGGTCATGGAATTTTCGAAGCGCTACCACCGATGAGGTCTGGCCCGAGGAATTACTCGCCGCGAAGCCGGAGCATCGCGGCAAGACGCTGTACGAAGTGTTGTTCGCCAACGGCGTCGTCGACCGTTTCCCGCGGTCCGATGCGAGCCCGGATCACGGCAACAATGAGTCCGATTACTTCGGCTTCTATGTGCAGAAGGGGCTGTTCGAAGAGTACGCGAGCTTTGGGCGTGGCAAGGCGCACGACCTCGCGCCGTATGACGTCTATCACCAGACACGCGGATTGCGCTGGCCCGTCGTCGACGGCAAGGAGACGCTGTGGCGCTTCAAGGAAGGGTCGGATCCCTATGTCTCAGAGGGCAGCGGCTGGGAGTTTTACGGCAAGCCGGACGGCAAGGCGATTATTTTCGCGCTGCCCTACGAGCCGGCCGCGGAAAGCCCCGACGACGAATACGACCTGTGGCTGAGCACCGGCAGGGTGCTCGAGCACTGGCATTCGGGCTCGATGACCAGGCGCGTTCCCGAGCTGCAGCGCGCGATGCCGGATGCGTTGCTGTATATACATCCGGAGGATGCGCGGAACCGCGGCTTACGGCGTGGCGACAGCGTCAAGGTCGTGTCGCGGCGTGGCGAGGTCAAGACGCGTGTCGAGACGCGCGGGCGGAACAGACCGCCGGTGGGCCTCGTGTTCATGCCCTGGTTCGACGCATCGAGGCTGACGAACAAGGTCACGCTGGATGCGACCGACCCTCTGTCGAAGCAGACCGACTATAAAAAGTGCGCGGTCAAGGTAGTGAAGGGATAGGGAGAACGATCATGAATACAAAAACCGGCACATTCCTGTTTCTCGCCCTGGCCCTGATGTCACTCCTCGGCTCAGTGACCGCCGACGAGATCGCGACGCTGCGCCATGGCACCCCGATCGACGAGCAGTCCGACCCCGGCCCGATACCGCAGGTCGTCGACACCGACATACGGTCGAAGCGAAACTACCCGATGCAGCCACCGCTGATTCCGCACGATACGCGCGACTACGAGGTGAATATTCGGGCCAACAAGTGCATGTCCTGCCATGCCAGGCGTCGCACGGAAGAAAGCCAGGCGCCGATGATCAGCGTGACGCACTACATGGACAGGGAAGGCAACTTTCTCGCGGAGATTTCGCCGCGGCGCTATTTCTGCAACCAGTGCCATGTGACGCAAACCGTCACCCGTGATGTCATCGAGAACGAATTTCAGGACATGGACAAACTGCTGGAGCAGCGCGCCGCCGGCGGCCGCGGCAACTAGCATGGAGTACTTTCGCAAGATCTGGCGGGATATCGGCCGGCCGAGCGTTCATTACGGCATTGGTACGCTGGTCGTCGGTGGGTTCATCGCCGGCGTCATATTCTGGGGTGGCTTCAACACGGCACTGGAGGCATCCAACACCGAGACGTTCTGCGTCAGTTGCCACGAGATGGATGACAACGTTTACCAGGAACTGCAGGATACCATCCACTTCTCGAATCGCTCGGGCGTCCGGGCGACCTGCCCCGATTGTCATGTCCCACACAACTGGACCAGCAAGATTGCCCGCAAAACGCAGGCAACGAAGGAAGTCTGGGGCAAGATCTTTCAAACGATCAACACGCGCGAGAAATTTCTGGCCAAGCGCCGAGAACTGGCGGAGCATGAGTGGGCTCGCCTGGAGGCAAACGACTCGCTGGAGTGCCGGAACTGCCACAACTTCGACTTCATGGACTTCACGCTGCAAAGCCCACGAGCATCGCAACAGCATTCAACCACACTGGCCAGCGGCGATAAGACCTGCATTGACTGCCACAAGGGCATTGCCCATGAACTTCCGGACATGGCCGGCGTAGAAGGATATTGATTTTTTCGCCGGACTAGAAAAGGGTGCCGGGGAAAATCGGTTCGACCCCTATACCGGCGACTCTAACTTTCTGTATCGGCTAAACCTCGACAAGACTAAATGGGAACTGTTTGTGCGTGGTACCAACCTTCTGGATGAAGAGGCACGGAAAAGCACATCGTTCATTGCAGCTTACGCTCCCTTGCCAGGGCTATCTTTCTCGGCCGGAATCCGGGGGCGGTTTTAGAGTAAGGGAGGTCTAATCGTATTTCTCTCACGGAGCTCGTTGCAGCACAACCAACATCCCAGGTATGACGCGCCGGGAATATAGGGGTCGAACCGAATATCCCGATTCTGCAGCTAAAGACTCGTACGAACGTGGGCGGGGAAATTCGGTTTGCCGGGGAAAACCGGTTCGACCCCTATACCCGCAACTCTCTCGGTCTCTATGGTCACTAATGCTGTTCTCCGGATCTCCCCAGATATATCGGCGCGCGCACCGCAATCTGAAGGCGGCCCCTGGCCTAGCGTGGGTGGTTAAGGGGTCGGACCTGCCCAACGCCTGAAGGCCCTGGGGATGCCGCGGGCAAATTCACGTAAGCTCGCCAGCGCGTTACTGTGATTCACGATGCGCACGCTGTAACTCACGGAATCTGTCACGTTCAAGGTGGTATGCCACCAGTTCGCCGGCAGGAACAGTGCCTCCCCTGCTCTGAGCGTGATCTCCCATGGACGGGTATGTCGCAGCAGGGGAAAACGCTCTTGAATGCCGGCATCGAATCCGTGCACCTGCGAGTTGCGCAACTGCCAGGGAAACTCGGCGCCGGGATAGCGATACAGGTACTTGCCGTCTTCCGGCGGAAACAACAGGAATCGCTTCTCCCCGGCCAGTTGATGGAAGCCCACGTGCACGGCCACGTGGTCGATATGAATCGGCCCAAAACCTGTGCCCTGTTGCCCTACAAACAACTCCGGGCCGCCGATACGATCCGCCCACGGTGCCGCTACCCAGTTGGGTCGAAACTGCGGCGGGTCGACAAAGTAGCGGCGCAGGCGCGGCAGGTTGCGATGAATGGACAGATGCATCAGGTAAGGCAGGGGCAATTGCGAGCCCTGGCGGAAGAGTTCCAGCAGCTCGCCCAGGGTTTCGATGCCTAAGGCATCGCTCTTGTGCTGCTGGGCGTAGCGAATACACCAGCCGTAGGTCCCCGCCAGTTCGCGCAGGGGCACCGCGCCGTACTCCTCGGTGAGCACGTCCAGCAGCGGCCGATCGTGCCGCCAGACCGGGGCGCACCGAAATTTCGTCGGCGCCGCCAGCATGGCGGGGTCCGTTGCGGCCGGCTCTCGGGCAACCGGATCCCCGGTGAAGGTGCGGGCGCTGGTGTGACTGATGTTCATGGGTAGCAGATGTCCTTATTCACGAATTAACGAGGGTCGGCGTGGCGCTCACCAGGGAATGGGCTGCCCGTCCCAGGCATAGAACTGGCCGGTGTGAGCCGGCCCCAGGGAGTCCAGCACGTCGAGCAGATACGCAGCCGACTGGTCCGGCGAAAACACGCTGTCGTCGCTGCGGCCGTTGACGAAGGGTGCCGACAGGGCCGTGCGCACGGTGCCGGGATGCAGGGCCACACAGGTAATCGGCTGCGCGCCGCGCGCCCACTCGATCGACAGGGTCTTGAGCAGCATGTTCAACGGGCTTTCGAGGCGCGGTAGCTGTACCAGCCGCCCAGCCGGTTATCTTCGATGCTGCCCACACGCGCGGACAAACTCGCAAAGACGGGCTGTGCACTGTTTCGCAACCAGGGTTCCACCGCCCTGGCCAGCATCAGCGCACCCATCGCGTTGGTGGCGAAGGCGCGCAGCATGGCTTGCGGTTCCACGTCGGTCAGCCGGCGCTCGGGACGCATGCCCTGCTCGTCATGCAACACCCCGGCGGTGTTAATCACCTGGTCCAGGCGCCCGGCGGTGGCAACGTCTGCCAGCGCGGATTGCAGTTGTGCCGGCTCCGTAAGATCGCATTCGAGGACGCGAACCCGGGAGTCCGAACGGGCCAGCTCATCGAGTTCGGTGGCCGTGGCCCGATCGCGTGTTGTCGCAAAGACCATCGCGTCCGCGCGGCGCGCGAGCAGCGTGTGCACCAGCGCGAGCCCGATGCCGCCGGCGGCACCAGTGACCAGTACAGTCGAGGCATCGGGCTCACGTTCAGCCATCGCGTCAGGGGCATGCAGGCTCAGCCCACCACCACGGCGCCGACGATTGCGAGGAGGCCGAGCATGGTGAGACCAAAGAGCACGCCGATGGCAGACAGCACCACGGGGTTGTCAGTCGATTCAACGGGGCGGAATGTACGAGTTGTCATGTTTCTCTCCTTGAGTTGCTGGGGTGATGCCGACTCAGACCAGCGCGGCGGCGCCAACCATGGCGACCAGACCGAGCAAGGCGACGCCCAGGACAAAACCGAGGGCAGCGGCGGCGGGGGGCGGACCGGACGGGTTGGCAGTGGTTTCGGGGGATCGGTTCATGGTTCTGCTCCGGGGCAAAAAACTCGCCCTGTTTGAGATAATTGTTGAGACATACTTGACAGAGCTTTCGCCTTCTTTTAGACATCAGATCGGTAATTCGCGATTTTTTGCCCAGATTTTGGCTTTTTATTAGATAGTTCTTAGACAAACGGCATGAACGGACAACCAGCCCATGAGTGAAGCAAAATCAATGAGTTACGGCATCGGCACGGCCGCACGCCTGACGGGACTGACCACCCACACGATCCGCGCCTGGGAGGGCCGCTACCAGGCCATCGCGGCCACGCGCGATGCCGCCGGTCGCCGGCGCTATTCCCCGGCAGACGTCGAACGCCTGACCAAACTCAAGCAGCTGACGGATCTGGGCGAACGCATCGGCGGGCTGGCCGGGCTGTCCCCGGCGGCCCTGGATGAAAGACTCGCGGTGCTCGGCCCGGGCAACCAGTTAGCCATCGCGGCGTTGCCGGAACTGCAGTTCGGCGTGTATGGCCCCGGTGCCGAGGCCCTGGCCGCCGGGCTGGCCGGAGGCGTCCGCCCCTGGAAACTGGCAGACACCCAAACGTCCGCCACGCCGGCGTCGCTGCTGGCATCACCCCCGCAGGTGGACTGCCTGGTCGTCGAACTGGCCAGCGTCGCCCCCGCTGCGGTCGAAGCGCTGGCCAGCCTGCGTCGCGACGCGAGTGATCGCGCGCTGATCCTGGTCTATGGCTTTGCCCGCGACCAGGATCTGCAACGTCTGGCGCGCGACGGCACGATCATCCTGCAGGCACCGGCGCGCGCAGCCGACCTGAAGCGCGCCCTCGAAGAAGTCACCCAGCAACACCTTGCCGGCGCAGCGCTGGCGCAAATCCTCGAGGTCAGCGACGCGTCGGCCGAGCGGCCGCGCTTCACCACGGCGGAACTCACCCGCATTGGCGCCATCTCCACGAGTATTGATTGTGAATGCCCGCATCACCTGGTCACCTTGATCAGCAACCTGCGAGCCTTCGAACGCTACAGCGCCGATTGCACGAACCGGAATGTCCCCGACGCGGCAATGCATGAGTACCTGTACCGGGAAACCATCCGCGCGAACCTGATCATGGAAAATGCCTTGCGGCAACTCATCGATTACGAAGGCATCGACATTAGCGGATGAAACCCGGCATGCTCACCCAACTGCCGACGGACACCGGGCCGCGCCCGGTGCGGGTGGTGAAGGTGGGCAGCTCGGTGGTAGACGTGGACCTGAAGAACAGGCCCAGCACCTTTCCCCCTGTGCAGCCCGAAGGGGACTATGCTGGTCGAACCTAGAGCCATGAACTCGTCCGCCCGGGAGATACCAATGAAATTGCGCGGCAGGATTCCGACTTATCTATTGCCGATGATGTGCATGGTCACCGCGCCGGGAGCGGCCACCGAGCACGAGACGGCCGTTCAATCAGCCGACGCTGTTGCCGAGGCAAGTGCCGACAACCCCGCCATTGAGGCCGAGGCGCTGCAGATCTTCAAGCGCATGGCTGACTATCTGGCTGCAGCTAAAGCATTCTCATACCACTCCGAATCGTCCTACGACGTGGTCCAGGCTTCGGGTATGAAAGTGGAGTTCGGCGCGTCCCGCAACGTGCTGGTGTCGCGACCCAACCAGCTGCGCATGGACTCAGAGCGACGCGACGGCATGCGGGGTGAACTCATCTTCGACGGCCAGACAATCTGGGCCGTTGATCCCGACGAGAATGTTTACGCCACGGCGGACCAGCCCGGCGGCCTGGATGAAACCATTGATTTCATCGTGGTCGAGCTGCGCGTCAAGGCGCCAATGGCCGATCTGCTGGAGCCGGATCTGTACGAGAGGGTCATGACAGAACTGACCGGGGCGCTCGACCTGGGCGAGAAGGTGGTATCCGGCGTGGTCTGCGACCATCTGCTCATGAGCAACGACTACGCGGACTTCCAGATGTGGATCACCACCGGCGACCGGCCGGTGCTGAAACGTATTGTGATCACCTATAAAGAGGAACCGGGCGAACCGCAGTACCGGGCGCAGTTCCGCGACTGGGACATGGCCCCCGAGAACGTGCGGGCCAGGCTTGATTTCCGGCCGCCCGACGGCGCGGAACGGATTCGCTTTTATGTGCCGGCGCCGCCCGCGGAGCAGGAGGATGCGTCGTGAAATTCACCACCAGTAACGTCGTCACCAGCCTGGCAGCCGCCTCCGTGATCTGCCTGCTCGCGATGGACTTTGCCGAGGCCCGGCGCGGCGGCCGCGGAGGCGGCGGGCACCGCATGTCGCGCGGCGGTCCCGCGGCCAGCGGTTCGTTCAATCGCTCGCGGGCCAGACCCGGCATGGATCGATCCCGGCGCGACATGAACCGGGACCTGGGTCGGGGCACCAGCCGGACGAGGCCCCAGGACCTGGGTCGGGACACCCGCCGGACGAGGCCCCAGGACCTGGGTCGGGACATCAGCCGGACGATGCCGCGGGATCGGGATCCGGGCACCAGCCTGACAAGGCCCGGGACCCTGGATCCGGGTACCAGTCGGCCACGGCCCGGGGATGGCGAGCCCGGCACGGGCCTCACAAGACCCGGGGACCGGGAGCCCGGCGGCGGCCTGACCAGGCCGGGGGACCCGGGCGACGGCACGAGGCCGGCGATTGACCCGGACCGTGCCGATGAAAGACAGGACAACCGCCAGGACCGCGTCGATCAAAGACAGGACAATCGCCAGGACCGCGTCGACAACCGCCAGGATTACTACGGTGATCGCAATGAGTACTACAGCGATCGCAATGAGTGGTACGAAGATCGCTGGCGCGCAGGTGCCTATATCTCGGTGGTGTCGTGGAACAGCATGAGTTGTGGCTACTCGACGGTGATCATCGAGGCGGTGACCTATTACGTATGCGACGGCATTCGCTACGAGCGCGTGTATCGCGGTAGCGAGGTGATCTTCATCGCCGTCAACTAGGGTGCGGGGCGCAGCGACACTCGACGCGATCAAGGGCGTGGCAGCGGCGGTCCGCTACTGGTTGCCGGTGGTGCTGTTGATCATCGTCGCCGCAAACCAGCTGCGGCTGGTGTGGACAGAGTCACTGTCGCCGTGGTCGGGCGGCGGCTTCGGCATGTTCTCGTCCACCGATTCACCAAGCAACCGGCATCTGCATGCGTTCGTGCAGAACGACGCCATCCGGCGCGAGGTCGCGATCCCCCGCGACCTGCAAGAGGCCGTGCGGCGAGCCACCACGTTGCCCACCCGGTCGCGGCTGGGCGCTTTGGCCGCTCAGCTGGCCGGGCTCGAATCCGCAGGTTCTATCCGGTGGGACGAGATCGTGCTGCAGGTCTGGGCGGTGGACTACGCGACGCCCGGGCTACAGCCCAGGGGCCGGCTGGTCAGGACCGAGCGCTTTGCCGTTGCGCCTCGCTGACAGATTCGCGCTCGGGCGTGCCGCTGCTGCCGGCCCGCTGGCCATCGACCTGGCCTTGCGGCTCACCCTGCTGGACCTGCTGTTGCGCCCGGTCGGCAACTGGGCCCTGCGGCCGTGGATTCTCGGCGTGGCCGCCATTGCCCTGTTGCGCGCGCGCTGGCTCCGCCAGCCCCTGCTCTGGCTCGCCCTGGCCGGGCTTGCGGGCGCGCGAGTTGTTCTCGACTGGCCACTGGCCGACAACCACGCCTACCTGCTGGCCTACTGGTGCCTGGCCGTGTCGCTCGCATTGACGGCGGCAGATACGGACCGGGCGCTGGCATTCAACGGTCGCCTGTTGACCGGCCTGGTGTTCCTGTTCGCCTGCCTCTGGAAGTTCGGCCTGTCGGGCGACTACCTGGACGGCAGCTTCTTCCAGGTCACGATGCTGAGCGACCCCCGTTTCCAGGGCTTCGCGCAAGTTGCGGGCGGCCTGGATGCACAGGCCTTCGAGGCCTTGAGCCAGTTTGTCGGTGAGCACCGCGATGCTGCGCCAGCGGCAGACAGCGGCGGTATCGACCTGCCCCCACGCTTCACGGCCGTCGCCCTCGCCGCAACAGCCTGGAACCTGTTCATCAACCTGGCGCTGGCCGTTGCGTTTCTGTGGCCGACAGACCGCGGGCCGAGCCGGCTCCGTCACCCGTTGCTGCTGGTTTACTGCACAGTCACCTATGCCGTGGCCACGGTCGACGGCTTCGGCTGGCTGCTGCTTGCGATGGGTGCCGCGCAATGCACGCGGGAACAGCACCGCACCCGAATTGCCTATGCAGTCGTGTTCGTGCTGATTATTTTCTATCGGGAAGTGGATTGGGCGGAGCGGGTCTTTTTGCCGCTGCTTGGATAAAGAACCGGAACCCGATGATCTCAAACTGGTGGGAGGGGCTTTAGCCCCGACAGAGCCGCCCCGCGACATAACCAGTTAATTGCCCCTGATTAACGCGGTGCGATACCACCAACGCCCAATGAAAACTTGGGCGTATGGAATTCGAGTGGGACCCTCGAAAGGCCAGACGTAATGAAATCAAGCATGACGTCAGCTTCGATGAAGCGACAGAAGTATTCGCCGACATTCATTCATCGACGGTCAAACGCTTCGTGGGAGGCACGTCACTCTCTCCTTCACAGAGCGCGGTGGTAGAATCGGCCTAATCTCAGCCCGGCCCATGACGCCGAGAAAACGTCGAGCTTATGAGCAACGGTGACGACGACCTGCGCGACGATTATTCCGCTGAATTTATTCAGTCAGGCGTCCGCGGGAAGTACGCAAAGCGCTACCGGGAAGGGACCAACGTCGTCTTGATCGACCGGGACCTGCAGAAATTGTTTCCCGACTCGGAGTCCGTGAACAAGGCGTTGCGGGAATACCTGGAGACCAAGCGCCGGTCGGCGACCTAGATACGGCAGGACAACCATCAATACAGGGGTCGAATCGAATTTCCCCACCCATGTTCGTACTAGTGTTTAGTCGTAAACCAGGGAAATTCGATTCGGCCCCTTTGTCCAGCTTGAGCTATTAGCGGCACCATGACTCCGGTTGGCGTCCCCTCTCCTGCCGTGACAAACTGAGTACGGCAGCGGCGGCGCTGCGCCGGAGGCCCGCTGTGGTAAACGACCTGGATTCTCAATGGCTGGAACGGAGCGCCTTGCAGCGCCTGCGGGACGTATTGCACGAGCAGGGCTACCAGGTCCTGGGCCCGACCGTCCGGGACGGTTCGATCGTGCTCGACGAAATCCACACCGTCGAGGATCTGCCGATCGGCCAGCGCGACACCCAGAGCGCCGGCGTTTATTCGCTGGAGCCTGCCGGCGACGAGCGCGTGTTCGGTGTCGTGAACGGACCGGGGTCGCTCAAGCGCCTGGTGTTCGCGCCGCGGGAGTCGCTGGTCGAGGTCGAGATACGCGGACCAGGCCAAGCATTCACCGCCAAGCCGACCCTGCCGGAGCCAGCCAGGATTGCCGTGCTCGGCGTGCGTGCGTGCGACCTGGCCGCGCTCGCCATCCAGGATCGCGTGTTCCTGAATGACCGCTATCCGGATCCTTACTACGCGGTGCGTCGCCGCGGCCTGTTTCTCGTCGCCGTGAACTGTACCCGCTCGGTCTCGACGTGCTTCTGCACGTCGATGGAAACGGGTCCGGAGGCCCGCGAGGGCTTCGACCTCGGCCTGACTGAACTCGATGGCGGTTTTGTCGTCCGCGCCGGCAGCCCGGCCGGGGAGGCGATCCTCGACCACCTCGCGCTGCCCGAGGCGAGCGCCGAGGCCATGCTCCAGGAACGGCGCGACCTTGCATCGTGTGCCGAGGAGATGCAGCGCCGCTTCGACACCAGTGACCTGCCTGCGCTTTTGTACGAGAACCTCGAGCACTCGCGCTTCGAGGACGTCGCGGACCGCTGTCTCTCATGCGGCAACTGCACCATGTCTTGCCCCACCTGCTTTTGCCACGACGAGCGGGACGAACCGAGCCTGGACGGCGGCACGTCCGTGCGGGTGCGAGAGTGGGACTCCTGTTTCGATCGCGACCACGCCCAGGTCCACGGCATGAACCACCGCCCCCTCATTCGCGATCGCTATCGACAGTGGCTGGTGCACAAGTTTGCGAGCTGGATCGACCAGTTCGGGACTTCGGGATGCGTCGGCTGCGGGCGCTGCATCACCTGGTGTCCGGTCGGGATCGATCCGACACAGGAGATCGACGCCATCCGGAGAACACGGCGATGACGGAGAGGGTGGAGACGGTTGAAAGCGCCGCGTACTGCCTCGTGCCCCAGCAGGTGGAGATCGTGGAGAAGCGCTCCTTCGCCCCGGACATCCACTCGTACCGACTGCGGTTCCTCGATCCCGCCGCGCGCCGCTGCTTCGATTTCCTGCCGGGCCAGTTCAACATGGTCTACGTACCCGGCGTCGGCGAGGTTGCGATCTCCATTGCCTCCGATCCGGAAGAGGAAGACCTCGAGCACATCATCCGCATCGTCGGCCGTACGACAGGCGTGATCGGCAAGCTGGAGAAGGGCGACATCCTGGGGCTGCGTGGCCCGTATGGAACGCCCTGGCCACTGCAGGAGGCGCGCTGGAAAAACGTCCTGGTCATCACCGGCGGACTGGGAAGTGCGCCCGTCATCGGCGCCATCGACTACATGTTCCGGCGGCGCGCCAACTACGGGCGCGTCAGCGTCCTCCACGGCGTCAAGGAGGCTGCCGACCTCATCCACCGCGATCGTTTCGAAGACTGGCGGCGGGAGCCGAACGCCGAGGTCCACCTGACGTGTGACCAGCCCGATCGCGGCTGGCGCGACCACGTGGGCTACGTCACGACCCTGCTCGACGAGGTCGAGCTCGACCCGAGTCATCGAGTGGTCTTCATGTGTGGTCCGGAACCGATGGTCGTGTCCGCAACCCGCGCCCTGCGCGACCGGGGGATTTCGGAGGATCGGGTGTTTATCTCGATAGAGCGCAACATGAAGTGCGCGGTCGGCTTCTGCGGCCACTGCCAGTACGGGCCGGCGTTCGTCTGCAAGGATGGCCCGGTGGTTCCCTACCGACGCATCGCGCCGTTCTTCGGAGTGAAGGGGCTATGAGCGAGCGGCCACGGCTTGGCATTTTCAAGCTCACCTCCTGCGACGGCTGCCAGGTGTCGATACTGAACCTCGACGCGCAGTTTCTCGAGCTCGCCGAGCGCTTCGATGTCGCGTACTTTGCCGAGGCATCCAGCCGCCTGGAAGACGGGCCCTATGACGTCGCTCTGGTCGAAGGGAGCGTGTCGACAGCGCACGAGATCGAGCAGATCAAACGGATTCGAGCCGGCGCCACGCAGCTGATTGCCATCGGCGCCTGCGCCACGTCGGGCGGCATCCAGGCGCTGCGCAACGTCGCCAGCATGGCCGAGTGGCGGGACGAAACCTACCCCCGTCCCGAGTGGATCGATGCGCTCGACAAGTCCACGCCCATCAGCGCGCACGTGCCGGTGGACTACGAGATCCACGGGTGTCCCGTCGACAAGCTGCAGGTACTCCGCGTGCTGTCCCGGGCGCTGCTCGGCACAACGCCGGACCTGCCGGGCAGCAGCGTGTGTCTCGAGTGCAAGCGGAAAGGCAATGTCTGCGTCATGGTCGCCCGGCAGATGCCCTGCATGGGGCCGGTCACCCGGGCCGGCTGCGGCGCGGTCTGCCCGTCGATGGGGCGCGACTGTTACGGCTGCTTCGGGCCGACCCACGACCCGAACGTCGACGCCCTGGCGGACCAGCTTTCGGCGCTGGGCCTGCGGCGCCGAAATGTGGCGCGAAGATTCCGCGGCGTCACCGGTAACGAGCCGGAATTCCGCCGCCTGGCCGACCGGCTCGAGTACCGCGATGAGTGAACCCCGTACCTTCGTCGTGCATCCGGTCACCCGGGT
>Ga0265309_10000924_pt1 | contig 12495 bp, 8 predicted proteins | sample Helome_FD_192492 | JGI IMG/M metagenome (GOLD analysis project Ga0265309, IMG submission 192492) | Marine sediment microbial communities from subtidal zone of North Sea - Hel_20160524 (Illumina Assembly) | ecosystem: Environmental > Aquatic > Marine > Subtidal zone > Sediment ...
ACCGTTAGAAAACGCCAATGGAGGTATTATACTTACCGCAAGTCACAATCCAAAACAATGGAATGCCTTAAAACTACTAAATGAAAAGGGCGAATTTCTTGATGCAGACGAAGGGGCAATTATTCTTCAATTGGCGGAAAAAGAAGAGTTTAATTTTTCTGAAGTAGATGAACTTGGAGCGATAACCAGAAATGACGCTTATATAGATATACATATTGATGAAGTTCTTAATTTGACATTAATTGACGCAGATACCATTAAAAAAGCCAAATTTAAAGTGGTAGTAGACGGTGTTAATTCTACAGGAGGCATTGCCATTCCCAAATTACTTGAATCTTTAGGAGTTGAAGTCATTAAGTTGTATTGTGATCCTACCGGACATTTTCCGCATAATCCTGAACCTTTGAAAGAACATTTGGGAGATATCTGTGAGCTTGTGATAAAGGAAAAAGCTGATTTTGGAATAGTAGTTGATCCCGATGTAGATCGTTTGGCATTCATTAGTAATGATGGCGAAATGTTTGGTGAAGAATACACCCTGGTGGCTTGTGCAGACTATGTTCTGGGTAAAACAAAAGGAAACACGGTTTCCAATTTGTCTTCATCAAGGGCTCTCAGGGATATTACTCTAAAGCATAAAGGAATCTATGAGGCAGCAGCAGTTGGTGAAGTGAATGTAGTGAAGAAAATGAAGGCCAATAATGCTATAATTGGAGGAGAGGGCAATGGTGGAATTATCTATCCTGAAAGCCATTACGGACGAGACTCTCTTGTAGGTACCGCCTTATTTTTAATGCTTATGGCAGAGAAAGGAGGTTCTGTAAAGGACTTGCGTGACAGTTATCCAAGTTACTACATGAGCAAGAAGAAAATTCAACTAACACCGGAACTTGATGTTGATGAGATCTTAGTTTCTATGGAAAAAAAATATAGTAAAGAGGAAGTCTCAACTATTGATGGGGTAAAAGTAGACTTTCCGGAAAATTGGGTGCATTTGAGGAAATCCAATACAGAACCAATTATACGGGTATATACTGAGGCAAAGACGCAATCTGAAGCTGATTCTCTAGCTGATAGAATTATAGGAGAGATAGGCGAAATTGCCGGAATCTAATTTAGTAGGCCTCATCAGGATCAAAGATACTTTTCAGGCACTTTATCACTGTGTTTCCACCTCTTGTGTGTCCACAGATAATATGCCGGATTCTCGATAATTTCCTCCTCGGTTAATTTCAGGAATTGATTGGTAATTTCATTCTCTTTGGTTTTACTGCCTTCAAGTGCAATGGGAATAAATTCGGTCTTGTAATAGCCACGTTTAACCTTAGTTACTTTAGCAAAAACAGCGGCATGGTCATACTTTCTTGCGAGTACTTCAGGGCCATTAAAAACAGGGACAGTAATATTCATAAATTTGGTCCAGTATTGTGCCAGGTGTGCCTGTGGCGATTGATCACTTACAATTCCATATACTCCTTTTATGCCATTTTGATGATTTCGTGCCATGGTTATTACCGTCTCTTTCTGAGAAATAGGTGTTGTACTCCATATCGCACGAATTTTTTTTATCAATCGATCAAAATAAATGTTACCAATTTTTTGATATATCGCATATCCTTTGGACTTTACATAACGATTTACGATGATACTCCATTCCCAATTACCATAATGAGGAAACATTACCAAAATACTTCGTTTTTTTTCCACTTCAAGTAGTAAATCAATATTGGGTAAGGCATAGCGCTTTTTTAATTCTTCTTCACTAATATTTAAGGTCTTGATGGTTTCCAGAAACATATCGCACATATGTTTATAAAACGCCTTTTGAATCTTTTTTATCTCCTTGTCACTTTTATTCGGAAAAACCAGAGTCAAATTCGTATTTACCACTTTTTTTCTATAACCAATAATACGGTACACCAGAACATAAACCAAATCGGAAAAAAAGTAGAATAACCTATAGGGAAGTATAGAAATTAACCATAAAAAGGGATAGGCGAGAATATATATCAGAAGTTGCATGCGTAAAATAAATATGGGCAAATATAGCTATATTTGGCGCTTAATTAAATTGATATTTTTATGAATATGCATCTTGCAACTATCGCAATAATGGCGGTAAATGTTTTGATATCCCTTAAAGGTTTTAACGATGTTGTGTTTTTTGATCGCTATAAGTTTGCAATAGGAGCAATAAAGGCAGGGCAACGAGGCAGAATGTTAAGCTCAGGATTTCTTCATGTTGATATTTCTCACCTCTTCATGAATATGTTTACCTTATACTTTTTTGCCCCGGTGGTTATTAACTGGTTTGGCTGGGAAAAATTTTTGATCATCTATTTTATTAGCCTTTTAGCCGGAAGTTTGCTTGCCCTTTTTTTTCATAAAGACGAACCCTATTATAGTGCCGTGGGTGCAAGTGGGGCAGTAACAGGTATATTATATGCAGCTATTTTATTACAGCCCGATATGCAACTCGGAATCATGTTTATACCTATTCCTATACCGGCATATATTCTGGGTCTTGCCTATATGTTATACTCCATCTATGGGATGAAAAAGCGGTTGGGTAATATTGGACATACTGCTCACTTTGGAGGGGCTATAGGCGGATATGCCACAACCTTGCTATTTAAACCAGATTTAATAATTACAGATACACTAATGGTGATACTTCTTTCCATCCCGATAATAATTCTGTTTGTCCTGGAGAAACTAGGTAAAATTTGAAAATAGAATCTTAAAAAAGTAAGTCTAAATTTAGGTTTTTTAGGAAAAGCTAAAAATCTAAACTATTAATCCTACTGTTTGTCGAAAAAATACCAGGTATTATATACCTTTTTCGTTCTTTTGTCGTTAGTTAATTGCCCAAATTAATTTAAAATACCTACTTATGTTTAAAAGAGTCCCCTATTTATTTATGGCCTCAATAGCTTTTTTTGTGTCTTGTAATGACGAAACCACTGTATTCGTTGACGAGCTGCAGGAGAATCTCGTCCTGGAAAACAATTTAGTAAAGTTAAGCGGTAGTATTAATTTCGAAAATTCCGGAGTGCTGGATATTTTTGAAGATGAGCAAAATACAAATAAACAATTCTCTGCCGCGAAGGTGGATGAAGCAGGAGATTATCCTATTACACTTGTTGCCCAGGTAAGTCCGCCAAGCTTTGGTGGAAGTACTGTTTTGACGGCTTCACATGTTGATGTGGACGGAGATTACGCATATGTATCTTATAATATAGCAGGAGAAGATTATTTTGGAGCCATTGATATTATAAATGTAGCTGATCCTCATAATCCCGTAGTAACTTCAAGACTAATCTATTTAAATTCTGACATAAACTCATTACAATATTCAGATGGATATCTGTATGCAGTTGGAGGTCTTAATAAAGAGGCTTCTTTAACTGCTACGTCAAGTTCTTTTGTAACCAAAATAAAAATCAATGCCGGAGGAACTATGGATTTAAGTGCCGGGGTACTTTATGGATACCAACCTGGTGATAATTCAACAGATGTACATGTAGATGGCAAAGAAGTTTATGTGTCCAGTGGAAAAGATGGATCTGTTACGATATATGATACCAAAGACTTTGATGTTAAAAAGGAGGAATTATTTTCAGACCTCAGGTCATTGGCGTTTAGCAATAATAGAGTAGCGGTATTAGATGCTGGCTTTGGCCTGCGCATTTTAGATGATAAATTAAATACTAAAAAGGAAATAGCAATCAATTCGGATTTTGGAGCATATACCAAAAGAACGGTTGACTTTATAGATGATAAAATTGTTGTAGCAGAAGGAAGTATGGGAGTTGGATTATATTCATATAGTTCAGGTACCCGGCTGCAGTACATTCCTATAAGTATTGATCCTAATAACACAGCAACAGGAGATATGGTTAATAATGCAGTTGCTTTTAACAAGGATATAATATTAATGGCCAATGGTGGTGCCGGGCTTTCCTTATCTGAAGATAGAGGCCCTAGTGCAAAACCTTACGGAGTAATACAGATTAATGGTTCTGTTAATTATGTAGAATCTAAAGGGGATTATGCTTTTGCTGCTTCAGGAGCGCAAGGTTTACAGATCATAAAGCTCAATAGATTGTCACAAAGTTTGGCCGCGACATGTGCCACGCTCCCTGAATACGAAGGGACCAGTAAGTTAGTTATTAATGAAGGACAGGATATTGCCTTTAGTGGTGCCAAAAGATTTAATTCTATCCAGGTAGAAGGATCCTTATTAATGTGCGGTTCCTGGACGGTTATCAATGATGTTGATATTAAAAAGGATAGCGGTCTTTTAGAAATGAACGGCAATCTATTAGTAGGAAGAAATAGGAAAAGGAAAGAAATTAAAATTGAAGAAGGAGCGACTTTACGAATAGAAGGAGACCTTACTATTTATGGGGATTTAGACTTAAAAGATGGATCTACCATAGAATTTATAGGTACTGATTCTGTAGTGAATATTTTTGGTGATGTTAAAATCGGTGATAACGTTACCATAGCAGGTGAATTCGACGATATTCAGGATAAGTTTTAAAGAACTTTTAGATTAAATGAAAAAGCCCTGATGTTCAAAACATCAGGGCTTTTTGTTTTTCACAATTTCTTCTACTGAAGTAGTTCGCTAATTTTATTTTCAAGGGCAGGGCCTCTTAAATCTTTAGCAATGATTACTCCGTTTTCATCCAGGATGAATGTTGCAGGGATTGCCTTAACATTATAGAGTTCCGCTATTTCATCAAAATATTTAACATTGGATACATGGTTCCAGACCAAACCATCGTCTTCAATAGCCTTGGTCCAGTCTTCTGCCCGTCTGTCTAAAGAAACCCCAAGAATATTCAGACCCTTATCATGGTATTTATTGTAAACCTGAACTACATTGGGATTTTCCGCTCTGCACGGCTTACACCATGCCGCCCAAAAATCGACTATTGTAACTTTTCCCAAAACATCATTAAGAGCCAATTCATCTCCAGTAGGGGTAGGAGCAGAAAAATTTGGTGCCTTTACACCAATTGAAGTACTTGCAAGCTTATCAAGTGTACTCTTAATTCGCTGACCAACTACAGTTTCCTTAATATTAGGGCTGAGTGCATCATACAATTCCCTGACTTCATTTTCGGGAAGTGACTTTGTTGTCAAAACCTTTTCAATGATCAATGCCGAAATAAGCCCCTCTGGATGGTCTTTAGCAAATTTAAGTTCGAAAGTCTTGGCTACTTCTTGTAACTCGAAGTATTCATCCCTTAATGATGTAATAGCAGCAGTATCCTGCAGAGCTCTGGCGTTCCTCATTTCATCAGTCATAGATCTTGCCCGCTTAGCAAAACTTCTTGATTCCACAAGGAAGTCGGCGAATAAGTCATTTTGTAAGGTACCTTTCAATTTAGCGAAAGCCAGGCTGTCTTTTTGTGCGCTGACCTCAATAGAACCGTTTTCGAGAACTACCGGAATACTTCCTCGCACCTCGTTTATTACTAAATAATGAAGTTCCGGTAATGCTGAAGTTCCGGTAAATGTATACTGACCATTTTCTATTGTGGTAGTGTCTACTTCTACTAACTGATTTGTTCCATCGTTTTTTTTAAGGAAGACTTGCGTTCCGTTCTCCACTTCACCACTAAGAGTTCCTTGCAGTTTAAATCCATCAGGACTAGTGTTACATGCCATAAGTATCCCTAATAGCAATGCTGTAAAAAAGTAATTTTTCATCGTTTTTTAAATAAGATGGGCAAAGGTAATTATATAAAGCATAATAAAAAAAGTCCTTAGACATAAGGTTATGTTAAGGACATATTAATTCTAAAATGGTATTGTCAAAACTGATAACGGATTCCTAGGGCTATATCAAAGTCAAAATTATCTGAAAAATCATTATAGCCCAATATACCAAGTTCTGGTCTTATATCGAGTGATAATAATAGAGGGATATCAAAGTTATATTCCACGCCAACATTTCCGGCTATCAAAACAAATAAACCTCCATCAGGAGTAACTGGTTCATCAGTGCCATTGCCAGGTTCTGCCTCAAAACTGGCGCTTCCAAATCCTGCACCTGCACCATAGTACCAGTTAAAATTGCCATCTATATGGCGCACCCATTCATAAAGTCCGGTTATTTTAAAAGCGTTATATTCTCTGCTGTCCCTCCAGCCCAAATTTAATTCCAATCTGTGATATCTGCTCAATAATCTTTGATATGAAATATCTGCGCCAAAGCCATCACTGTCACCAAGACGAAGACCAATTGCATTATCGGAAATTTCCTGTGAGCTGGTTATAATTGTAAAAAGACATGTTAGTATTAAAACCGGGTTTAAAATTTTCATATGTTCTGATTTTATTTTAGGTTTAAAATCGCTCTCAGCTAATAAAAACTTAATTTTGCACCTAAAATTGTTCAAGTTTGGATAAAATTTTTTTAACAGATCTTAGGAGTAGCCTCGACGGCACTTTACATATTGATAAAATTTCCAGGGCGCTGTATGCAACTGATGCTTCGGTATACAGAAAAGTACCTATAGGTGTAGCCTTTCCCAAAGATGGAAATGACATCGTTAAACTAATTCTTTTTGCAAAAAAACATTGTGTAGGGCTAATACCCAGAACTGCAGGCACCTCATTAGCCGGACAATGCGTTGGAGACGGAATAGTTGTTGATGTATCCAAACATCTGACCAAAATTCTACATCTGGATGTTGAGGGAAAAACTGTCACAGTTCAACCAGGGGTAATCAGAGATGAACTAAATGAATATCTCAAAGAGTATGGTTTGTTTTTCGGACCAAATACATCAACCTCAAACCGTTGTATGATTGGGGGTATGGTTGGAAATAATTCCAGTGGTACAACATCTATTCAATATGGGGTAACACGAGAAAAAATCATTTCTTTAAAAACAATACTTTCAGATGGTTCCCAGGCAACCTTTAAATCCATTACACCGGAGGAATACAGAAAAAAAATGGATTTGAATAACCTTGAAGGAACTATCTACAGATCATTACATAACGAATTGCAAAATAAAAATATACAGCAAAATATTAAAGAAGAGTTTCCAAAAGAAAGTATTCACCGAAGAAATACAGGTTACGCAGTAGATGAATTATTGCGTAGCAAACTTTTTGGTGGTCCCGAGGACGAAATTAATATTTGCAAACTACTAAGTGGGAGTGAAGGAACACTTGCCTTTACTACGGAAATCACTTTACAATTAGATGATATTCCCCCTCCAATTTCAGCTATGGTAGTTACCCATTATAAAAATCTGGAAGATTGTCTTCAAGATGTGGTGCCTGTAATGAAGCATAATTTGCATTTGTGCGAAATGATGGATAAAGTGATTTTGGACTGCACAAAAAATAATAGGGAACAATTGTCCAACAGATTCTTTGTTGAAGGTGATCCTGCTGCTTTATTAATGTTAGAGATAAAAGATAATTCGGAAGAAGGTCTTGAAGTAAATTTGGAAAAACTCTTAAAAACGATAGAAGCTTCCGGACTGAGCTATGCCAGTCCTATTCTGAGAGGAAACGATATTAATAAAGCAATTGCATTAAGAAAAGCAGGTCTTGGCCTTTTAGGAAATATGGTGGGGGATAGGAAGGCTGTAGCATGCATAGAGGACACGGCGGTTTCTTTGGATGATTTAAAAGATTTTATAGGAGAATTCACAAAGATAATGAAAGCCTATGACCAGGATGCAGTCTATTACGCTCATGCAGGAGCGGGCGAGCTTCATTTAAGACCAATTCTGAATTTAAAACGTTCTGAGGATGTTTCACTTTTCAGGGCAATCACAACGGATGTAGCTAAACTCACCAAAAAATATGGAGGGTCATTTAGCGGGGAACATGGAGATGGTATTGTGAGGGCCGAATTTATTCCTATGATGCTTGGTGAGGAGAATTATAAACTGCTTGCCAGAATAAAATCATATTTTGACCCTGATCATATTTTTAATCCCGGGAAAATTGTGGATGCCTATCCCATGGATGAATCATTGCGGTACGAAACAGATAGGCTCGAACCCGATATCAATACACTTTTTGATTTCTCCGACAGTGAGGGGATATTAAAAGCTGCTGAAAAATGTAATGGCAGCGGGGATTGCAGGAAAACCCATAAAGCGGGGGGGGGGATGTGTCCCAGTTATCATGCGACAAAGAATGAAAAGGATACTACCAGAGGACGTGCAAATGTACTTCGCGAAGTACTCACCAATTCCACCGAGACAAACCGTTTTGATTCCAATGAACTAATAGAAGTCTTTGACCTCTGTTTAAGTTGTAAAGCCTGTGCCAGTGAATGTCCCAGTAATGTAGACGTTGCCACCCTAAAAGCTGAGTTTTTATATCAATATCAGGAGACAAACGGATATAGTTTCAGGAATAAACTATTCGCATACCATACCAGGTTTAATGCTTTGGGAAGTATTGTTCCCAAAATAACGAATACGATTTATAATTCACGAATACTTAGCTATCCAATAAAAAAATTTTCTGGAATTGCCACTGAAAGAACTTTACCTAATATTTCAAATATTAATTTAAATAAATATCTTCAAAGGGCTTATATACAATCAGTTAATAATAATAAAAAGGTACTTTTGTTTGTTGATGAATTCACCCGATATCTGGATTCAGAGGTTGGTAAAGATGCAATTGATTTATTACATGGTTTGGGGTATGAGGTAAGTCTCTTTCAGGGTGAAAGCGGTAGAGCACTTATTTCAAAAGGATTTTTAAATGAAGCTAAAAAACAGGCAACAAAAAATATCGAGCCATTATACGAATATACGAAGCGCGGGATTCCAATTCTTGGAATAGAGCCATCGGCAATCCTAAGCTTCAGAGATGAATATAAAAGGTTTCACTGCAATTCGGACAAAGTTGAGGCAATTGCCAGGCAATCTTTTCTTATTGAGGAATTCCTGTCCAATGAGATAAAAAATGGAACCATACGGAAAGAACAGTTTACCAGGTCGGCTGCTACAATTAAAATTCACAATCACTGCCATCAAAAGGCCTTGTCTGATCAAAAAGTGACCTTTGATATATTAAATCTTCCTGAAAATTATGAGGTAAGTATTATCGCTTCAGGTTGTTGCGGGATGGCAGGATCATTTGGTTATGAAAAAGAGCATTATAAGACGAGCATGCAAATTGGTGAGTTAAAACTCTTTCCATCAATAAGAAAATCTGATGAAAACGTAATTATTGCTGCTAACGGAACCAGTTGCAGGCATCAGATTTATGATGGTACAGAACGGAAGGCCCTCCATCCTGTAACTATCTTAAAAAAGGCATTATACATCAATTGATTTGTCTTCTTTTTCGGGAGGTTTTTGTTTTGAATCCAGTTTCATATCAAGGGAGTTAATCAGTTCGTTTAATTCCATTGACTTCAAATCTTCGTCTGCAAAAAAAGGAGAGAGTTTATCGTAGCTGTAATTATATATTTTCCATCGCTTAAATGAATACTCCAAAGCACTCAGGTTTTCAACCCAATCTCCCGAATTAAGATAAGTACATTTCCCGTTCTTTGTCTCAAATATTTCCTTTTTGGGCTGGTGAATATGACCACATATCACATAATCATAACCCTTGGCTATTGCAATTTCTATTGCTGTTCGTTCAAAATTGTCAATATATTTTACGGTATTTTTCGCACTATGTTTAATTTTTTTTGTAAGTGAATATCTTTCTTTCCCAAGTTTAACAAATAACCAATTTAAAATTCTATTTAAAAGCAATAAGAGATCGTAACCATAACCACCTAACTTAGCAAGCCACTTTGCATGTCGAATTGAAATATCAAAAACGTCTCCACGAATAAACCAGGCTTTTTTGCCATCTATTTCCAAAATTAACTGGTCTTGTATACTGAAGTTCCCGTTAAACGTATTGCTAAACTTACGCAACATGTCGTCATGATTACCGGTAATATAAATGACTTCGGTACCATTGGAAACCATACTTATAATTTTACTCAGAATCCTCAAATGAGATGCAGGAAAGTAGTGTTTGTTAAATTGCCGGATATCAATAATATCCCCATTTAGAATTAATATTTTAGGTTTTATACTGCTTAGATAGGCCATTAATTCTTCTGCATGGCAACCAATAGCACCTAAATGCACATCAGATAATACCACCAGATCTATACTCCGCTTTTTCAAAGGAAAAATAATTATATAATTGCAAATTTAGACCCATTGGTATGATATTATTTTAAGTTAAAGTCACTATTGTATGATGCGAAGGTTAAATTTAACTTACATAAACAGCCATTTGTTACCTTAGTATTAACTGCACGCGCGTTTTGGTTTCCGTTCATTTAACATATATCTTTGGCTAGTGAAAAAAGGAGTTAATGCTCTTAATTTAATATAAGAAAGATCCTATTTTATGGCTGGTAATACATTTGGAACACTTTTTAAACTCACAACTTTTGGTGAATCACATGGTAAAGCAATCGGGGGAGTTTTAGATGGATGTCCATCTGGAATAATTCTGGATATGGAAGCAATTCAGAATGATCTGGATAGAAGAAAACCGGGCCAGTCGGCAATAGTTACGCAGCGCAAAGAACCGGATAATGTGGTGTTTTATTCAGGTATTTTTGAAGGGAAGACTACCGGAACGCCTATTGGTTTTGCTATTTATAACACCAATCAAAAATCAAAAGACTATTCTCATATAAAGGATTCATATCGCCCTTCGCATGCAGATTATGTATACGATAAAAAATACGGATTTAGAGACTATAGGGGAGGTGGCAGAAGCTCTGCTCGCGAAACAGCCAGCCGCGTTGTTGCCGGAGCTATCGCCAAACAATTTTTAAATGAAATTAGTATAAATGCCTATGTTTCTCAGGTTGGTTCTCTTCGACTTGAAAAACCCTATTCAGAACTGGATCTAAAACTTACCGAAAGTAATGCGGTTCGCTGTCCGGATCCGGAAACTGCTGCGAATATGGAATCTTATATTAAAGAAATTCGTAAAGAAGGAGACACTGTGGGTGGGATTATTAGCTGCGTAATAAAGAATGTAGCTGTTGGCCTTGGAGAACCTGTTTTTGATAAGCTTCATGCCGATCTTGGCAAAGCTATGTTATCTATTAACGCAGTTAAAGGATTTGAATATGGCAGTGGTTTCGAAGGGGTTAAAATGAAAGGAAGTGTTCATAACGATCAATATAAGGCAGATGGCAGTACGATCACCAATAACAGCGGCGGCGTACAGGGGGGAATAAGCAATGGTATGGACATATATTTTAACGTGGCCTTTAAACCGGTTGCTACTGTCATTCAGTCTTATGAAACTATTGATAAAGATGGAAATATGGTCAAAGCTCAGGGTAAAGGCCGACATGATCCCTGTGTGGTACCAAGGGCGGTGCCAATAGTAGAAGCCATGGCGGCATTAGTACTTGCAGACTTCACATTGCTTAATAAAACCATAAAATTATAAACTTGCTTTTTTAGGGGTTTTCCTGTCAAAATACTATCTTTCTAACCTAAACTTTTTATATGAGGAAACTGGAATTGCACTGGCAAATCCTGATAGGGATGATCCTTGGCCTTCTTTTTGGCTTCGCAATGACTTATATTGAATGGGGTCGTGGTTTCGTGCAGGATTGGATTAACCCATTTGGGACTATATTCGTTAAACTACTTAAACTAATTGCAATTCCTCTTATACTGGCATCCTTAGTTAAAGGGATTTCTGATTTAAAGGATATTTCAAAATTTAAAAAAATAGGACTTCGAACAATAGCTATTTATATCTGCACAACAATTATTGCCATTACTATCGGATTACTTTTGGTTAATATTTTGCAACCAGGTGATGGCATTTCAGAAGAAACAATTACAAAATTAACAGAGACCTATGCTTCAGATAGTGGAGTAACTTCAAAACTGGAAGAAGCTTCCAGGCGAAAAGAAGTAGGGCCTCTGCAATTTTTAGAAGATATGGTGCCCGATAATGCATTTGGCGCCTTGAGTGATAACAGATTGATGTTGCAGGTAATATTTTTCACAATTTTCCTGGGAATTTCCATGCTTTTAATAGGTGAAAAAAGGGCTAAACCGCTGAAGAAAGTTTTTGATTCATTAAATTATGTTGTTCTGAAAATGGTAGATTTAATTATGCTAACCGCGCCGTTTGCGGTATTTGCATTATTAGCCAATGTTGTTGCTTCTTCAGGCGACCCGGATCTATTACTGGCGTTATTGAAATATGCCGGAGTGGTGGTATTAGGGCTTTTTTTAATGATTGTTTTTTACACCCTTGTAGTGTACTTTTATACAAAGAAGAACCCTTTCTGGTTTTTGAAAGAGATTAGTCCGGCTCAGCTATTGGCATTTTCTACAAGTTCGAGCGCAGCTACACTCCCTGTTACAATGGAAAGAGTAGAGGAGCATATAGGTGTAGACAAGGAGGTGTCTAGTTTTGTACTCCCGGTAGGGGCCACTAT
>Ga0265309_10000925_pt1 | contig 12494 bp, 10 predicted proteins | sample Helome_FD_192492 | JGI IMG/M metagenome (GOLD analysis project Ga0265309, IMG submission 192492) | Marine sediment microbial communities from subtidal zone of North Sea - Hel_20160524 (Illumina Assembly) | ecosystem: Environmental > Aquatic > Marine > Subtidal zone > Sediment ...
AACCCCTTCGCCGAAATTACCTTTTATGCGGAGGGGTGCCAGAGTGGTCGATCGGGCTCGCCTGGAAAGCGAGTGAACTTCACGGTTCCGGGGGTTCGAATCCCTCCCTCTCCGCCATTTCTCACTTTGAAAATAGGATCGCCGTTATTGTGCTGCTATTCTTGCCCAATCACGGGCAATTCAATCTGTGGCCAAACCGGTGGAGAATCATATTCTTAAGCGCTATGGGTACATGGGTATTTAGTGTGGGTAATTTATGAAGTGTGTGTTTTCATCAGCGAAGCCTGAAAGGCTTATCGCAACTAGCCCAAGGTTGCGGTTGCTACCTTGGGTGCAAAGAGTGTCGCAGATCAACCCTGTAAGGGTTGTTTCTGTGGAGTAGCGAGCCCGCAAATTATGAAATTGAATTTATTAGAATTTCTGTATTAATATATTTATGTCCCAATCTTTATCAAAAATGTATATGCATGTTATATTCTCTACTAAAAATCGAGAAGCCCTACTGGTTGATGAAGAATTAAGAAAAGACCTCTATGATTATATAGGTGGTGTATGTCGTAATAATGAATGCGTATCTTTCAGGGTTGGTGGATATCATGACCATATTCATATTCTCTGTTGCTTGTCCCGAACGAAAGCTGTTTCAGAACTCATCAAAGAAATAAAGCGTGTAAGTTCTCACTGGCTCTCAACGGAAAAGGGAGTAGCTGATTTTAGTTGGCAGGCTGGTTATGGTGTTTTTTCTGTATCTCAATCTCATGTTGATTCCGTTGTTGAATATATAGACAATCAGAAAACACATCATCAGACTCTAACGTTTAAAGAGGAGTATGTGAAATTTCTCGAAAAGTATAAAATACAATATGATGAAAGATATCTATGGGATTAAGCAGTAACCCTTACAGGGTAATTGTTCTATATGTGCCGACCTAGGGTAGGTGTTCACCAACCCTAGGCTGCATGCAAGGAACCCCTTCGGGGTTATTTTAAACTATTATTTACTGCTTCTAAAAACGATGGGTTTTTGATCTTTGTAGAATTGTACGTGAATAGAATTTTTTTTCAGTGTGGCCGGAATAGTTGCCTCATAACTCGGGAAATAAACGGCCTTCCCCAACCACTGAATTTGATCCGATCCATTATAATTTAGAATTCCATTTTTTGCGGTAATGTTGCCATAGCCTTTATTAACAAATTTTCCATCAAGTGGGAACGCGCTTGGGTTTGTGATTCGTTTCCTTGACTTCTTTTTGCCTTCGCGAAATAAAATCTTAAGCCAGTCCTGGTTTTCTAAACCCAATTCTTTTTCGTAATGAGTAAAGGCGAGGCTGGTTAAGAGGTCGACCGAATTATTAGTATTGGTGAGTGCCACAAAGCCGAGTTGTTTTTCGGGTAAGATGCTGACGAGGGAGGAGTATCCAGAGCAGGTACCGCTATGCCAAACATGCTTGAGCCCATGCAGGGTTTCTATTCTCCAGCCAAGCCCGTAATGAAGCGGGCCGAGTATGTTTGAAGGACGTTGTTTTTTGATTAGTATTTTTTCTTCCCAGGCTTCGCATGGGGGCTGGGCTAACAGAGTTTCAGCCCAGATGGCTAAGTCCTGCGCTGTGCTCATGCATTCACTTGCCGGGGCAATGGGATGGTTCTTCTCTGCTGAGAAGGGAGGCATTTGAACAAGGCCTTTATCCGTTCGTTGATAGGCAGGCGGACAATGCTTGTGCCAGTTTTTATCCATGTGTTTCAGGGAAGTTTTTTCAGATATCAGCCTTTCCCAGCTCTGGCCTGAAAGTTTTTCGCAGAGCCAGCCTGCAAGTGCATACATAATATTTGAGTAACGGAATGTCCCGGGTCCTTTTTCAAAAGGGAGGGAGGGGAGGCGATGATGGATAAATTCTTTTCGACTGCAATCAAGGTAGATCCATGCCCAGGGGTGTGGTAAGAGTCTGGAACGGTGGCAAAGCAGGTCTTCCACGCTGAAGGAATATGGGAGTTTAAGTTTAGGGTCAATGGTGTCTATTTTAGTAGACAGATGCAGTCCGGCTTCGTCCATCAGTTCAATCAGTAAGCTTGCGGTGAAGGGTTTGGTAACACTGGCGATAGGAAAGGAGCGATTATGGGCCTGTCCATATGAATAGGATGTGGAAGCATTCGGGCGGATTCCCACTGCATCTATCGATTTTAAGAGCTTCCGATCTTTAAACGTTGTTAAAAGGTTCTTCATAAATATACGGAGTCAGGAGTAAAGCTGATTATGCGTCTTGTAATGTTATATCACCACACTGTTGATATAACAAAAAATTTTCAACAACAAGAATGGTTATTCTTTCAATGAAGGGAAATTTTAAGAACAGATAATGCAGCTCAGCTGAATTCTATCTTATCTTTATTTTCTGTTTGGCCGCCTTGGCTGTCACTCTTGCCGTCCAGTTTGACTTCTTTAAGCAAGTCGTGCTTGTAAAGCAGACGAATCATTTCCACATCCATCGAGTGGCCTGCTTTATAAGACGTTATTTTTCCGAGCAGGCGTCCTTCATCAATAAGGGCAACGGCTGCAAGCAGGTCAAGTACGGCGCGGTGCCAAACGGCTTCCAGCGCTTTGCCTTCGTGATCCAGGCGAGGCTCATTTACATACTTGAATTTTCCGGCTACAAGTACGTTTTTCATATTGTAGCCCAGGTTGCGAATGTCCGCAAAGAATTTACCGAAAGTTGCACAAAAGAGCATTTTAGCAAAGCTGGTATTTGTTCGTGCTACGGAAGCCATTTTTGTGAGGTCATAATTCACAGGGAAACTGATGCGCTGAGTGCGAATAGCTGTTTTAAAGTTAACGGCGCAGTCGATGTCCAGGGCAAGGCGATTTTCATCAACGGGCTCAATGGTAAGGAATTTATTTCCCGGCATACCGAAGGTTACTTTTTCTTTAACACTTAAGTAGGTTACCGGGTGTTCGTATTCGTGCCGGCCGGCATCCTCCAGGGCTTCGACAAGATCAAGGCTGCCTTTGTTGAACAGCGGGGGATCGCCGGAATCCAGGCGAATCATAAGGTTGTCAATATCCAGGCCGGATCTTAAAGCAATGATGTGTTCGACTAAGCGAATGTAGTTATGCGGGGGGCCTGAGCGCAATACAATGTTGCTTACAATTTGTCCGGTGGTCCATACGTTGCGAATGGAAACTTTTACCGGCAGTGAGCCCGCATGATCTGAACGGTCAAACCACCAACCCTCACGATCCGTTGGTTCAAGGTGCAAGGTGCGGGTTTCTTTTCCCATAAAGGTGCCGGGACCGCTGATGGTTACGGGTTTTGAAATAGTACGTAAATTTCGGTGCACGGGTGCAGGGTCTTCTGACATGCAATCTTGATCAAGGGGCAGCTTGGAGTATTCTTCGTAAGCTTTTTCAAGCTCTTGTGAATCTCCTCCTAAGATGCGTCCAAATTTGTTGTCACTCATTTAATCTCCTTAATAAAACAGGGTGTCAGGGTCAGGTTATTTAAAGCATATTTTCGTTTGCAGGTCAAAATTTCTCATGAATTAGAATTTTAAGAATTAAGGTTGCATTGTGGTGCTGATCGGATAATCAACTGCCTCCCAATTTAAGTCGGGGCGTAGCTCAGCCTGGTAGAGCGTCAGCTTTGGGAGCTGAATGTCGCACGTTCGAATCGTGTCGCCCCGACCATTTCGCACCGTAATATCCAATACAACCTAAGCGTCTGAAGTTTTATTTAAATTATCTATAATTCTGAAAGCCACCGCACAGCGTTCATTTCGGTTGAGGTCATTTTCCAAGCTGGCGACTGCCGCGCGAATTTTTTCGCCGCTTTCGGTATCCCCATCGGCAAGTTCAAATGCAGTATTCAGTTGGCTTTCGTTAAAGCAGTAAACGGATTTTCCACCGGTCAAATCTAGAGGTTTAATACTCATGTGTATATTCCTGGTAAGGGGTTAACCCGCAAAGCTGGAACCGCATCCGCAGGATCCGCTTGCATTAGGATTTTTAAATCTGAAGCCCGATTTGATAAGGTCGTCACTAAAGTCGATTTCCAGACCTTCTAAAAAGATCATGGTTCCAGATTCGCCAACCACTTTTAACTCATCATTTTCAAAGATCACTTCGTCGTTTTCAGCATTAAATACCGTATCAATAGCCGCAGAATAAGTCATACCCGAACAGCCGCCCGACACTACTTTTATGCGAAGAAACTGATCTCCGCCAATCTCCAGTTTTTGAAGTTCGCTAATGGCCTTGTCTGTTATTACTATACTCATTACGTTTACTGCCTTATTTATGTCATTTTAGCACGATAGCTGAATAAACTCAAATGATCTCTTATTACGGCTCTTAGACGCCCTGTCAACGTTAGTTGTTCACTGCTTTTTGCGTAGATAACCATTTTTTCCATGCTTCCAGTTTTTTCCCGAAGTTTAAGCCGCTGGTCTTTTTGAGGATACGGGGGGCGGTTTCGTTATAGGCTTCGGGTTCAGCAGCCCATGCTTCGATTACCGGGCGGGTGCTTTCTGCTCCGATTTCAGTTAGGCTCTGGATGGCACTTTCTTTAATCGTCCAGGTATCGTGTTTTAACAGGCTGATGAGGTGATCGATGGTTTCCTTTTGCGTGGAGGCGGCCATAAGTTGAATAATAAGACGTTGTTCCCTGGCTCCTTTTTTGCCAAATTCTCTTATAAGCAACTTGGCGGATTCCGGACTGTTTAGTTTGGCGGCAACTTCGAGCAGCGGAAGCGGGGGAACTTCGGGATGTTCAAGCAGCGTTTTACTAATCAGCGGGATAATGCTGTCACCAAACTGAGGAAGGCTGTTTTTAATTTCCGAAGAGAACTGTTCATGTTGCTTAACGTAGAGCTCTAAGATTTGCGGCAGGGCTTCTTCCGCTTTAACTTTAGTTAGAGATCGAAGAGCAAGTTGTTTAACAGGATCTAAGTTTGCTTTCAATAATGCTGTTTGATGTTTAACAAGGCGCTTGTCCGCAATGCTTGCTGCGGCAAGTTTAGCATACGCATATCCTTTCGAATTTTTATCCTCAAGTTTATGCAGTAGTTGGCTTACGGCCGGGCTTCCCATTTTAGACAAAGCTTCAGCGGCAACCAGTGCGGGTGTTTTCACGCCATAAGGTGTTTGAATTTTCTCCCCGTTGTTATCGAGCATAGGAGCATTATCATCGAGTAATTTTATTAGCTCAGGGATGAACTCAAGGTTTTTGGTGCCATAATTTGCGATAAGACCAACGGCTCGACCTCGCACATCCGGGCTGCTGCTGGTTAATGAATCACTGATATTGGCGGCAAGCTGGTTATTTTCAGATATTTGCAGCGCTATCAAACTCTCTCTTAAGCCGGCAAGAATTCCTGTGGCGATTGCTCGTTTTGCGTTGTTTGAGTCAGGCAGCATGGGGATGAGGAGTTTGCTTACCGGCTCCAGATTTTCCTTCTTTAATAAGTAGTCCCAATTTTGTGATACGACCTCCAGCCAGATTTCTTCTTCCTTAGATTCAGTTTCGTAGTTCAGGGCCTTTAATGATTCAGCCGCAAGTTTTGCATAGGTGATATTGGCTTTTGCAACTAAGTCTTTCATGAAAGAGATAGCGGGGTCGCCAAGTTTTTTAATTGCTTCGCGGCTTGCTTTAACAATGGCTTCATCTTTATGCAGCAGCCCGTCCATTAGGCCGGGGATAACATCTAAATCGTCTGAGGCGCCAAGTGCCTGATATGCGAGCGGACTTACTTCTGTATTGCTTTTAATAAAATTAATAAGGGGGATAATGCCGACGCGTCCTTTGCTGACAAGTTTCTTGTATTGCTTAGTATTCAGTAAAAATTGTATTTCTTCTTCTATATTTTTAGGCCGGTAATTAAACTCTTCTAAAAGGGTTAAGATTTCACTTTTTTTATCAGGATGCCCAATATTGCTGCTTAAGATTCCTGTTGTTTTAGGCCCGATGCTTTCTATGCAGCGCAATGCTTTATCCTGTATGTCATGGTCTAAACTCTTGAGGCAGCTGTCCAGCATGCTCAGTGGAACGTTATTCATTTTACTTATGGCTTTAATGGCCTGGTCAACCAGCGCCTCATCGTTTGTAAATAGCAAACAGATAAGCAGGGCGGTTGCCCGGTAATCAGAAAGGTAACTCAGCGTCTCAAAGGGATTATTTAAATTGCCCTTTTTAGGTTTAAATTCAATTAGCTCGAACAAAGAGGCTTCATCCAGACTGGTTTCGTAGTTCTTAAGTTGTTTGTGGTCATGTAAATTAGCGAGCACCCAGGCGCTCCAAACACTTTTATTATAATCTCTGTTGAGCAGGGTCTCAAAAAGAAATGTTTGTGCCGGCTCGCCAATTTTGTGAACTTTTTCCCAGTCCTGGGCAGCGGAATAGAGCAGTAACTTGTTGATATCTGTTTTGGGTTTGTAATTCAAGCGTTGAAGAATTTGAGAGGCCAGTTTGAGTCTGGGCGAAACTTCCGTGCCGAGCAGGGCAATCAGGTCCGGGAACGCTTGTCTTTCAAGTTTTAAGAGCGCGGAATAGGCTGCTTGCCTTACGCGATCATCTTTATCATTTAGGAGCTCTACAAAGCGATCTGCATAATAGACTCCTGAAGAGTCACTTAGGAGTAAAACGGCACCCAGGCGATCTGAGGCCTTTGGGGAGCGAAGTTTTTTCTCGTTTACCTTTTCTATTTTTTTTCCCATAAGGCTGAGCGCTGACCAGTCTTCAAGTAAATAAAGCGCATTGACCATGTCAGCAAAATTTACTCCGGGGAAACGCAAAGACCTTAACTGCCCGGCGGCAGCAATTTTAATTTTATTGCTGAATACAGGTTCGTTAATAAGGGTGACCAGGCCTGGAGAGGCATTGTTCCCCATGGCTTTAAGCGCGAGCATAGAAATTTGCTGGATGCGTTCATTGGGATTGGCGGCATAATTCAGTATAATGGGGGTACTGCTACCCCCCATCTTAAGCATAATCCCATATGCATTGCGTGCGATAGTGGGGTTAATATCACTTATCATATTCAGGATCAGATCAGTACCAATGACATCTTGTTGTTCATGAAAGGCAGTAAGGGCTGCAATCCTTAAGTTTTCATCTCGAGATGTGGTTAAGATCCTGGCTATTTCGGTGAATATAGTTACGTCTTTTATTTTCCCTGCCATGTAGAGTGCTTTGTACTTTAAGTTGGGTGCGGCAGTGGGGTCATTGAGGATGATTCTTAATATATGCACGGCACCGGGACCCAGGTTTGGGAGGGCTTCCATCGCCCTGAGGGCAACAATGTCGTTTTGTTTTAGTGCGATAGCGAAGAGTTTTTCAAGGATCCTCGGATCCTGTATTTCACTTAAGACCCAAATGGCGTGTTCTTGAGCGCTGGGATCGTCACTGTCTAACAGCTCGGTGATCGGTTTAAATGAATGCTCACCCAGCTTGGCAAGAGATTCAGCGGCAGTAATTTTTACTAAACGATCGGTGTCATTTTTAAGGGCAGTTAACAAAGGGCTGACACTTTCAGGGTGGTTGATTTCACCCATGATTAAAGCCACGCGCCAACGGATAGAATTACGCTGTTCGATCAAAGCGACAGATAATTGATCGAGTAAATTCGTGTTCGATGCGATACATAAGTCCATAGCAAGTTTGCCCGGGCTCACCGTTTTGCGGTACCCTGTTTCAGGATCTTTGATAATGATGCGCATTTCCTGGTCTAACAAGTTGATGATAGATTCACCGACGGGTTTCAGATTAATGCCCGGATTAGCTAATAAGTATTGTAAGGCCTCAACTTTATTTTGTTCATCATACGCATTTAATTTTTGAAAGGCCTGTTCTGTTTCAGGAGAAGCATTGCTGCCCAGGCTGGATAAACATAGTAAAATGATAGTTTTAAGTAAATGGCCGGGAAATTTCATGATTTATATTTTAGTTGAATAGTGTTGAAATCGTTTAAAGTAAAATGTTTTAAATATTAAGAGAAGTATAATATAGCAACTATAACAGTAAAGAGTTCTGATTTAACATTTTGATAAATAATTGTCATATTGGTAATTCCGTCTTTCTAGTTGATTTGACACAGGGTTAATTATTAGGTATCTTATTCTAAGGGAAGAAAAAAATGAAATCAGAAATACCAGAACCAAAGTTTTTATCCGTGCCGGAATCTGCCAAAATTTGTGGCGTTTCCCGGAATACGGTCTATATGTGGGTGAGACAAGGTAAGCTGGGAGCTTATCAAACTCCAGGTCGCACTAATTTGATACGTCCTTCAGACTTGGTAAAGTTCATGGAGGAAAATGGCATGTTTGTACCTAACAGCCTTACCGATATGGCTCAGCTTGACGAAAAGTTGATGGCTCCGGATAACGCACAGAATTCAGTCACTCCCAAAAACAGCATGTGTTCTATACTTGTGGTAGATGATGATCCGATGAGCCGCAGTTTAGCCGTCAGGGCCTTAAAAGAAATCGGCCAGGTTTATCAGGCAGAAACAGGCTATGAAGCCCTGCACATCATTACCATGCATGACGATATCAGTATTGCCTTACTTGATTTAAGAATGCCCGGGCAGCATGGGCTGGATACGCTAAAAGAAATTAAAAATATCAGCAACGTTGCCGTATTAATTGTATCCGGTTTTGCCGCTGATCTTCCTGAAGATATTGTTTCTTCCGGGATGGTCGCTAAAGTTATAGAGAAACCTGTAACCGTGCAACAGCTCCAGGAAGCGGTTGTCGATGTGAATGAAAAGTTACAGGAAGAAGCGACTTAATCATACAGGAAAATTTAATGAAGAAGCCCATCCTGTGATGGGCTTTTTTTTGTGCCCAGCCCGCATAATTCACCAAGAGCACTTTATGTTTCGTTCAGGCTGAACCCTGCTTGAATATTTATTTACTTTGTTCGTTGATTAGCGCCGATTGAGCCGCCATCAGTTTAGACATACTGCGGTTAACCGCGCCCCTGTGCTTCGCGACCATTTCATTCCATAATCTGGACTGCTCTTTCATGTTGAACGCTTTTTTCTTCTTGCCGGTTATTTTAGACCCCTCAAGACCTTTGTATTTTGCGCTTTGCGTGGACTTGTAGCTTTGTTCCAACGTTATGCGTTCTTTGTTTAGAGTATACAGAACTTTATTTGCCTGGAGTCCGGCCAGTCCATACGCCTTTTCTAAATCACTTCCATCTCTGAAACTTAAAAACTGTTTCTTCATACTGTCTAATTGCGCTTGTTGATCGCCGGAAAAGCGACCGGCTCCGGCTAGTAATAATTGTGAAACAGCGGTTAATTGCGTCCCTAATTGATATTTTCTCGGGATCTCGGTCGAAAAACCTTGTTCGTCCACTAATTCTTCCTGAGCAATGTCTATTCCGGGCACTTTATCCGCAATTTTGCCGGCGCCATCCAGGGCTTTGTCTACGGATTCGGGCAATATATTGGAATCAGGTAAAAATACTTTTACTGCTACAGCCGCTAAAATTAACACGATAATAAGTTGTAGGATTTTTTTCATACTGTTATTTCATCTCCATACTGTTTGACTGAGTAAAACAAATTTTACTCAACCGAATCAAACGAATTATTGGATTATAATTATGAGCAGTGAGCAGAAACAGGCAGGTGTGGGTATAGTTGGCTTTGGTACCGTAGGTGCGGGTGTGGCGCAAGGTCTTATACAAAACCATGAATTGATACTTAGCCGTACAGGAGTTTCAATTAAGCTTCAAAAGATTGCTGATTTAGATATCGAGAGTGATCGGGGGGTGGATGTGCCCGCAGAAGTGCTTACCACCAGTTCCGATGAGCTCATTAATGACCCTGCGGTGGATATCGTAGTGGAGCTGGTTGGCGGCACAACCTTTGCAAAAGCGTTAACTCTTCAGGCGCTGGAAGCAGGCAAGTCTGTGGTGACTGCGAACAAAGCTTTATTGGCGGAACATGGCGAAGAAATTTTTGCGGCTGCGACAAAGCATCATGCAGAAATTTATTACGAAGCCAGTATCGCAGGAGGTATTCCTGTTGTGAAAGCCCTCCGTGAAGGCTTTGTTGGAAATAATATCGATTCAGTGTACGGCATCCTTAATGGGACCTGTAATTACATACTTACCCGTATGGAAGATGAAGGGATACTCTTTGATGATGTGTTGAAACAGGCACAGGAAGCCGGTTTTGCTGAAGCAGATCCGACCTTGGACATCGATGGCTTTGATACCGCTCATAAAATTTGCCTGCTCGCTAATTTGGCCTTTGGAAAAAGCGTTAAGATGAATGAGATTCATATAGAGGGCATTAGAGGCCTGTCTATGCTTGATTTGAATTTTGCTAAAGACGCAGGCTATAATATTAAACTTTTAGCGGTGATGAAGAGAAGTGAAGAAGGGATTGAGGTGCGTGTTAACCCGGCCCTCATTCCGCACAGCCATTTGTTGAGTTCGGTAAGAGGGCCTTTTAATGCCGTGTTTATGCGGGGGGATTTAGTTGGAGACAGCATGCTCTATGGCGCTGGTGCGGGACGTTTTCCGACCGCTTCTGCGGTGATCAGTGATATTACTGATGTGGCGATTAATCAGGCCGCCAATGCAAAAGGAAGACTGCCCTCAAACTATACTTATGGGGAAGACTTGAAGTTGATACCTCCGAATGAAGGAACGCGCCGTTTTTATTTGCGGCTACTGCTACTGGATGAGGCCGGGGCGATGGGTAAAGTGTCGGATGTTTTAGGCGACTTTGGTATCAGTATCGCCTCCGTTATCCAGCATGAAGAACATGAAGAGAACAGTGTTCCTGTTATCTACCTTACGCAGAATTGCCAGGAGAGTGACTTCAATATGGCCATAGATAAAATCAATCAGCTAGAGGTGGTTATTTCAGAAGCCGTTCGTTATATTATCGACGATTTTTCATAAACAGGCCTGACATTATTGAGTGAAGCGCTCAAAACTCTTTTACGCTTTTTGTTGCCTATTTGGCCTGTTTTGGCATTTGAGGGGCTCAATTTTATAAAGAATTAAGTATATGGCTTTAATAGTACAAAAATATGGTGGTTCGTCTGTCGCTGATGTGGAATGCATGAAGCGGGTGGCGGGACGTATTAAAACAACGGCAGATGCGGGTAACAGCGTGGTGGTGGTTGTTTCGGCTATGGGTAAAACCACAGACCGGCTGGTACAACTCGCACGGGAAGTACACGCAGACCCGAGTGATCGTGAATATGATATGCTGCTTTCTACTGGTGAGCAGATCTCTATTTCTATTTTAGCCATGGCCTTGCATGACTTAGGGCTCAAGGCGGTTTCAATGACCGGCCCGCAAGCAGGGTTCATTACGGATGATGCGCATACCAAAGCAAAGATCATGGATATGAAACCTGTTCGAGTTCAACGTATGCTTGACGAAGGCAATATTGTTATTATTGCCGGTTTCCAGGGATTAAGCCCCAGCGGCGATATCTCCACCCTCGGGCGCGGGGGGTCGGATCTTTCAGCCGTGGCAATGGCGGCTACCTTAAAAGCGGATAAATGCCAAATTTTCACCGACGTAGAGGGAGTATACACTACTGATCCTCGCGTTGTTCCCGAGGCAGCGAAACTAGATGAAGTGGCTTATGATGAAATGTTAGAGCTTGCTTCACTGGGGGCTAAAGTCTTACAAGCCCGGTCGGTGGAATTTGCTAAAAAATATGGTGTAGTGATTGAAGTATTAAGCAGTTTTACAGATGCCCCGGGCACCTTAGTGAAAGAAGAGGTAAAAAACATGGAACAACTATTAGTACGCGGCGTAGCCGCAGATAAAAGCCAGGCAAAAATCACCGTTAGAGATTTGCCGGATCAACCCGGTGTAGCCGCAGAATTATTTGCCGCGCTTGCCGAGGCAAATGTGAATGTGGATATGATCATTCAAAACATGAGTGCCGAAGGTAAAACAGACTTATCTTTCACCGTACCGAGCGATGATGCGGACAAATCTAAAGCTGCAGTGAATAAGGTCCTGGGTCATATCGGTGGATCCGAAGTCATTGTTGATTCAGAGAAAGCAAAAATATCAGTGGTAGGTGTGGGAATGCGCAGCAATTCTGGGGTAGCACATAAAATGTTCCAAGCCCTTGCAGATTCGGGAGTTAACTTGCATATGATCTCCACTTCTGAGATTAAAATATCCGCCCTGATCGACATGTCAAAAGCCGATCTAGCGGTGCAGTGCCTACACGCTGCTTTTGAGCTGGAAAAGGCTTAATTCACTTGTTTATCGGCTTAATTACGTAACACTCCCGCGCTATGAAACGTAAAATAGAGATCTATGACACCACGCTGAGAGATGGTGCACAAGGACAGGGAATCTCCTTTTCTCCGGCAGGAAAGCTACGTGTCGCTAAAATATTAGACGAACTCGGCGTGGATTATATTGAAGGAGGCTATGCCGCCTCGAACCCTAAAGACATGGCTTTCTTTAAAGACATTAAAAAAGAAAACTTAAAACATGCCAGGATTGCG
>Ga0265309_10000926_pt1 | contig 12491 bp, 11 predicted proteins | sample Helome_FD_192492 | JGI IMG/M metagenome (GOLD analysis project Ga0265309, IMG submission 192492) | Marine sediment microbial communities from subtidal zone of North Sea - Hel_20160524 (Illumina Assembly) | ecosystem: Environmental > Aquatic > Marine > Subtidal zone > Sediment ...
TTTACCGCCCAGCTTGTCGGCTAGCATCAAATTCAGTGGATATAGCGCTATCGCCAGAATTAACGCCCACATCATTAATCCGGCAAAGGGCGCAAACACCTGCACGCACAGGTAAACCAGAAAAATTAGTATACCGAAGCGTATCAGGGTATCGGTAAGCAGGTGCCTTAACGTCGTCTCGGTCAGGGCTGCATTAGAATTTGACATAGTTGTTCTCCAAACGGATGCTGAAATCAATATTATGCGGCGATGATTACTTTAATAGGGACATTATTCAAGTGCCCGGGAAGCCTGATCGACCGGGAGATAATCTTTTATCTGTTTACAATCGCCTCCCAGGCCGACGCGGACATCTGTCGATACAGAACGACCTGTTTTGATATCTTGCCTACGCTAGTCGATATCTTCGCAAACGAAAACTAAGGCCCCATTATCTGACCCGACCGAGTTAGCTAACCGCTTTGCTCCCATTATTCAGCAGTTCGGCACCCGTGAAGGTGGAGGTTGCGCCAAACAGCAGTATCACCGATGAGTAGTATTGAGCACTTGCAAGTTAATTCAGTAGTTCGAAATCGTTGAGCTTCCAGGTTTTGTCGATATAGCCTTTTTCGGGGCCGTAAAAACGGAACACCACGAAAAAACCTTTGTCCGGATCAGTCTGGATCCAGTTTTTCTCTTTACCCTTTGGCGCAGCCTCTGGAGCAAAATAAATATCCACCGAACCGTCATCGTTTACCGCCGGTTTCCCCAGGCTGCCGACATTGATTGGCCCGTCGGATTTCAGCAAGCTGCGACTTAACGGGTCGTACGCAGTTACCGCCCAGAATCGTTTTACCGGTGGTTTGGCGGGCACGCGCAAGCGATATTTTTTATCGCCCATCAAATAGTTGCCGGCCTTGTTCTTGGAGGCAGTCAAATAGGAGGTACCCACGCCAGGCGTAGTAGACAGAAGATTTGGTGAAACCACGATTGCCTGGTAATGCCACAGCGTGCGCGCATCGATATCGTTATGCCCGTTAACTATAAACTCGGTGTTGCGCACAAACATTTTTTCCCAATGCCGATCCGACCAGTAGTTAATATCAGGCTCTCTTGACGCATACAAAATCGCGCGCGACATCGCAACGCCCTGCTTTGCCGCCTGCTCGAAAATACCTTGCATCCGCTCGTCCGGTTTAAACGGCTCTCCCTTTTCGATGCCCAATGTCGCCAGGCGACCAAGACTTTCAGCATCGAATAGAGACGTAGGCTCGTGCTGAATGATGTCATTTAACGACACAAAATAGCTGGCGTCTTCCGGAGGCAATGTATTCGCTCCCATACCCGATGCATTGACTGCTTTGCCCTGAATTGGACCTTTCGCCAGCGGGTATACCTTTAAACGTTTTTTAAACCATGCAACCGCCTGATCGCCATTACCGACTTCACCAAAGCCGCGCATCATTGCCCAGATGCGATATCCATTCGATTTCATCACGAAATGGTCTTTGGGCAAGTCACCCTCGTAGCCGGGCGGTACAAACAGGTATTTACCGCCTTTGCCTTTGTCGGGCCCCGTAGCCCCCATGTCGGTTATGTATTTAAAGGCGGCGTCATTCGCAGTGCCATACATACCCGGCGGAATTTCAACAACCGTCGGACCATCTACTTTCAGGTCAAGCGAGGCAAAAGCATAAACAGTAATATTGTTGCCGGTTAAATAGTTCTCGTTCGCGGTCATGAAATCAGCCGTCACACCGATATCAGACGAGGTTTTGAGATCAAAATCCCGAATCTGGGATTTGACGATGGAATACAGGGACACGGCGGGGAAAAAATCCATGTAGGCCTGGGTTGCCCGCTGCAAGTCCAGCGCATCATAAATTGCCGCTGTCGATTTCTTGTCTGGGAAAGCCCCGCCTTCAAATTTCAACTCACCGAAATTTGTTTCTATCTGGTTCGGCGCGGGTTTGAAATCCTTTGCCGTTTCCTTGCGCTCGGCGCCGGCGCTCACAAAAATGTTATCCCCCGATTGCGCATACAGTGGGTTTGTCGCAGTCGCGACGATTAACCCCAGGGCCGTTAGTGAGATGCCTGACTTGCCTTTCATCTGGTTCGCTCCAATTCGTTGTTATTCCAGTCCGTTTTCAACTACTTCACCAGCTCGAGCTCACCCGGACGCCAGGTCTGCTTGATCCAGGCTTCTTGCGGACCGTACATACGCAGCGCCAGCCACCAACTCTTGCCGGGAACGGTCTGCAGCCAGTTGCCTTCCTGTCCTTTGGGCGCTTTGGGTGCGAAGTAGATATCATAAGACCCATCGGCGTTCTTGTTGATACCCTCGGTCTGACTACCCAGTGTCGGGAACTGCTGGTCGGTCTGTAGCTGCGATCGGGTCTGGGTATCGTACATGGTCAACGCCCAGAAATCCTTGACCGGCACATTTGGCGGCAGTCGAAGCTTGTAGGTCTTCGAGCCATCCAGCGGCTTCTTGTAAGAGTCCAGCGCGATCAGGCCATAATCCGAGCCCTTGCCGGCCACCGTCACCGCCATCGCCGGCGAGACGACGATATAGCCGAAATGGAACAGGACGCGGGCATCCAGGTTATAGGCGCCATCCTTCTCAAAAGTAGTGTTCTTGTTAGCGTAGGCCATCATCCAGGCACTGTCCTCGCCATAGATCAGGTTGCCGGACTCGCGCGGAAAAAAGCTGATAGCACGCGCGGCGCCATTACCGATGGCGGCGGCATCGGTGAGAATTTTTTTCATGCGCGCATCGGGATTGAACGGTTTGCCTTTTTCGATACCGATCGCCGCCATCATCCCTTTAGCTTCGGGGCCGAGGTAGTCATCCGGTTCGCCCTGAATCAAATCATGCAACTTTACGAAGAAGCTGTAATCGTTAGGGAGCACCGTATTCATCGTCTTACCCGAGACATTGATGAACTCCGTTTTCGGCGGCTTATCCTTTTTCGCCAGCGGGTAGACCTTGAGGTGATTACGAATATTCTCGGAAGCGGCCGGGATCGCTTTATCGAGCGGCAGCTTCTTATCCAGGTAACCGCGCGTGAACACCCACAGGCCATTGGTTTTAGAAGGCACTGCGAAATAACCCTGGGGCACCTCGCCCTCGTAACCCGGCGGCAGCACCAGGTATTTGCCGCCCTTGCCCTTGTCAGGGCCGGCTACACCCAGGTCCGTCATGTAGTGGAAGGCCATGTCATCGAGCACGCCCAGCATGCCGGGCGGGAGATCGATAACCGTGGGACCGTCCTTCGCCAGGTCGAGGAAACCGACCGCATACATGGTCGAGGTATTTCCAGTCAGCAACATGGTCGTGGAATCCATCAAGTTGTCCCAGATGCAGATTTGATTGCTGGTGGCACATCCGGCGGCGGCCTGGCCTTCACGCAGCGCGTGCATGGACATCATCGGTATCGAATTCAGGAAGACATTCACCGCCCGCGAGCGATCGAGATAGTCATAGACCGTTTCAATCGATTTATCCGTTGGCACACCATCAAAATACTCAAGCGTGCCGATGGAGGTCTCCACCTTGTCCGCAGCGGTAATGGACGTCGGGATATCGCTTGTCATTTTCATTTTTGGCGGAGTGGCCGCCAATGCTGTCACGCTGGTTGCTACCAACCCGGCAATCACAACACTTAATAATTGTTTTGTTTTCAATTGCTATTCCTCAGTTAGTTTTCTGGATTTTGGTCATCGGGAAAGACTGATCGAAATAAGCCTGTTCGGGACCGTACAGTCTCAGATAGACAAAGAAGGACTGCCCTGCATTGGTTTGAATCCAGTTGACCTCTTTCCCGTCAGGCGCCTCTGGCCCGAAGTACAGATCAACCGAACCGTCCGTGTTCTTGATGAGGCCTTCTGTGCGGGACGAACGGTCAGAACGTTTTATTTTGTTGCGAATGATCAAACGGTTCTCGATGTCATAGACGGTTACCGACCAGAAGTTGGCCGCCGGTGGATTCGGACCAAGGTGCAACTTGTAGTTGTTGCCGCCCATCAATGCGTCACCGTCGGCATCGTAATACCCACCTAAATAAGCAGAGCCTTTGCCAGGCGTGCGCGAAACCATGCCGGCCGACGTCGTGGTCGCCTCGAAGCCGTAGGATGCCCGTTCATTGAACATGGAGTAGTTCTCCAGATCGATCTTCGGGTTCATCCCCGCCATCGCATCTTCAAATCCGGAATCCTTGCCATAGATCGACGTGGGAAACATATTCCGGGTTTTGTTGAACGAGATCGCCTGCGACATTGCCATGCCCACATCGAGGGCCTGCTGCAGGATCTCTTTCTGTTGTTCGCCCGGCTTGAAGGGTTTACCCTTTTCGATACCGAGATCCTTCAGCCAGGCATAAAAGAAACGGTCGCGCTCGGCCATCGGCTCGCGTTGCACGTAAGCGTTCACCAATTCCCAGAACCGCATCTCCCGGGGCTGGGTATTTAGCATGATCTTGTCGCCCGACTTCGGCTCGTATTTGACGAATCTGGTTTTCGGTGGACTGCCGGCATCTGCCAGCTTGTATGCCTTCACCGCCGTCCGCAGCTTCTTTGCCTTATCCCCGGTACCCAGTGCGCGGTAAAAGTAGAGCACCCGGAAAGTATCGGACTGAATGATTTTACCGTCGAAGCCCTCCGGGAACTCCTGCCCCGGGCCGACCAGTAAAAGTTTCCCCGGCTCGCCCTTGATCTCGTGAATGGGTTGCATCCAGGCGTCGTTGACGACACCGTAGATCTCCCCGGGTGGGAGGTCCACCACCACCGGCCCGGTCTTCGATAAATCCGACATCGCGATGGTATAGGGGGTTGTGACATTCGCCGTCATGAAGGGATAAACACCGTCATAGCCGTCATAAAGGCCAAAGAATATCTCTTCTTCAGTGGCCTTCATATTGCTGAGCAAAGCCGGATACAGCTGCTCGAAATTCATCATCGGCATCGCCCAGCTGACCAGCTGGGTCGCGCGCTGCTGGAGTAAGCGGCGGTGTAAAAAATCAGCTGTCTTTTTGGTGATGCTCTGGTCCTGATATTCAAGTTTACCCAGGTAAGTTTCCTGAACTTTACCTGCTTGTACTGGTGCAATGAGAGCCGCTGACATCAACCCGGTAATAGCCAGAGCAAAGAGTGTTTTTCTAAACTTCATTTCTAACTCCTTAATATGTTCAAGTGGTAACTGAAACGGGCCGAAGACATACTAGTCTCACGATCTTTACCCATAGTGGATGCAATGACACCGGTCATAACCAGGACGGTGGTGTAATACGTTATTGGACAGCTGGTTTTCCAATTGCGAATCATCAGCAGCAACTTGCCCGGAGTAAACGGCGGCGCTGGCCATAAAGGCAAACATGCTGACCAGGCAGTTCGTTGTTGTATTGTCCTCGATTTTCATAGTGATTTCCTGAGTTCCCGTAATTTCGTTTGCTTTGTCGGCTATCTGGAATTATTGCGAAATACCGGCGCGGTAAGCACGAACCCGCGCCGCGGTTATTCGCTGCCTGGGTGTTTCACTTCAAAAATTTTCTATTCCCGCTCGACATTCATGCTATCGAGGAGACCTGGCGAGCTGCGATAACGCATCCACGCCATACAGGGTCGAGATCCAGATCCTCGTCAACGACTCCTGCACTGCTTGCGAATTACCGCGCGGACGCTGACCGAACTGTTCGATTATCATCGATACATCCAGCCGGTTCAGGGCAATCGCCACCGGGCGAGCCGGGAACTCGGGAATCAGCCCCTTGGCCTGATGTTGCTCGATCCGCTGGGTGACAACGTCATCAAAGCCCTTCATGAATTTTGCCCAGGCCTGTTCCAGTCGTTCATCCGCGGCCGAGGCATCGACGATGGCCCTGAAAATAGGACCCCGCTTGTAAGAAATCGCTACAACCTCTGACAGGGTTTCCTGCAACAGCAGAGCCGGATTGTCATCACCTTTAAACCAGGGCATAGCCACGCTCAGAATGTCCACGCGCAAATCATCCAGTAGCACTTCCATCAAGTCATGAAGGTCGGAGAAATACTGGTAAAATGCGGAACGGCTTGCACCAACAAGCGACATCAACTCGGCCACCGAGAGATCTCGAAAGGGATGGGTCCACAAAAACTCCAGCGCAGCATCAAGTATCGCTTGTCGGGTTCGTTCCGACTTCACGGGCGATGTTCCCGCTCCACTACTGGATCGTTTACGATGACCACGATGTGCTAAAACTGACATCATGTCACTTTAAACTGACATGGGATCACAAACAAGATATCCCGTTTGGAATTGCGAGGAATCTTGACATGGATCAATTCACCCATCAGCGGAGTCGTTCGCAACAAGCAGGGGTAATCAGCGCAGATATAAAGGCGCATCAGGGTCCAACCGCGGATTAGCGGGACTCTTCCAATCTACTATCCAGTGCGCTGGCACGCATAAAGGTAAAGGTTACGCCAAACAGCAGTATCGCCGACGAGTAGTAAACCCACAGCATCAGCACCAGGATACTGCCGGCGGCATCGTAGAGGTCGGCAACCGTGCTGGTACTGATAAAGAATGCAATCAGGGATTTCCCAATCACCAGAAACCCTGCCGTCAACAACGCGCCGAGCCAGATCTCGCGCCATTTCAACCGGGTATCGGGCAAATAGCGAAAATACAGGCCAAACAGCAGGCTGACGGTAGCCAGTTCCAACAGCACAAAGTCGAAGGCCACAATTGTGCTGCCTGTTTCCCCAAACCACTCCCCCAGAAGATTGCCAATTTCGGTGATCAACGTATGAATCACCATCGAAACCAGCAGAATAAAAGAGATACTGATCAACATCGCGAAGGCGATGAAGCGAATCCGCAACAATTTCCAGATACTCCGTCCCACCGACTCCTCGGTTTCCACTGCGGCGATTTTATTGAACGCCGTGCGCATCGCATCGAATACCGAGGTGGCAAAGAACAGCAGCACACCTATCCCCAGGGCCGTCTCCCAGAACGTCGGTTGCTCGACGCTCAGCTTGCCCAGGGTGGCCATAATCTGCCGCGCGCCTTCATGTCCCACCAGGGAGCCGATTTTAGCGAAAATCGCCTCTCGCACCGCAGCCTCCTCGTAGATGTGGGCCGAGATCCAGAGAACAATAAGCAGCATCGACGGCAATGAAAAAACCATGTAGTAGGACAGCGCCGCCGCATGCATCGGCATATCAACGGCAAAGAATCTGACGAAGGATTGCTTCAGAACCTGTGAATAAAAATCCAACGTATTATTAAAGCGCATCTAGCTCTATGTTCGCATGGCGAAGTGAATGAACAATTTAGATCACTAGCCTTGCCCAAATCAAGGGTTTGCCTGGTATCGATCCATTTAACCTGCGGCAGAATTATCGCAAATCAGCGGGCTGGTTGACCCGAAAAACAGATAGTCCGTATCAGTGAGTGCTAGTCAACAACCCAGGAGACACTTAATGAACCGAAGCTATAGCGGTCATCGTCGTCTTCTTCGACGTCTTTCGATGCGCTAACCGCGGAAAGTAACAACGACCAGCTTTTGAAACTGACTGCGAATCCAGCCGACACAAAATTCTGCTTGTGTTCCAACGTGATATCCGAGTTATTGTCATCGTCAAAAGCACTGCTGTTGCCATCTATAATGATGCTATTGGCCTGGTAGCGGCCCATTACACTGGCGAAAACATAGTAGCTACCGGCAGTTCCCGTCATTGGATTCACTTCCCGTGCCGGCAAAAGCGCCGCGACAGGGTAGGTCTGTAGCAGGTCTTTACCAAAGCGGAAGGTCACACCGACATCGGCGTTACTGGAGTGATTACCCACGGTCCCCTCTACTGCAGTAATTACATCATAGTCAGTGCCGCCTGATATATTACCTTCCAGCAAACGCCATTTCCTGCCAGCGCCGAGTTGAAACAGGGGTTCATTATTGAGTTGATTATCCCAGCCTTTCGGGTCCGCTGAATCGGTAAGCTCGTGCACAAATTTCTGCATCGGCTCAGCCAGGGAAACCGGGCCAACCGCACCCAGCAGCAAGGAGACGGTATCGGTTAGCTTGTCGTCGATTGCATATTGAGTCACCTTCCAGGTCAGCGTGCCCGCGTACGGATAGTCGTCTGGCTGTAAATCTTTGATTTCAGAGTCTGTCGGATTCGTAATCGCCTGGAAAATCTGGTAGGTAATCGCCCGACGTTTGTCGGGCATGGTGCTGATGTACAAATCCTCTGATAACCATCGAATCCAGCTCGGCGTATTCGAATCATCAAACTCGTTAAATCCTGCGCGACCCCAGGCATATCCAATACCATTGGTGTAACCATCGTCGCTGTTGTCGGTGAACACGTCATTTTCGAAGATAAAGGTAGCAAATTCCTCGGCTGCCAGCGCCTGTGCTACATGGCCAGCGCTGAACAGGAGCAATATCGTGAACCGTAGAACAGGACGCGTCATCGATTAAAAAATATGGGGAATTGTATGAGCATAAGTGGTGTATGAGGTTATAATAAATTTTTAGTCATTCCCGCGTAAGCGGCCCCCCAGCGCACGCTGGGTTGACGTATCGGAATGTTGAGGCCATGGCACCGTTATGAGATCCCCGCGTAAGCGGGAATGACATTAGTAAACAAGTTTACCTGAGCCCTGTTCTTTTGTTCTCGTTTTCCCTGAATGTCCTGAGGATTATTGCCTGGCTTCCAGGTCGATAATTTCATCTGCCAGTTGCTCTGACAGTTGTACCGTCAATCGGCTCATCGCCGTAACCATTTCCTGATAGGTTAAATCAGCTGTATTTGTTTTGAATTCGAAAACCTGTCGATCTAACTCTTCCGTCGCTTCGCCATCCAGCAAACTCCACAACCCGCTTAACACGACCTCGCCCCCGAGCGTACCATCAAAGCGCAGCACACGGATGATTATCTGATAATCATTTTTTCGATACGATGCCCAGGGCGACACGACAACCCGGTTTGATTGCAGCTGTTGACTTAACTGGGAAACGATCAACAGGGACATATTTTGACTCAGGCTACTAGCCCACCAGGAAAAATCAGCGATGGCGATTTTATACTGATTATCACGGGTCACAATCTCGGACCGATCCAGCAAATCCGGTAGCTCTACCTGCCACACACCGACGGCGGGTCCCTGGCTGGCATTAGCCGCTTGCATAACCGAACTCACATCGGAATTTAATTCATAGAATTCAGTTTTTGGCGAGCTGCCACAGGCAGCCAGTAACACTAACAGACATCCCATCCAGATATAACGCAACATTTTTTAATCACTCCTCATAATAATTTTCCTGGCAGAGTTGTTTCTATTTCTTGCCTTTCAATAACGCTTCAGGGTGTCTTTCCAGATACTCCGCCATGCCGCGTAAAGCACTGGCCATCCTGGTTATCTCTGCCAATGCCTTGCGCGTCTGCTCACCCAATACTCCGCCCTTCGCGGCATTCAATGACTCAATCAGAGCTTCGAGACTTTCCAGGGTTTCTGTCAGATTCTTACCGACTTGTCCTACCGGGAGCTTATCGAGTTTTGCTGTCAAACTGGCCAGGTTATCGCCGATCTCTGCTATCGGTACTTCATTGATAGTTGTCGTAGTCTGCGTGAGATTACTACTCGTCTGCTCAATGTTACTACCGATCTTTTCGATGGGTATCGCATCTATCTTCGCCAGGATCGAGTCTACCTTTGCCACAATAGCCTCAAACGATTCCTGGGGAAGGGTTGGAAATAACGGCATCCCGTCTACATACTCGACAGACGCCGGTTCAACTTGTCTGGAATCGTCAAACAAAACCAGTGCCTTACCAGTGAGCAAATTACCGGTTTTCAGTTGTGCGCGCACACCCCTCGCAGCCAGGGATTCGAAAAATCGATGGCCAGCTTCGATGCGTTTTTCGTCGCTAAAATCACGCGCATCCAATTCTGCCGGCAAACGATCCGGTTCGATTTTCAGTATGACGTAGGGCAACACCTCCGTTTCATCTTCATTTGTTTCGATAGAAACTTTATCGACCGTGCCGATTCGCAAACCCTTGTATGTCACCGGTGCGCCTGCATCAAGGCCCTGAACATCGTCGAAATAAAGTTTCATTGGCATGCTGAAAGCGACTTCCTGCGCTATGGTTTGAGCGTTTTCAGTCTCATACAAGGTAAATACACTGTTAGCCGGGGCCTTCGCAACAGTAGTCGACATATTACTATTGGCAAACTCGATACCGCCTGCAATCAGCGTTACAACCGACGCCATTTTCAGCTCGAAGCCCGTGGCCCCTGCATTGATATCAAGACCGGAAATATTCCAGAAACGAGTAGCTTTTGTCACCAGCTTGTCATAGGGGTCTCGAATGAAAACTTCGATCTCAACGGTAGCATTATCCTTTGCCAGGTGATATCGCAATACCTGGCCTACGTCAACACCGCGATACTTGATTGGAGAGCCCCGGCCCAAAGAACCCAGCTTTTGGGCCTGCAAGGTAAATCTGGTGCCCGGATTACCCAACTGATGAATCCCGGTCTCTTCCATGCCCACAAACTGTGTTGCGGGCTGACCGGTTCCAGCGGGATCAACTTCCACATAGGCGCCACTTAACAGGGTATCCAGGCCGCTAACACCCTCCAGGCCCACGCGCGGTTTGACCACCCAGAAACGTGTCTTATCGGTAATTTCCTCCGCATCGACATCATCATTAAACTGAATCAAGACCTCAAGATCCCCCAGGCCTTTGGTGAACTTAACCTCCGTTACCTTGCCCACCACTATATCGCGATACTTGACCAGGGTTTTGCCGGCCACGATTCCCGCCGCATTCTTAAATGTCACACTGACGACAAGTTTTTCTTCGAACAGATGCTGGAATACCATCCAGCCGCCGATTAACGCGGCGATGACTGGAATCACCCAGACCGCAGAGAAACCCTTGCTTTTATGCTTTACATTTGCCGCTGCAATGCCGGCTGTTGATTGCGTTACTTCATCGGCCATGTTTTTATTCCGTCTGGTCCCAGATCAGTTTTGGATCGAGGGCTTCTTCTGCGAACATCGTTAAAATAACGACCAGGGCAAAAGCGATGCATGCCGGGCCCGGATCGATGGTGGTTAATCGACCTAGCTGGACCAGCATCACCATCAAACCGACAACAAAGATGTCGAGCATCGACCATTTGCCGAGGATTTCGGCGATCCTGTACAAGTTGGTCTTCTCCTGCTTTTGTTGAGTCGAGCCCCGCTGGATGCTGATCAGTATATAGGCTATCGCGATTATTTTAAGCAATGGCAACATCACACTGGCAGCAAATATTACCAATGCCAGATGCCAGTCACCATGAGATAAAAAATAAATAACACCACTCATGATCGTGTCTGCACTTTCGCTACCTAGCGAGGTGGTGCGCATCATTGGCTGGGTATTGGCCGGGATGTACATAATGAAAGCGGCAATCAAAAACGCCCAGGCGCGATTGATGCTGTCGGGCTTGCGGAAATGCACTTCGGAGCCACAGCGGGGACACTCGACATGATCATGATTCTGCATATTCACAGCCAGTCCGCAGGTATGGCAACCGGCGATGCCCAGGTCTTTTGCACTGACAATCTCGTTAGCCATTTTCAAACGCACCCTGCTCATCAGCTCTAACATTCAGGCTTTCCCACAGCGTGTGGGGCTCCAGCGAGGCAATGGTTGCGGCATATAAAAATATCAAAATCAGGAATGCGTAAAAGCCGGTGCCAAGTAAAACATCCGCCAGCGCTACCAACTTGACCAGCGCCACCAGAATACCGAGCAAAAACACATCCATCATGCCCCAGGGAAGTAAATGGGTAATCCACGCCAGTATGGTTCTTGTGTGAGGCCAGTTCATCTGAAAACGAATCGAAAACAAAACGTAGAACAGGCCTGCAATAGTCAACCCGGGAAACAACACGCTGGGCAGCCACACTATAGCAGCGATTTCCGGGCTGCCCTGTTGCACAAAGACCCATGCCGTATCGGTTATGGTGCCGGTTAGCTTCACCCCTGCAATGGTGAGGGTCATAATCGGATATGTGTTGGCGATCAAAAACAAAATAATCGACGCAATTATCAATGCCAATGGTTTATCTATACTGCCTTTGGGGTTTCTAAACAGGCGCAGACCACAGCGAACGCATTCGGCATCATGACCAGGCTCTACGGCAGGCACCCGTTGCAGGGCATCACACTCGTGACACACGAATAGAATACCTGACTGATCTATGGTCTCGGTACTGTCCACATTAACCTTCGTCGTAGCTCCAAATTAAACTGCCGGGTTTCCTCATTCGCAAAAAACATACCTTGACCAAATTACAGGACAATCAGTATATACAAGTAGCAAGCTGAATCAAAAACACCTCTATTCAGCAACAAACTCGTCGATTTCAACTTGATGCTCCTCGATATAATCACTACAACCGGTATCGTCATCACTACTGAAAAATTGCCAGACCTGCTCAATCAGAAATACCGGAACGATAATT
>Ga0265309_10000929_pt1 | contig 12480 bp, 10 predicted proteins | sample Helome_FD_192492 | JGI IMG/M metagenome (GOLD analysis project Ga0265309, IMG submission 192492) | Marine sediment microbial communities from subtidal zone of North Sea - Hel_20160524 (Illumina Assembly) | ecosystem: Environmental > Aquatic > Marine > Subtidal zone > Sediment ...
TCATCGATAATCCGATCGAGGACGTCCGTGGTGATTCCGCGGTACCAGGTGCCTTCCGGATATACCACCGCTACCGGACCCTGCTCGCATATCCGTAGGCAGTCGGCTTTGGTGCGCAGGACGGTGCCGCTACCCGCCGGTGTCGACGGCGGTGGCCCATCGATCGTGCCGCGCCAGCCAGGCGGAGCCGACGAGAGCTCCATCTCCTTGAGCCGGCTCTTCAGATGACGCCACACATTGCTGCCGGTCTCGTAAGAGGCGCACTTTGGGGTGGTCGGCTCGGCGCAAAGGAATATGTGTCTGGTGGTCGCCGCAATGTTCAAGGCGCCGGCAATGGCATCGAGCCGCGCTGCATCGTCCGATCCGGTCATGGGGCAAGGCTACCGATCATCCGGTTCAGCGAAACCGCACGACGCTGCCAGGACCATCCTCGAAACGGCGCTCCACCAGTGTGCCTATCTCGTATCCGACCACGTCCTCTTCGCTAAGCGCCTGTAACAGGGCAGCCACTAGCGGCGCATCGACCGCGATCAGAAGTCCGCCGCTCGTTTGTGCATCGCTGACGAGCAGCTGGTCCACCTCATCCACGTCGTTGAAGCGGGCAAACCTGGAAACTGCAGTGTGGTTTCGCTTCGATCCGCCTGGGACAACCCCTCGCGCGATCAACTCCCTGACGCCGTTCAGCACTGGGATTGCTTCGAGTTCGAGTTCAGCGCTGACCGAGCTGGCCCTGAGCATCTCACCGAGATGCCCGAGCAATCCGTAGCCGGTCACGTCCGTCGCGGCGACCACGCCGACACGCCGCATTGCGTCTGCCGCACCATTGTTGAGCTTGCCCATCACATCGATCGCATCGGCAGTCATCTCGGCCGACGCCAGCTGACGTTTGATCGCGGTCGCAATGATCCCGGTGCCGAGAGGCTTCGTCAGCACAAGCCTGTCTCCAACCTTCCCGGCCGCATTGGTGACGATGTGGTCCGGGTGGACTACACCGGTCACAGCCAGCCCGTACTTTGGCTCCCGATCGTCGATGGAGTGGCCGCCGAGCAGGGTGACCTTGGCTTCAGCAAGCTTTTCAGCTGCACCCTCGAGCACGTCGCCCAGCATGTCCATTGAAAGGGTGTCTCGTGGCCAGCCAACGATGGACAAAGCAGTCAACGGCGTCGCCCCCATGGCGTAGACGTCTGAAAGCGCATTGGCCGCGGCAATCCGGCCCCAGTCGCCAGGGTCATCGACGATGGGTGTGAAGTAGTCCACGCTCTGGACGATGGCGACGTCATTCGTGAGGCGATATACGCCCGCATCGTCCGATGTTGCAATGCCAACGATCAAATCATCGTGGACAGTGGTCGGTGAGTTGGATAGGCGGCGCAGAACCTGCGCCAGCTCGTCAGGGCCGAGCTTGCAAGCTCAACCGGCACCGTGCGAGAACTCTGTCAATCGCATTTTGCAGCTCACCTCCCTCCAGCCCGTGGCCACCCGAGGATGGCAGCCCGGTGAGTGTACGACCCCTTATCTGGTGACGAATACGGGAGGCCTAGCCAACCATGCGACACCACAGCTAACGCAGTTAGCAAATAATGGATTAGTCAGCGCCTCTCGACACGCTGTCGGGAATCGGAGGGGGTATGCTCCCGCCAGCTCGGGGCTCAGCCCCGAAGCACGCTAGGCCCTCTCGTCCCCCCTGGAGGGCCTAGCGTCGTTTTGGAGCAGCCGGTCTGGAAGCCGTCGTTTGCACTCAGATTGCTCGCCTCTATCTAGGCTCCGGGGACCATGAAGTTCTGGGTTTCCGGTCCGCGCCGTGTTGCAGAGTCTCTGCGTGACTTCGCGCGCCGTCGTCCGTCTGAGGCGGCCGAGTACATCGATCAGAACCCGGCCGAGTGGGAAGCGCTCGTCGAAGAGAGCCCCGAGACTGCTGCCGATGTCCTCGAGGCGATCGATGAGGAATTGGCAGCCGAGCTCCTGATAGAGCTCGACACAGAGGACGCCGGCGATGTCCTCGATGAAATGACCCCGGAGTCGGCAGCCGACGTCCTCGAGGCGCTCAACCCAGCGACTGCGGCAGACCTAATCGAGGAGATGACTGCCGACCAGGCTGCCGACCTCATCGGGGCCCTCGAAGATGACGAGCGCGAAGCCGTGCTTGCCTCGCTCGAACCGGGTCCGGCCGCCGAGATCGCCGTATTGCTCGCTTACGAGAAGGACTCAGCCGGCGGAATCATGACGACCGAGTACGCAGCCTTGCCCGTGGGGCTGACGTCCGGCGAGGCGATGGATGCGCTGCGGCGACTGCACAACGAGCTCGGCTCCAACCTCATGTACGTCTACGTGACCGACTACAGCCAGCAGCTCGCAGGAGTGGTGTCGTTCCGGGACCTTGTCTTCGCTCGACCAGGCACTGGGCTCGAGGATGTCATGGTTCCGGCCCCATACTCGGTCACCACTGACACAGACCGGGAGGAGGTCGCCGAGCTCATCGAACGTCACAACTTGCTGGCGTTGCCTGTCACCAACGAGGCAGGCCACCTGGTTGGGATGGTCAAGGTCGGCGAGGCGCTGCGGGCCGTGCAGGAAGAGGCGACCGAGGACATCACTCAGATGGTCGGCGTTGGCGCAGAGGAGTCTGTCTACACACCAATCATGCGGTCGGTTCGACGCAGGCTTCCGTGGCTCTTGGTCAACTTGGCGATGGGCATCTTGATCGCGTTTGCGATTGGGCCGTTCGAAGAGATCATCGAGGAAAACGGCGTGCTGGCCATCCTGATGCCAATGGTCGCGCTCCTCGGCGGCAACAGTGGCGCCCAGAGTTTGGCCGTCATCATCAGGGCCATGGCGCTCGGCGACCTCCCTGCCGGACGTGCCATGCGTGCGGTGCGCCGCGAGTTCTACGTGGGCCTAGCCAACGCCGGTTCGCTCGCCGTCATGGCGGGCCTCGCGGCATGGTTGGTGTCTGGCTCAGCTCGCATCGGCGTCATCATGGGGTTCGCCGTGGGTCTCAACCTCATCGTTGCCGGTTTCGCAGGCGCCGGTATCCCGGTCCTCCTCCGCCGCCTCGGCCTCGACCCGGCCCTTGCCTCGAACATCTTCCTAACCCTCGTAACCGACCTAGTCGGCTTCGGCGGATTCCTGCTAACAGCAAGGCTTCTTCTCTAGAAGAAGCCTTGCTGTGTATTGAGTATCAAGTACAAGGAATGGCGCGGTCTTAATACTTGATACTTAATACTCGATTCTGGGTAGCTGGGCCTTGCTCAGCTACCCAGAATCGCCACTGGTGTGTCTTCGAACGGGCCGGCGAAGACCATTCGGAAACCCTCTTCGAGGCGTACTAGGTAGTGATTGCTAAGCAGCTCGAGGTCGGTTTCCGTCGGACTGGCCACGAGCACTGAGACAGCTGCGTCTGCATCGTCAACCACGTACGCGGTGAGGATCGGTGGGAACCTGTCGACCACGTCGGCCAGAACGTTGGCCAGATCGATGTCTGTTAACGAGCTGTACGAGTCCTTGTCGAGCAGTACAACAACTGTGTCTCCGCTGTCGCCTGGGTCCCTGGTCACGATTGTGTAAGCGGGGAAGGTGAGCGGATCTTCCGGCGCCGCTGAACTCGTCGTGACCGAGCTTGTGGGCGACTCTGAGGTCGTTGGAGCTGCCTCGGTAGATCCGCTGGAGGCCAAGCTGGTCACCGAGGCGACGGTCGTCGAGGTCGCCGTCGTGGAGGACTCATCCGATCCGTCTCCCGAGCAAGCCGCACCTACCAGAACGAGGCTCACCACCACTGATTTGAAAGCCAATCGTTTCATACGATTCATCGTACATACAGATCTGAATTGCGCATGGAAACAAGGTGGATCGCCTATGGGCGACCCTCGAGCCACTCTTCATACGACACGCCCTCCATCCAGCGTTCGCCCGAGACGACCCGGAACCTCTCCTTCACCTCTTCGTACAACTCGGCATCAGGCGAGACTTCGAGACCGCGTCGAGCAAGCGCAAGCAACGGCCGCCACGCGGCCGCTCCCACCGCAATGTCGACTCGGGTTCGAAAGTCACCGTGGTCCGGCGGCAGATTGGCGGGAGACGACTCCCAGAAACGACGGAGCTTCTGGGCGGACCGCATTACGCGGCGCAGCTCACGTGCAGTCTCACGGTCGACCTGGCCGCTCTCTGCGATGCCGCTGATCCAGTCGGCGAGGGCTGAGTCTGGCCAGTCGCCCGCATCGAAGCAGACCCCCGCGTAGAGATCTTCACACTGCACGAGAAGACCGAGGTAGTCAGCCACCTGTTTCGAACTGAACTAGGTCGCGGAATCCGTCTGCCAGGGATTTCGTAACAGGGCCGGGTTCATACTGCCTTGATCCGACCGCGGTCACTGGAACAATCTCTTTGGTCGTTGACATGACAAACGCCTCGTCTGCAGCATGGAGGCGTGCTGCCGGAAAGCGGCCTTCCTCAACGTGAATGGCATGTTCAGCGGCGACCTCGAGCATTGCGTGCCGGGTCACCGATCGCAGAATCCCGAGATCCAGGGACGGTGTCTCAACCACACCGTCGACGACCCACCCGATCGTCGCGTTGGGAAGTTCAAGGACTGTTGTTTCGATGTCAAGGAGGACTGCATCGTCGAAGCCCTCCTGCTTGGCGCGTTGCACCGCTGCGACGTTCGGCCCGTATGAAGTGGATTTGACCCCAGCCAGCTCGCTTGGCTCACCGGCCGGATGCCACGGTGCGTCCAGCTCCAGCAGCCGCAGCGCATCGGGACGAGGCGGCGCATCATGAGCGAACACGACGACGCTCGCACCAGTGCCGGCCCGATCAAGATCGAGACCACCGGTGACCACGATCCTGACAACCGCGTCGCCCAGTGCTGCTCGGTCTATGGCCCACGCTTCGAGGTCAGCTCGATCCGGAAGCGGAATCCACATCGCTCCCGCGCTCGCCTCAAGCCGGTTCAGATGCTCCGCCATCCGAAAGAGTTTCCCGTCGTATGAACGCATCGCCTCAAAACATCCGTAACCCCGCAGGAACGCAACATCGAGAACTGAAACACTCGCCTGGTCCGGCGCAACGGCTATGCCATTGACAAGAACATCTCCGAAGACCTTCATAGAGCCAACCTCATTTCAGATAGCCGTTGGTGATCGGCAATCGCCTATCCCGCCCGAACGCCTTCGTGGATATCCGGACGCCTGGGGCGGCCTGGCGGCGTTTGTATTCGTTGCGATCCACCATCTTCGCAACCCGATCGACCACCGTTGTCGGGAAGCCGGCGGCGACTATGTCGTCGATGGAACGATCATTTTCGACGTACATCTCGAGGATTCCGTCGAGCGTTTCGTAGTCGGGAAGCGAATCGGAATCGAGCTGACCCGGCTTCAGCTCGGCGGAAGGGGCCTTTTCAATGGTGGCGACTGGGATGACCACTCCGTCGCGGTTGCGCCAGCGTGCCAAGCGGTACACCCAGGTCTTGAACACATCCTTGAGCACCGCGTAGCCGCCGGCCATATCGCCGTAAAGCGTCGCGTAGCCGACAGCCATCTCAGACTTGTTGCCCGTAGCGACCACCATCGATCCAAACTTGTTGGAAAGGCCCATCAGGATGGCTCCGCGAATCCGTGCCTGCAGATTCTCCTCTGCAACGTTCGGGTCTGTTTCTTCGAACTGGGATTCGAGCGACTCCAAGAACTGAGCGAACACGTCGTCGATCGGGATCATGTCGAACCGACACCCGAGGTTCACTGCCAGCTCTCGACTGTCTGCGATCGAGCCATCTGAGCTGTACCTGGTGGGCATCGTGACCCCCCACACCGCATCCGGGCCAAGAGCGTCGACGGCGATGGCAGCTGTGAGCGCCGAATCGATGCCGCCGGAGAGCCCTACAACGACACTTGAAAACCCGTTCTTACGTACGTAGTCACCAAGCCCGGTGACGAGCGCGGTATACATCTCTTCTTCTTCGCTCAGCCGGGGCAGCACATCTGCCGCCGGCTGATCACTGCCGATTTCGATGTCCACGTAGAAGAGTTCTTCCTTGAACTGGGGTGCTCTGTGTATGAGCTGGCCAGTGCCATCGAAGACCATCGACTCGCCGTCGAACACCAGCTCATCCTGGCCCCCGACCAGATTGAGGTACACGACGGGGACGCCGGAACGCCTGGCCTGGGCGGCTATGAGCTCGGCACGCTCCTCACCCTTGCCGTGGTGATAGGGGGATCCGTTGATATTGAGAAGCAGTTGCGCACCGGCCTTGGCCTGATCAGATGGGGGCCCTTCTGCAGACCAGATGTCCTCACACACTGACACGCCATACTTCACGTCGCCGAACTCCCAGATCAAGTCAGTCTTGGTGCCTGGCACGAAGTAGCGTGCCTCGTCGAACACCCCGTAATTAGGCAGAAGTGCCTTGTGATAGGTGCCGATTCGGACGCCGCCCTGCACCAAAGCAGCCGCATTGGCCAACGCGCGAGGCACCGAGTCGTCTGGGTGGTGGTCTTCAGCCACCCGGTCGACGAAACCAACGACCGTGACAACGTTGCCAGAAGCTGCGGTGATGCGTTCCAGGGCAGCAAGATTGTCGTCGACGAAGCGGCGTCTCAGCAGAAGGTCCTCTGGCGGATAGCCGGTGATGGCCAATTCGGGCAACAGCAAGACATCTGCCTTGTGGCCTTCAGCCCACGCCATTGCCGCCATGATCGAATCGGCATTGGCTTCGATGTTGCCAACGCGAAGGTTCAATTGGGCGCATGCGACGCGGACGGTGCTCACTGGCTACCTCGGCTCGGTTCCGGCGAGCGCGACACTACAGCGGCAGACCTGGTCACAGACCGGCAACGGACTCCTCAATGAGGAAGTCGACCACTTCCTTGCCCGCTTCTTCGTGAGAAGCTCCGCTCTCCATGGCGCTGTTGTATATGTCGAGCTGCCGGTGGGCGCTTGTCCCGCGTTCGATGATGGTGCGGGCATGCTCCACCTCAGCCAGACATCCAAGCTCCGCTGCATCCTCACGGACCAGGTCGATGATCTCCTCAACGAGCTCCGCAAACGGCACAAGGCGACCGAGGCCGAAGTCGATGAGTGAGCCCGTAGCGCCGTAGCGCTGGGCACGCCAGATGTTCTCGTTGATTAGCGACCGGCTGTAGATGCGCCAGCGCTGGTTGGTCATGCGGCGGCGGTAGAGCATTGCCAAGAGGCTCATGTAGATGGCGCCGATGGCAATGCCATCGTCAAGCGACGTGCAGATGTCCGTGCTGCGCATCTCGAGCGTCGGATAGCGGTCGCTCGGCCTGATGTCCCACCACAGTTTGGTGGCATCTTCGATGATGTCGGCTTCCACAAGCACATTCACATGACGCCTGTAATCAGCCCAGCTCCCGAATTCATCGGGCAGCCCCGTGCGTGGCAAGGTTCGAAAGATGCTCGTCCGATAGCTCTTCAGGCCGGTGTTCTCTCCCGACCAGAATGGCGACGAGGTGGAAAGCGCCAGCAGGTGGGGCAAGAAGTAGATGACCTGGTTCATCAGATCGATGCGCAGGTTCTCGTCATCGATACAGACATGGACGTGCATGCCTGAGATGACGAGACGCCTGACGATGCCTGCCATGTCCTTGGCCAGGCTGTGATAGCGCTCTTTGTCAGTGTGCTTCTGCTCAACCCACAGCGCGAACGGATGGGTTGAGGCTGCAATCAGGGCCAAACCGTGTTTGCCCGTGACATCTGCAATCGTGCGTCGCAGCATCGCCAGGTCGGCGCGGGCCTCTTGGAGGTTGTTCGACACTTTGGTGCCGACCTCTATCTGAGAACGCAAGAACTCGGGACTGACCTGGTCGCCAAGCCTTTCCTCGCACTCTGCCATTACCCCGGGTGGCATATCGTTTACAAGGTTTCTCGACTCGCGGTCGACGATGAGGTATTCCTCCTCGATCCCGACGGTAAACGATGGCCTCTCTATCGCCATTTCCCTCCTTGCACGGCGCCCTCCAACATAGTGGGGAGAGTCCGTCTCATACCAAGTACCAGGTACTAAACACGAAGTACCACGAGCCGCCGTGCGCCCGACGACCTAAGCTCGTTCGATCCGAGGCTGGGAATACGAAACAATGAGATTTGGCGCATTTGTACCGCAGGGATGGCGGATGGATTTGGTGGGGGTGGCTGCAGCCGATCAATGGGACACGGTTATGCGGGTCGCCGGAGACATCGAGGCAGCCGGATATGAATCGGCCTGGGTGTACGACCATTTCCATACTGTTCCGGTCCCCACGCAGGAGGCAACTCTCGAGGCGTGGAGCGTCATGGCGGGCCTCGCCGCAGCAACAGACCGCATCCGCTTGGGGCAGATGTGCACCTGCAACAGCTATCGCCCACCTTCGTACCTGGCGAAGGTCGCCTCGACGATCGACGTCATGTCGGGAGGAAGGCTCGAGTTCTCGATCGGCGCCGGTTGGTACGAACACGAATACTTGGCGTACGGCTATCCGTTCCCATCCGGCGGCACTCGCATTGCCCAGCTGAACGAAGCAGTGCAGATCATCAAGAAGATGTGGCTGGAGGACGAGGCAACGTTCGCCGGCGAACACTTCTCAGTCGATGGCGCCATCAACCGGCCGAAGCCGCTGCAAAAGCCACACCCGCCGTTATGGATCGCAGGCGGAGGCGAGAAGAAGACGTTGCGGGTGGTGGCGGAGCACGCCGATTATTCGAACTTCGGTGCTGACCCCGAGGTATTCGCCCACAAGTCATCGGTTCTCGAAGAGCATTGCGACGCGATCGGTCGGGACTTCACCGAGATCGGCCGCACCGCGATCAGCCACGTAGTGCTCGGCGAATCCGACGCTGACGTTGACGCCAAGGTGAGAAGGATCGCGCAAGACTCCGGAGTCGACGAGGAGCGGGTGCGCTCATCGTTCCAGTGCGGTACCGCCGACCCGATCATCGACAGGCTTGGCAAGCTCACTGAGCTGGGCTGCGTCCACGTCCAGGTGTACTTCCCGGACAGTGTGTGGGGCGACGGGTTGACCCGTTTTGCGGCTGACGTTATCCCGGCGCTGGGCTGAACGGCCCTGACCGGCCTTGGTCTGCAAACCTAAGATGCGCCCATGACCCGGGTATCCCAAATCGCCGAACTCACGCGGCAAGTCCTGCCGCAGATTATCGAATTACGGCGCACGATCCATCGCCAGCCCGAACTCGGATGGGAAGAAGTCGAGACGACGAAGCGTGTCGTTGCGGCCCTGCGCGAAGCGGGCGTCGACGTCCGCGCCCGCGAATCAGGACTCGGAGCGATTGTGGACGTCGGCAGCGGCGACAACGCAGTGGGGTTCCGCGCAGATCTAGACGGATTGCCAATAACAGAGCTGAACGAAGTGGCATACAAGTCAGAGGTTGAGGGCGTGATGCATGCCTGCGGCCATGACGTCCACACCGCGATCGGAGTGGGCATCGCCGTCGTGGTCAATCAACTCGATGACATCGGAGGGCGGATCCGGTTTGTGTTTCAGCCCGCCGAAGAGAAGATTCCCGGCGGAGCCACCGAGCTGCGCGCCGAACGAGTCCACGAGGGTCTGCGATGCATCATCGGCTTCCATGTCGACCCCACACTCGAACCGGGCAAGGTCGGCCTGCGCATTGGGGGCATCACTGGGGCTTCTGACCGGTTCAGAATCCTCCTGAGCGGTCCGGGCGGCCATACCTCCCGCCCCCACCAGACGGTCGATCTCGTCGCAATTGCTGGGCGCGTCATCTCTGAGCTTCCAAACGTGGTCAAGTCGACCATTGACCCTCGTGAGCCGCTAGCCCTGGTTTTCGGGTCTATCCATGGCGGCAACGCGGCGAACGTCATCCCAACCGAGGTCATTTTGGGAGGAACGGCCCGCATGTTCGACCACGACCTGTGGCGGGATATGCCAAAGATAATCGAGAAGGCAGTGGGTGACTTGGCCCATCCGTCCGGGGCACGCTTCGAGCTTGATTACTTCCGCGGCTCGCCGCCAACGGTGAACGACGAGCACGTCATCCACACCGTGCGCACTGCGATCAACGAAGTCCTGGGACCCGACGCCGATGTCGAAACGCACCAAAGCCTTGGGTCGGAAGACTTCGCGTGGTTTCTGGAAGACATCCCAGGGGCGCTGCTCCGCCTCGGCTCCGGCATCACGGGACGCACGGTCGATCTGCACTCGGCGACCTTCGATATCGACGAAGCGGCCATTGAGACCGGCATCATTGCCGGCACGGGCGCGCTGCTTGGCCTGCTGAACACCTAGGTATCGGAGTGGTGGACGGTGCTTTTCAACTCCATCACATTCGCCGTGTTCCTTCCGGTCACCCTGATCACGTATTGGCTGGCACCGCCTAAACACCGCACACGAGTCCTCCTGGCCGCTTCCTACCTGTTTTACGCGTGGTGGGATGCCAGGTTCTTGTCTTTGATCTGGATCTCAACACTCACCGACTATTCGATCGGAAGGCGTCTCGCCGCTGAAGAGTCTGAAGGCACCCGACGCAAGCTCTTGGGAGCGAGCGTGGCCGTCAATCTGGGGATGCTAGGCGTCTTCAAGTATTGGAACTTCTTCATCGAATCGGCTGCCTCCCTCCTGGAGAGTGGTGGTCTTGCGCCGAACGTGCCGACCCTCGAAGTCGTGCTTCCGATTGGCATCTCGTTCTACACCTTTCAGACCCTCTCGTACACGATTGACATCTACCGAGACAGGCTGAAGCCAGAGATGGACTTGACGCGGTTCGCGCTGTTCGTAGCCTTCTTCCCGCAGCTAGTTGCTGGACCTATTGAGCGGGCCAGAATCCTCCTTCCCCAATTGAGCGCTCTACCCGCGAATATCCGATCAGTAGATTGGCTAGGCGCCGTCACCCTGATCGCTCGAGGCCTATTCCGGAAGGTCGTGATCGCCGACAGCGTGGGCCGCTTTGTCAGCGACGTCTTCAACTCGCCGGACGACTTTGCCGGATTGACGATTGCGACTGCCGTGGTGGGATTCTCGATCCAGATCTATGGAGATTTCGCCGGATACACGGACATCGCCCGCGGCACCGCCCGGCTCTTCGGAGTCGACCTTGTGATCAACTTTCGTTCTCCATATTCGGCGCGCTCCTTCGACGATTTCTGGAGGCGGTGGCACATTTCGTTATCCACATGGCTGCGGGACTACCTATACATCCCGCTGGGCGGCAACAGAAAGGGGCCGGCCCGTACATACGTCAACCTGATGGCAACAATGCTGCTCGGAGGGCTGTGGCATGGAGCGGGCTGGGGATTCGTGATCTGGGGATTCCTCCACGGGCTCTATCTAGTTGTTGAACGTGCACATCGCTCCTTGAGGTCGCGCCCCGAATTCCGCCTGCCACCCGGACTGGTCTTCCTGATCGTCACGCTGACATGGATCCCGTTTCGTGCCACCTCGGCATCCAATGCCTGGGCAGTGCTCAATGGCCTACTAAATCCGCTTCAAGGACGCCATCTAGCCGGGGGCGTGCTCGCCGTGGGATTGATGAGCGTGCTCACGGTGGTGTTTGACAAAGCCGAGCTCAGCGGCGCTCTCGTGCCCTCGACCAGGCGATCGCCTTTCGTCCAAGGCCTCACCGCCGGCGCTGCAATTGTCATCAGCGTTGCATTCGCGACCCAATCAGACGTTCCCTTCATCTACTTTCAATTCTGATGACCCGACGTACTCTTATCCACGCAGCAATTGGCCTGATAATCGCTCTTGCCGCCGCCGAGATTGGCGTGCGCATAGTTGAGGACGACCTGCCTTTCCTCTCAGACTGGCCCACCATCGAGACAGAGATAAAGGCGGCGCAGCTCGCCGAGCTGGAAACACCACCCGCTCTTCTCATCGTCGGCACAAGCATCTCGGAGGCGGGGATCGATCCACAGATTCTGATCGACTCTGGCATCGTCCCGAGCGCATACAACTCCGCATTCCCATTCTTCACACCGCAAGCAGCAGAGGTCTGGCTGAATGACTTCATCCGACCATGGGAGAATCTCGACATCCTGCTGATTGGCGTTCCGTCGATTCCGCCCGATCCGAACGATGACCATCTTGTAACGGGCCTGCGCGAATCCCAAGACAAACACGGGCTCTTTGGCGGCCTGGCTCTGTGGCGACTTCGTGGGTTCGCAGCAGATCTCGACGAGGCTCTGCGGAGAAGACGGCGTTCCGCCGCGACTCACCTATGGACGCCCCTCGGGCATCAGACGGTCTATTACGAAAGGCCACCAACGGACGTTGGCCCAAGATCGAGGCAGCTCAGACGGATGGGGATGGATAGCGACAATCAAGCCGCTCTGGCGCGGATCGTGGAAAAGGCGCTCGACTCCGGTGCAACGCCGATCATTGTCGTAGAACCAACTCGCGCAGTCGAAGAGCGCATTGAGTCAATCGCCTCGTATGTCGACTCACTTGAGGCGCTCGCAATAGACCTCGGAGCGGAGTTCTGGGACATGAATGCCCTGGAGTGGCCTGATTCCAT
>Ga0265309_10000932_pt1 | contig 12455 bp, 10 predicted proteins | sample Helome_FD_192492 | JGI IMG/M metagenome (GOLD analysis project Ga0265309, IMG submission 192492) | Marine sediment microbial communities from subtidal zone of North Sea - Hel_20160524 (Illumina Assembly) | ecosystem: Environmental > Aquatic > Marine > Subtidal zone > Sediment ...
ATGCCTATCCCGAAAACCAGGGCCGAACTGACTGAGCAGCTGCTTTCGACATTCGGCAAACTTCAAATCGAACTGGAAACCGGTGGACCAGGCCTGGGTAATCTGCCGTGTGTTGACAGCTGGACTGTCAAAGACCTGCTGGCGGTTCGCGTGTGGTGGACTGAAAACGTCGTGGCGTGGATCGAGATGGGGCGAACAGGCGGGATTCCGGTGACGCCTGCACAGGGATATAAGTGGAATGAGACGCCGAGACTCAACGCTGACGTTGTCGAGGCATCTCAATCAGAGTCATATCAGTCTGTTCACAGGCGGCTGGAGCGCGGTTTTGCACAGGTGGTCAAGCTGATCGACGAACTAAGCGATAGAGAGTTGCTCGAAGTTGGTATCTTTCCGTGGGCTGGGAAGTATCCTGTTTCTCGCTGGATCTCAATAAACACCGTCCGGCAATACACCACAGCACGAACCTTCATTCGCCGGGCGTTATTGGAAACGACCGGTTGTTGGGGGCCGGATACACACGATTAAACGTATCCGGCCCCTGGTTTTCACAGCCTGATCAATAACTGGGACCGTCTTCGTACTCAAGCCCGGCTATTTCCGCTTGCTCCTTGACCGCATCGAAGAGTTGCCGGTCCAGCGAGTCATCCAGGCCGCCGGCTTCCTCGACTTTCTTCGCCAGGTAGCCGTCCCGGTCTGCAGACAGATCCTTGATCTGCTGCTGTATTTCATCCCGCTTCTGGGCGAGCCCGGCCAGGTATACCTTCTGCTCGGCGGGCGCCATTGGCTGCAACGCCTCCGGCAGGGCCTCAGCTTCAATCTCATCAAGCTGCAAGGCTCCACTGGCAACCGCACTCACCAGCTCATTATCCCCAAGCTGGTTGGCGCGCCCGCCTGCCGCGGCATTGAAGACCCCGCGACGTGCGCGTGACTCAACCGAAGCGCTTGCATGCAGCTTGTCGGTTGCAGCCACTTTTGCTTTCATTGTTGCCTTTTCTTCCTGCGTGCCATAGTACAGGCGTGTATCGTCGAGCCTGGCCGACAATTCGGCGATCTTGTTGTCGAACGGCGTGGTGAATGCGATCGCACCGCCGGCCTGTTCGACCTGGAAGAAGTTGCCGTGTCCCAGGCCCGCGATCTGCGTCCAGGGAGCGACGGTCGCTGGCATCTCGCCGCACTGAATCGCGTTGATGACAATGCCTTTGTCGAGTGCGTCTTTCACGATCGCCGGGTACTGCGCCTCGTTATAGTCCATGTGCGGGGGCGCGTCGCCGACCAGGAAAATCACCTGGTAGGCTTGATCGTCCTGGCTCCACGACATCTGGTGAACGGCATCGTAAAGCGCCTCGTTGACGCTCTCTGGCGTGTCGCCACCGCCGCTGGCCTGGAAATCCATCAATGCCGCGTACACGGAATCAAGATCAGAGGAAAGGTCGACCCGCCGGGTGACATACTGATCCCCGCGATCGCGATAGGCGACCAGGCCGATGCGGATTTCCGGCGTCGGCTGTGCCGAGGCCATGGTGGTCGCAATCGACCAGATCTTATCCTTGGCGGTCTGAATGAGCCCGCCCATGCTGCCCGTGGTATCCAGCACGAATACCACGTCGACCCTGGGCTTGTTTGTCGTGGGTGTGCTCACGGTGATGTGGTGGTTGACGGGTGTCTGCACCAACTTGGTGGTGGCAGACAGCTGCGGGTAATACACAACCGCTCCCAGCGTCAGTGTGAAAAGGGTAATGGCGAGTAGTTTGGTTTTCATGATGTGTTCCTCTTTGTGTGTTTAAGGATTGGATAGCCGACTAGTTCGTGAACAGCTGGCGCAGCGCCGCGTCGGCCTGGCGTCTGGCCCGCCCGAAGTTCTCGTTGTCCACGGCGGTGTTGCCTTCCGGCTCTGTTTTTCCCTTCACCGCCGGCGGGATCGCAATGAACAGCGCCTGCACCAGGAAGAACGTCCAGATCGCAAGAAACACGCTGCCGGAGCGTGTCATGGCCCACACCGAAGCGGAGATGCTCAAGGCACTCAGCCCCAGGTCCATCAGCGCCGGTACGATGCCCGAATAGAAATACAGGGACCGCACCAGCCAGACAGCCGCCACGTGAATCAGCAGGTAAAGCGGCAACGGGGGCGCTATCCACCAGCTGATGGCGGCCAGCGCGCACCATAGGGAAAACGTGGTTACACGACCCACCCGGGCCTTGCTGCGGCTCATGAGATACAGGAGGTAAGCCAGCCCCAGCGCGGGGATGATCAGCCGGACGACGTTGCTGAAGCCAAACAGGGGCGTCAGCGTGGCGACAACGGCGCTGGCGAAGAACCCCAGAACCGCGGCGATGATGACACCGCCAAAGAAGCCGGGCCGGTTCACGACGCACCCCTAAGGCTTTTTTCCTGCAGAAAAGCGACTTCGACCTCGTCGTCTCCGACCACCATTTCCCGCGCCATCCAGGCGCTATCGTCAAATTCCGAACCGCCGGTGGAGTGAACCGGATTGCGTTGTGCGAATAGCTCCGCTTTTTGCCTTAGCCCCTCCAGGGTCGCACGGTTCTCATCGAGCATCGCGCCCTGCTCAGCGAGGTACTTCTCATTGGCCGCGTGCTTCGCGTTCAGGCGCTTTGAAAGCCGCGTGGCCTCGAGTTTCTTACGGATCAGGTTCTTTGCCAGCTCGTCCTTTTCAGACTCGAAACAAAGATCGAGTTGCTCATCGATTTCGGCCAGCGTGTTGACCAGTTCGCTCTTGCGGACCGCTAACGTTTCGGTGTCATGCGCACACAACGTAATGCGCTGTTCGGCGGCGGCGAGGTTATCCTCCATGTCGCGGATGGCCTGCTTGAGTAGTTGCTCTGGCTCTTCAATCTGGTCCAGAACGGCATGAAAGTCCGCTTTGAAGAGTCGCGAAACGCGGTTGATCAATGCCATGATATTTCCTCCATTCAGTCGGTTGATGGAGACAGCTTAGAAGGCGGGGACTCTGCTTTTAAGACATGGATCGGTAAAAACCGGGCGTGAGAATTTACAAATAAGTTACATCCGGTCACGCCGCGTGAGCCCGCAAGCTGGTAGCCTAAGCCTGGTGATGATATGAGCAGACAAATTCACATTCTCATCGTCGAGGACGAGGAGGCCATCCGCAGCGGCTTGAGCGATGTGCTGGTGTTCCACGGCTACGGCGTAGACGCTGCCGCGACCGGCCCCGAGGGCCTGAGGAAGGCGCTGACAGGCCAGTTCGATTTGATTCTGCTGGATATCATGCTGCCCGGCATGGATGGCTACGAGATCTGCGACCGGATCAGGGCGCAGGACGCGGAGCAGCCTATTATCATGCTGACGGCCAAAACTTCGGACGAGGAAATCATCCAGGGTCTGAAACTCGGTGCCGACGATTATGTGAACAAACCCTTTTCCATCCAGCAGCTGCTGTTGCGGATCGAAGCGGTTTTGCGCCGCTCACACGCCGGAATCGAGATGGCCAGGACCATCCGTTTGCGCAACGTTACGATCGACACCGAAAATTTTTCAGGGACAAGCGGTGCGGAATCCTTCACGTTCACCCGGCGCGAGATCGAGGTTTTGAGTTACCTGGCGCAGAACCAGGACCGGCCGGTATCGAGGGAAGAGTTACTGACAAAGGTTTGGGGCTACCCAAGAAATATGGACATCGAGACACGTACGGTCGACATCCACGTTGCGAAACTGCGGCGCAAGATCGAGGCTGTCCCCAAACAGCCTGAAAACCTCATTACTGTGCGCGGCGCTGGCTACCGCCTGGTTACGCAAGATTAAAATGTTACCCAAAGCACTCATCAAGGGATACGACAAGCGACGCTTGAGGAACTTGCTGGCGGTCTTTTTCCTGGCCCTGGTCATCCCGACCGGCGTTTTGATCTGGCACGCTTACGGCCAGCTTAAGTGGGAAGCTTTTCATCAGTACCGCGGTCTTGCCGAAGAACTGACCAGCCGTATCGATGGGCGATTGATCGAGATGATGAATTCCGCGGACACCCGGTCGTTTGCCGATTACACATTCCTGGTCGTCACCGGTGATCCGAGTGCCAATTTCCTGCAACATTCACCGCTGTCTGCCTACCCCGTGACCGCGGATCCGCCCGGCCTGCTTGGCTATTTCCAGGTTGATACGCGCGGTGCATTCAGCAGTCCGTTGCTGCCACCTGACGGCAGCGATCCCGAGAAATTCGGTATCGGCGAGGAAGAATACAAAAACCGCCTGCTGCTGACCCGTGAGATTCATGCCATCCTGGCCGACAACCGCCTGGTGCAATTTAGTCCCGAAGCGATGCCGGCAGAGCAGGCTGCCGCCAGCAGTGACACTTACAGTCAGCAGGTTTTCGATCGACTCAATAGGCCCAGGCAGGATGGGTATGCAGGTTTGGACAATGCCGGTGGGCGCGACCTCGACGACGCTCCCGCCGCTGTAGCCGAAAAACAGCGAGAGGGACAACAGCGTGCCGGCGCCCTCGGCAAAGTAGCCGACCTCAAGCTCGATTCTGTTCTGGAGAAGAAAAGTGAGGAGCACGAGAGTCAACTCGACCAGATGCAACTGAATGAGGAAGTCCGCACCTCCGCTCCGTCTCGAACCAAGCGCAAAGAGCAGATCAACCTGGCAGAATCTGCCATGCCGTCAGATAAGGAACCGGCGGCCCCTGCAGCGGCTGATCTGCGTATACGCACTTTCGAGAGCGAGGTCGACCCCCTGGATTTCAGTATGCTCGACAGCGGCCACCTGGTTCTCTTCCGAAAAGTCTGGCGCGGGGGCGAGCGGTACATCCAGGGCCTGTTGATTGATCAGCAAGCCTTTATCGAGGATACGATTGACACGCCTTTCATGGAAACGGCCCTTTCCAACAGGTCTCACCTGATCGTTGCCCTCGGCGAGGACGTCATCTACACGGCCAGCGGCTGTGACAGCTACAACTGCCCCGATGGCAACCCCGGATTGGATGGTGCGCTGGTTTTTCGTGACCGTTTGTCCGCGCCGCTGGACAGCATCGAACTTATTTTCAGCATCAGCCGCCTGCCCCCCGGCCCCGGCGCTGTCGTGCTGGGCTGGGTCACGCTGGTCCTGGCACTGGTATTCCTGTCCGGCTTCTACGCAATGTATCGCCTGGGCTTGAGCCAGATAAACCTGGCCCGGCAACAGCAGGATTTCGTCTCAGCGGTCAGCCATGAGCTCAAGACACCCCTGACCTCCATTCGCATGTACGGCGAGATTCTGAAAGAGGGATGGGCGGATGAGGAAAAAAAGCAGACTTATTACGAATATATCCACGACGAGTCGGAGCGCCTGACCCGGCTCATCTCCAACGTTTTGCAGCTAGCCAATATTACCCGCAAGGAGCCGCAGTTAGACCTGCAGCCCAGCAAGGCCGGCGAACTGATGAGTAACATTGAGTCAAAAATTGCCAACCAGGTACAGCGTGCAGGCTTTGGTCTCAAGTTCAAACGGGACGACGAAACGGATCGGGCTGAAGTGATGATCGACGCAGACTGCTTCGCCCAGATCGTCATCAACCTGGTCGATAATGCCATCAAGTTCTCCGAAAATGCGGACAACAAAACCATTGAGATCACCAGCAAGCTCACCAATGACAACCAGGTCCTGTTCTCGGTGAGGGATTTTGGACCGGGCGTCCCCAAAGACCAGATGAAGAAGATATTCCAGCTTTTCTATCGTCCGGAATCAGAACTTACCCGGGAAACCGTGGGCACTGGCATTGGTCTGGCCATAGTCCATCAGCTGACCCTGGCGATGGATGGCAAAGTGGACGTCGTTAACCGGGAGATCGGGGCTGAATTTACGCTGAAGTTTTCAAGAGTCCCGGCTGTCCGGTAAAACGGGCCGGATACACATGACTGAATGTATCCGGCCCCTGACTCGCTTTATCGACTGCGACTAGTCTTCGTCGCAACCTTCGCCATTAACGCAGAAGCCATCAGCTTCGGTGAAAGTGGCATTGTCGTCGTCGCCGTCCACTTCATCCTCATCGATCTCGAAATCTCCGCCAATCGCACCCACTTCGACTTTCACAGGCGTGTCGTCTCCCAGCGTTGCGAGATAGTCCGCCGGCACAGTCACACTGTAAGGTGTGCCCGCAGCCACTGCAGTCAGTGGCCCTGCCACCCGGGTTCTGAAAACCAGGCCAGCTCGCGGATCGGTATCATCCACATCAGGCTCCAGCACGACTTCCCAGGCCAGCACGGGTACGTCCTCCGGCATGGCATCGAGCACCTCGTCTGCGACCAGTTGCGCCAGGCTGTCGCCGTCTCCCGGCGTGCAGTTCCCGAGGTCGTAACCCGACTCCCAACTGATTACGCCGGTACCTACGTCAAGATCCACCTCTATCGGCGCAGCGGGCAGATAATAGGTGAGTTCAGCTCTTCCGAAAGCCTTCTCGCCGCCGTCCAATTTACCTATAACCTGGTAGGTGCCGGGCTCCCAAATGTCCCTGAAATCCCGCATCGTGACGATTTCATCCGGGTCAACATCCCCGTCGTCCCAGCAAACCGGCTCGGAGCTTTCACCAAAGGTTTCCGTCAGTTTTTGCTCGTGTAACGGGCCGAAGCCCCCATTCACGAAGACTTTTTCACCATTAGGGTCGTTGATGCGGGTTGAATTCAAATCATCGCCATCCGTCAACCAGTGAAAACCAATATCCCCGTCAGTGGAATTGATTTCTATCAACACCCGGCATTCGCCGAACGGCTCGTCATCACCACACTCCTGCGCCAGGGCGGGCGTTGCGCCCGCGCACCAGATTAATAGTGCTCCGGCCGTTGTGGTGGTCATTCTCGATAAAATAGACAGCTGTCTCATAGTGGGTTCCTTTTACGTGCAACATGCACATGCATGTCAATTGCTTAGACGTGCGGAACCGCGGTTTTCAATCGTTCGAGAATTATCGCCAGCGGTGCGGGCGCACCCAAAACCAACTTGCTACGACCAGGGCCCCGAAAGCCGAATAGCAAACCACGAAGACCCATGGCGGCGCCTGGTAGTACAAAGCGGTCTCGAGCCAATGCGTCATGAAAGACCCGGCATAGGTCGGCTCGCCGGCGCGGCTGCGGAGCGTCATTTCAATGGTGGTCAAGGGGCAGATAACGCTCAGCCACGATTGCACGACAACGACGGCAATCGCAAGGAGATGCAGTAGCCGAAACCAGGGATTCCGGACCCAGGACCAACCCAAAGCACGCCCGGTAAATATCAGCAGCAGGCCGAACACGACAAACACCACAAACAGCAGGTGAAGCAGTAAAACAGCATCCGCAGCCATGTGATATGCAGATGATGGTTCCATACAGGTATTATTTAACCATGTTGAGAGATTTTATGAAGATTGACGCCATCTTGTGGGATTTCGACGGGACACTGGTGAATTCCGCCCCCAAGAATATCAGTATCACCAAAGACATTCTGTGCGAGGTCGCTCCCCATCTTTCCGGTAGCAACTTGCCGGAGCAGCTCAAAAGTGAATCGAAATACCACGAAGCCAACCATGCGGCTGAAAATTGGCGGGATCTGTACATCCGGTTTTTGGGACTCAGCCCCGAAGAGACGGATCTTGCGGGTTCGCTGTGGAGCAAACATCAACGGCAAAATACGACGCCTGTAACGCTTTTTGACGGAATTATTGATGTCATTCAGAAATTTGCACACATTCCACATGGCATCTGTTCGCAAAACTCAACAGCCAACATCCAGTCTCTGCTGGACGCTGTGTTGCTTACTTCTTACTTCAAGTTTGTAGTCGGTTACGAAGATGTTCCCTATGACCGGCAAAAACCTGCTGCAGATGCCGGGTTAATGTGTCTCGAAAAAATATTGGGCAAAATCAGAAACCAAACCCTGATGGTGATCGGTGACCACGAATCGGATGTCATGTTTGCCCGCAATATCTCGCGCGATATTGATGACTCCAACACGGTGATTTCCATTGCAGTTGCATACAGTGGTGCGGAACCTGAGGAATGGGACCACCAGCCCGACAGAGTCATCTCCAGGCCGCAGGACCTGGCCGGGTTTCTGTGAGCTTCATAACAACAACCGGATGCCATGTTCACATGACATCCAGTGAGGGTTCATTGTTTTCATTTCGAGGCCCGAACTCCACTACGTGCCTCGAGAAACTAAGCTGTCGCTGTTCTTCCTTCCCGTCCTGCGTCGCATCCTTGCGTCGCTGTGCTTCCTTGCACCCGGTGGTTCTCTTCCTTGAACCGCAGGTATATATTCTCCTTATTGGGTGTGTAAGTACACTGTGAGAATTGACAGTCCAACTGTGTAAAATTGCCTGAGCCCATCCGTTTCATTTACCGGATATCAGAACACTTGAAATCACCGTATAGCCGCAATGGCGGAATACAGCAGCAAGGCCAGCAGGAGTACGACGGTGAAACCGAATTCGATGGCCAGCAACGTGGCCAGCGCTGCGCTGATCACTGAAGCCAGGCCGTTGATCCCCCATGCCCACGGAATGAATCCAGGGGCCAGCTTGGCGACCCGCCGCAAACCCAGGGGAAACGGCATGCCCATGCAGAAAGCCAGCGGCGCGATCAACGCCAGGGAAACACCTATCCTGGGAATGTCACCCAGGCCGATCATGCTCTCGAACAGCCATGGCAGAATCGTAATCCAGGCCAGTGTGAAAAAGGCGATAGCGGCCACTACAATGCGAACGGGAGATGTGCCGGCCTGCTCGAGCCGGTGTGCAATCCGAACCGAGTAGCCGCTCCCCAGGCCGGCAAATACAAGGAAACCCGCCAGGACAACCGCCACCGAGTACAAGGGATGGCTCAGGAACAGGATAAACTTCTGGATAAAAGCCATCTCTATGAACAGGAAGGCCATGCCTAGCAGGAAAAAGTAACTTCCCATTCGCCAGCCAGTGCCCCTGGGCCACTTACGCTTAACAGCTGCCAGCGGCAGCAGGATCAGGATCAACCCCAGCAATACGGCCTGGGCCAGCGTGGCGACCAACACCAGGTAACCCCACTCGATCAACCCGGCGCCACCGCGCTTACGCAATTCCAGGGCTTCGGGCAATACACGCCACTTGAAAAAATTGAAGAAATACGGCCGGTCGTCGGTCGCTGGCCGGATATTAAACTTGTAGTCTTCGAAAAATCCTTCAGCTCCGTCGCTGAGCAACGCCCTGACGCCATCGAACAGCCACGGTTGCTCCAGCTGGTTGAATTGATTCGCACTTTCGGCCGGCATGGAAGGATAATATGCAGTGTCGAAGAACCGGGAGTGCGCAAATTCCCGGATATGCGCGGTTTCACGCGCTGTAAATTCACCATTCCTGGCCAATAGCGTCACGGTGTTCCAGTTTCGGATCACGGCAATGCGCCGGCCCGGATCAGAAATTTCTCTTTGCTTTAACGCTTCGATCAGCGTCGCGACCAGTTTGAGGCTGTCGCGCGGCGGCACTTTCACCCATCGCGTGATCGCCAGCAGGCCTTCGGGCTCCAGCAGATCCAGGTATTGCCCGATCGCTTCTATGGTGTATAGATGGCTTTCATTCAGCGCCTGCACTCCGGAACCCGACGCCGTAAAGGAATCAAGAAGGCTTATCTGTACCAGGTCAAATCGCTCATCGTTGCGGGCAACGAACCCCCTCGCTTCTGCCTCGTGCACGCGAAGACGTTCGTGTTCATACAGATTGCCCGAAAACTGTGAGAACGTTTCGCGTACCAGCGAAATCATCTGCGGGTTCAGCTCCACCGCTTCGATCTGGCTGGCTCCGCTGTGCAAAGCCAAAAGCACGTCGGAGCCACCACCGGAACCCAGTATCAATACCCTGGGCTGGCTCAACAGCCGGTAAGGCAATGCCGAAGTGGTATCACCCAGGTAAGCCATTTTTCCCAGGTCGCCATCAAACCGCGTGATCACGTTGATACTGTCACCATCGGTAAAAACCGCCAGTTGTTCCGCTGCACTATGGCGGGTTGCAAAGCTCAGTCCGGGTACATGCCGAAACGGAACCGCAGGACTCGCAACCACGGTGAGCAGGCCCAGGGGGCTTGATGACTCGGCCAGTACATGGTTGTCCATCACCTGCAATGCCTGGCTCAGCCCCTTGAACTCCGACATGCGCAAACTGATCCGGTCGGCCGGCAGTAACATGAGCAGGCCCAGCAACCATGCCACCTGCGACAGGAGCAGGATCCGCCGGGCCGGTGATTTTCGTTCCGTTGACGTCCGCAGAACCAGCATCGAAGCGAACAGGGCCACTGCTGCAAGCAGGACCAGCACTTGCTGGGGCTTGAGCAGGAACAGCGCAGCAAGCAGCAGCAGGGCACCCAGCCCTGCGCCCAGCAGGTCAAATAAGTAGATGCGGTCGACCTGGCCGCTGCGGCAGGTGAAGGCGAGACCTATACATGAAGCGGCGAAAAAGAACGGAATCATGAATACCAGGTACATGAGCGCCAGGTACAGGAACTGGCGGGAGTTCCAGACGACCTCCAGGGCATTGAACGGCAGACGCTGCCCCAGCAGGAAACAGGCAATCATCGCCAGGCTGAACAGCAACGCGCTGATCGCAAAAGCGATTTCAAACCGCGGCTCCAGCCACCGCCTGGCCAATGCCACCGCGGTACCGCTGACGCCATAGCCAAGCAGGGCCATGCTGATGATCATCCAGGCAAAGTGATGCCACTGGATGATGGAAAGCAGCCGGATCAGCAAAATCTCGTAGGCGATTGCCGATGCAGAAACCAGCAGCGTTGCAATCAGTAGATAACGCATGGCCCAGGCTCTTCGCGCCGGCTCAATGCTCGCCGGTGAGGGGCACAAACCGAACAGCGGTGATCTGCCGTGTCACGATTTCCTCATCAGCGGTTTTCTCGATCAGCAACAGATGCTGCACTGCGAAACGGCTACCGACTGGAATAACCATACGCCCGCCTGGCTTCAATTGCCGGATCAACGGTGGCGGCACGTGGCTGGCGGCCGCCGTGACGACAATGGCATCGAATGGCGCATGCTCTTCCCAGCCATGGTAACCATCACCGAGTTTTGTCTGGATATTCTGATAGCCGAGCCGCTGCAATCGATTTTTGGCCTGCTCGGCGAGTGGCTCGATAATTTCGATGCTAAACACCTGCCTGGCCAGCTTCGCCAGCACTGCCGCCTGGTAGCCGGAACCGGTTCCGACCTCAAGCACCACGTCATTCGGCTCAAGATCAACCAGTTCCGTCATCAGCGCGACAATGTAGGGTTGGGAGATAGTCTGGCCGTAACCGATCGGCAGGGGGTGGTTCAGATAGGCTTCCCCGCGGAGTTTCTGCGGGATGAATTCGTGGCGCCGCACTTCGCCCAGTGCCTGCAGGGCTTTGTCATCAGAAGAGCGTTCACCCGCTAACGGGTCCCGAATTAACCAGGAACGGACTTCCTCTACCAGGGCAGCGCGTTGCGCTGTGTAGTCGGCTTCATCGGCAAGCGCCGGTACAAACTGCATCAGCGCGATGAACATAAGGGTCAGGCTAACCATTCGCATGTCGGGACCTCCAGTAACGGCTGGTTTCCGTATCCGGGCCATGTCACTTACAGTATAGTGCCGATTCGACGAGGAGGGTGGGTCATCATTGCAGAGCACAACCTGAAGCGCGCACTGCCCGGCAAATTTGTCCTTGCTGTGACTGTCGGCGGTGTCGTTGGCCTTGGCATCCTGCGTGGTCCTGGTGAAATCGCTGCGGTCATTCCTGACCCTTTTTTCTACCTTGCTTTGTGGTTGCTTGGCGGCCTGTTCGTTTTAATGAGCACTGCCGTAGCCGCCGAACTGGTCGGCATGACACCGCGCTCCGGCGGCACCTACTCACTCATTCGCCGGGCCTATGGGCCCTACCCTGGATTCGTTATTGGCTGGGTTGACTGGCTGAGCTTCGTTGCAGACATCGCCCTCAAAGCGGTAGTCATATTGGAGTTCCTTGCGATTCTTTTTCCGGAAACGGCGGCAAGGCACACGCTGCTGTCTATCATGGTGACTACGGTATTCGCCGCCTTTCAGCTGCGCGGGATCGCCTTGAGCGCCCTAATTCAGGAGTTTGCGACAGCGGCGATAGGGCTGGTCATTGTCGGGCTGGCGATGGTGCTGTTGTTGGTGGATGCACCGGTTATCAGCGCCACGGCAAATGCGCCCGTGAAAACCGGACTCACCGACTGGAGCCTGGTCATTGCAACGATTATTTTTACCTATGACGGGTGGCTTTATGCGGCTTACTTCAGCGGTGAAATCAAGGGTGGCGCCGGCGCCGTAGCGCGCTCGAGCATCAAGGGCGTCGTTATTATTATCGCCTTGTATATGCTGCTGAACTTCGCATTGGTGAAAAGCGTGGGATTGGCTGCGCTGGCAGGCAGTGATCTGGCGCTGGCCCATGCGCTTGAGCTTGCTACCTCGCCAGCAGCAGGCAGCGCGGTTGTCGTCGCCGCCATCCTGATCCT
>Ga0265309_10000933_pt1 | contig 12453 bp, 5 predicted proteins | sample Helome_FD_192492 | JGI IMG/M metagenome (GOLD analysis project Ga0265309, IMG submission 192492) | Marine sediment microbial communities from subtidal zone of North Sea - Hel_20160524 (Illumina Assembly) | ecosystem: Environmental > Aquatic > Marine > Subtidal zone > Sediment ...
AGCACCAACGGCATTGATGTGATTCTGAATATTACGCAATGCGCCAGCCTGCTTCTTGGGGTCATCGTAGTTGATGTGATACACAACTTTCTGCTTGCCATAGTAGTCGCCCGCGATGGCACTTCCCGACATCCAGTAACTCGAAATCAGTAACGTGGCGATAACCAGTTTTGTAATCGTTTTCATAATTCCTCCTCGTTTTAATGCATTAGGACACGGCCAAGCTTATGCCAGCCACCCGTAAATTATAATTAGGGAATTCCCCTATACCCGGAAGATCAGAGTTTTTCTTTTAACATCAAACAGATACGCACCAGACCGGAAAGAGAACTTGCCTCGGTCTTCTCCATTACACGGGAGCGATGAACTTCAACCGTTTTTTCAGAAATTCCAAGCTGCGCGGCAACCACCTTGTTGGTGTTACCCTCTACCACCAGGCACATCACTTCACGTTCCCGGTCAGTCAGGTTGGCAATCGCAATTTCAGCCCGGTTTTTTTCGCGCTCGGCGTGATCGATTTCACGACCCAGTTTGAGGGCGGTCTTAACGCAGGCCAATAGTTCGCGGTCGGAATAAGGCTTTTCAAGAAAGTCATAGGCACCCAGTTTCATCGCGCGGATCGCAATGGGTACGTCGGCATGGCCAGTCAGGACAATAACCGGCAGCAGGTTGTGGCGGGAATTCAGTTCTTCCTGAAGTTGCAGTCCGCTTTTACCCGGCATACGAACATCCACCGTGATACAACCACTCCAGTCACTGCTCCAGTGTTCGAGACAGGCTTCCGCCGAGGCGAAGGCCCTGTTAGCGATGCCCTCGGTACCGAGTAACCAGCATAATGACTCCCGCGCCGATAAATCATCATCGACAACATACACCATTTGCTGATTACTGTCGGACTGGTCTTGAGCGCTCATGTCATTGGCAGCGTGAAACGAAAAGTGGGTTGCTGGGATTCATTGACCAGGTACTCGATAGTACCACCGTGCGATTCGACTATTGAACGACTGATCGAAAGCCCCATCCCCATGCCCTCGGTCTTGGTTGTAAAAAAGGGATCAAACAGGTGATCGACCACATCGGCGTCGAGACCTTTACCGGTGTCGCTCACGCCGATGGCAATATCCCCGGTTTCAGTTCTATCGACTCTGACCATAATCTTTCTCGATCCTTGGGTGGAATGCTGCAACGAATCGATGGCGTTGAGCAACAGGTTGACGACGACCTGCTCAATCTGAATGCGATCGGCAAGCACATCGGAAACATCGGCTGCATAACTGATATCGACATCAATCTGATGCTGATCCAGCCTGGGACGCAGCAATTCCACCGCGGGCCCGATACAGTTACGCAGCAAAAAACGCTCGGGCCTGTGCTCACTGCGTTTGATAAATTCCCGCAGGCGCTTGATGATTCCCGCGGCACGTCGGGCATCATTGCCGATATTTTCAATCGCATCCTGTAATCCGCTGCCGTCATCTCCACGCTTGCGCAACAACCTCAGGCTACCGCTGCTGTAGTTGAGTATCGCCGTCAACGGCTGGTTTAATTCATGTGCAATGCCTGTGGCCATCTCACCCATGGTGTTGAGACGAGAGACATGCGCCAGGTGGGCCTGGTGTTCCTGCGCACGCCGGTTAATTTCGCCTCTTTCCAGCTCACCCCCCAGCCATTGCGCCATCAGCTGCAATATATCGATATCAACGTCCGAAAAAACTCTTTGCACCGGACTCGTACTGCTATACAGAATGAAGCCGGCAATCTCATCGTCCACCCGATAATCGGTACCAATCGCTGAGCCTGAGATATCCTGGATGCCATCCTGAAACGAACAGGCACTGAAATCCGGTACTGCCACGGGATGGGCCTTACTTTCAATTTCGTCACGCAGCTGTTCGCAGATCCGGATAAGCTCCTGCCGACTGGTTGCCACGTCGCTGCCGACCCGGCAGACGGTTCCTTCGCCTGACTCGGTGCTGCCCGTAACCATCGCAAATTCCATGCCGAAGAACCGACAGCCCTCGGCTAACAGGCTTTCGAGCTTATCATCAAATCCTCTATCCGCATCGGTAGTGATGTCATGCATGGCACGCAATGCTGCCTCACTACGTCGCAGCGAGGTATTGACCTCGGCCAGCTCGGCAGTGCGTTCCTCAACCCGAACTTCAAGATTCTCTTTATGCGATGCCAGCAGCTCCTGGGCCTGCTTACGCTGATTGGCTTCTTCCCGGTACTTTAATTCCGATAGCGAAATACGCCGATTCACCCGCCCGATCAAAACCAGCAAGGTGACCAGAACCAGCACCATCGCGAGACTGAATATTATCCAGCCTTTGTATTCCCGCCAGACCAACGCCAGTTCAGGTTTCTTCAGGTAGGCGTAAGGACCGATCTCGAGTTCCCGGAACAGTTCGTGTACCGGGCCATAATCCAGCGCAATCGTCCAGCCGGCAGATAATGCCCCGACGGCAGCCTCACTGTCCGGCTCCAGTTGCAGTAATGCAATCGCAACTCGTTGTGCCAGCTCTTGCGATGTCTTGCGAGCCTTGGCAAACGGCCATTCCGGATAGAGTCGGGTACTATGCAAAAAAGGAAAGGATTTATTCTCTCTTGGACCGAGTACCCGGATCTGATCAATATCAATCAGCTGGTCGGCGGCCATACGTTCGATCGTGCCGCTACGCACCGTCCCGGCATCGACCTGACCTGCAATCACGGCATGAACAATGTCATCCTGGGGAAAACCCGCGAATTGCAGGGACTGTAAATCTTCGAACGGATTGATGCCCGCATCTATCAATTCACGCCAGGCCATCTGAAACCCGCCAAATGCCTTTTCACTGACCGCCATCAGCGAATGCCCGGCAATATCTTCAAGCCGATTTAGATCCGGATGGTTGTACCGGGTAAAAATAACCGCACCAAACTGGGTAAAATCCGTGGCGAAATGTCGAACCTTGAGGGTGGCGAGCCGCGAAACACCGAACGCATTCTCGAGCACGACATAGTTCCCGGTATTGGTCAGAATGAAATCCAGCTGATCCTGCTCAACCCGGGATAGCATGCCCTCGAGCGTCAAGGGAACAATTTTAAAACTGTGATCGCTGATGCGCTGCGAAAGATACTGTGCGGTTGGCCCCCAGCGCTCGAGCGCGTCCTGCTTGCCGCGAAACGCGAGTACACCGATGGTCATCTCTGTTTGCGCATAGCCGGGGCTCGACCAGCCAGAACCCGACAGCAGGCACAGCAACCCGAGGCCAGCCAGTAATCGATGTGTCCTGGATCGACCAGCCATTTGTCTCATGAGTACGACAGGGTCGCTATTATCGGACGCCTGACCTCAAGAGCTACCCTGGTCTGATGAAGGATAAGCTTCTTCATCTTCATACGGAAACCACCAGAAGTCCTGGGTACCGCAGTTCGGATCTAACCAGACGAACTTGGTCTTGCGAAAGGTTTCGAGGCCCTCGGGCCCCAGTTGACGTCCCATACCACTATTCTTGGTGCCGCCAAACGGACCGGCATCGTTGTCGAGTAACGGCGCGTTGATCCATACCATGCCACCGTCGAGTTCTTCCGAGGCACGAATGCTTTCGCGCATATCCATGGTATAGAGACAGGCACCGAGTCCATAGTTGGAATCGTTGGCGTACGCGAGCGCCTGGTCAAAGCTTTCAACCTTGCAGATCGGCGCGACCGGGCCGAAGCTTTCGTTATTGAAGATATCCATTTCAGGATTGCAGTCGGCCAGGATAGTCGGTTCGACAAACCAGCCCCGCTCTTCCAGCCCCGCCGGACGCCCGCCGCCATGAACCAGGTGTGCACCCTGCTGCTGTGCATTCTCGAGCACAGCTTCATAACGGCTGCGTTCTTTTTCGGCCACCATCGGACCCATCTCAACCTTGTCGAGCCCGTTGCCGACGCGGATTGCCTTTGCGTGCTCGGTCAGTTTTTCAACAAACTCGTCGTGCACCGCTTCATGCACGAAGAAACGCTCGGCCGACACACAGATCTGCCCGCAGTTCATGTAGGCCGAAAACGCCGCGCCGCGCGCCACCACATCGATTGGTGCCGATGGCATGACAATGAAGGGATCGTTACCCGAAGTTTCGATCAACGTGGGTTTCATCATTTCACCGCATTTGGCGGCGATAGCCTTGCCCGTAGGCACGCTACCGGTGAACGCGACCATGTTGGTACGCCGATGTTCGACCAGCTGACGCCCGGCGTCGCCGGCGCCGGTCAGCACCTGGAATAATCCCGGCGGTAAATGCTTGTTGAAAGCTTCGGCAAACATCAGCGTGGTGATCGACGTGTACTCAGAAGGCTTGACGATCACCGCGTTGCCGCAGGCCAGCGCCGCGGCGCCCTCCCAGGCGAGCAATGTCATCGGGTAGTTGAACGGCTGAATCGAAACCACCACGCCAAGTGGCAGTTTCAGCGTGTAGTTCAGGTGCCCCTCAACCGCGGGGCCCACGACGCGTCCGATATCCGTGCGCCCGGTTTCGGCGTAATAGCGAATCGCCGATACCGACCAGTCAACCTCGTCAGCGGACTCCTTGTAGGGTTTACCCATCTCGCGGGTCAATGCCTCGGCGAGCCTAGGTTTCATCGCCAGCAAGTCGTTGGCGATCTCGTGCATGATCTCGGAACGCTCCAGCGCGCTGATCCGCCACCATTTCTTTTGCACGACCTGGGCAACATCGACTGCGGCGTCAACCTCCGCCGCAGTCGTCTCGGCGATTTCAGCAATCACGTTCCCGCTAGCCGGATCGATCACGTCCCTGCTCTCGGTGGCGTCGCTGCGCCGGAACTCCCCATCCAGTAAAATGGTATGACTCTTATGATCGAACTCTGCCAGTACACTCACGGCTGCCTCCTGATTAAGCAATATTTCAAGAGGCATATGCTACCACTAGCGCAAGGTAAAGGGGACGGCACCCTTTGCTTTTTAGAATACCGTCCCCTTTACCACCTTATCCCTTAATAGCTGGCGAACTGTCGCATCAATAAACTGAAGAAGTTTCCGCGTGGCTCCTGTTGTTTGGCGACGCGCTGCTTTTCACCGGTTTGCTTTGCTGCATACTTGCCGGGATGGTCCAGTTGGTCTCTGACGATTATTTCTACACCCTGAGCAAACATTAAACCGGGATTATTTGAATGAACTTGCTGGTTTCTGATTCTTCTCATTTTGAATGCCTCGTTGCGGGTTTGTGGTTTCGACGGTGATCATTCTCGTCATTCCCCGTTAATTCCCTTGCCGTATCGCGTTAAAAGGCACAAAATAATCATTAAATAATCATTAAATTTTATAAGTAGTTGATTTACTTATATTTTATTGTATAAAAAATTACAGGGAGTCGCCCTCAGAGGCCATTTGTGTCCAAGATACAGCTCATATTGCTGGGACATTTCGAATGTTTGTTGTCATCCGGGCAACGCATTTCTCTTTCCATGCGCAAGGCCGAAGTGCTGTTGGCCTATCTCGCACTGGCGCCGGGGATACGCCATCCACGCGAACGTCTGATCAACTTACTATGGAGCGATCGCGGTGAAGAGCAGGCTCGCAACTCATTGCGTCAATGCCTGAGCGCGATCAGGAAATCACTGGGTGAAGCAGCTGACCTGGTATTGCAGGTTGATCGCAGTACGGTCAGCCTGAATGCGAACCTGGTCGATGTCGACGTACACGAATTCGAACGTCTCGCTACCGAGGGCGATTTCGAATCCCTGAAGACCGCGGCCGATCTGTACCAGGGAGAATTCCTCGAAGGTATTTCGATTCGCGACGCCGCCAGCCAGGAATGGCTCGACAACGAACGCAGTCGCTTCAAACGCCAGTTCATTGAAATATTGTTGAATCTCGCAGAAACGGAGCTGGTCAGCCACGATTTCGGTAACGCGATCAAATCCGCCGAACGTCTCGTCAAACAGGATCCGCTCGGCGAGGCGGGCTGGCGCTTGCTGATGCGAAGCTACTTCGAAAACGGCGATCGCAGCCATGCCTTGCAGGCTTTCAAACGTTGTCAGAAAGCGCTGCGTGACGAGCTCGACGTCGATCCCGAAGCGGCGACAATCGAACTGCGCGACCAGTTCGCTGCCGGGGCGAGCAAACCCGCGCAGGTATCCACTTCGACGAATGGAGAATCATTCTTTGATACGGCTGCGACAACCGGCTACCACAATGGTGAGTCTTCTCTTGCCCCCCAGCTGTCAACCGATCACAGCATCGCAGTACTGCCGTTCGACAACCTGTCGGGCGACCCGGAACAGGAATATTTCAGCGACGGCATTACCGAAAGTATTATTCTAAACCTGTCCCGCTTCCCCGGACTTCACGTAAAGTCCCGCAATTCAAGCTTCGCCTTCAAACAGCAAATCAAAAGCCCGGGCGAGATATCGCGAGAACTCGAAGTCGATTACATTGTTGAGGGCAGCATCCGCAAATCGCAGGAACAGATTCGCATCACGGTACAGTTGATCGAAGCTGCCAGCGGTAACCAGGTCTGGGGCAAGCGCTACGATGCCGGAATCGATAATCTGTTCGATCTCGAAGAAGACCTGAGCCGCACGATTGCGGCAACGGTCACCGGACAGATTGAATCCGATCTTCAACGCACCGCTCTCGCCAAAGGCGCCGCGCATCAACAATCATATGATTTGCTGCTCTGCGGTGCCTACCATGTTCAAAGATTCAACCGGCAAGACAACCTGATCGCCATTGAAAAACTGAACCAGTGCCTGGCACAGGATCCGGACAATGTGCGCGCGCACGTTAATCTTTATGGTTGTTACTCGATGAGTTACCTGGAGCGCTGGGTTGAGGATTACCAGTCATCGTTTGAACTGGCGGCGGAGCATATTCGTGCGGCATTGGCGCTGGACCCGGATTCAGGGTTTGTGCAAGCGTTTTATGCTGAGTACCTGATTTTTTGCGGAGAACTCGACCTGGCAGAATTGCAACTTAACAAGGCGATCGCAACGAATCCAAACCATCCTGATGCCCTGGCCACGATGACACTCGTCCTCAACTTGCGAGGTGAATTCGAGGCCGCGCTGGAACTGGCGAGAAAAACCTATTCCCTCGATCCCTATCACCCCTGGATCGAGTGGGAGATGGCGACAGCCCAATATTTCTGCGGGCGTTTCCAGGAAGTTTTGCAAACCATCGAAAATTCACGCACGTTACCCGGCTTTACCCGGATGTTCTGCGTTACCGCCAATATCAAACTCGACCGCCTCGAGGCTGCTCAACAGGCGTTTCAAACTTTTCTGCAGGAATGCCGGCAAAGTATGTTCTCGATGCCAGAAAACCTGGATGACTGGTATCGATACATCAGAGACAATTATCCGTTCAGGGACGAAAGTTTAATCCAGGACATAGTCGACTGCCTGCTCGCGGCCGGACTTGAAGACGAGATCGAGCCCCGGCATCGGTCAATCGAAAACGAAACACATAGTATTGCGGTGCTGCCCTTTGACAACCTGTCCGGCGATCCCGCGCAGGAATATTTCAGCGACGGAATCACCGAAAGCATTATTTTGAATTTATCATTGTTCCCGAATCTTAATGTCAAATCCAGAAATTCCAGCTTTGCATTCAAGCAACAAATCAAGGATATCGGCGAAATCTCGAAAGAACTCGATGTCAGCTATGTCGTCGAAGGTAGCGTTCGCAAATCGGCAGACCGAATTAGAATTACTGTGCAGCTCGTGGAAGCTACCAGTGGCAACCAGATCTGGGGCAAGCGATACGATGCCCAGATTGAAGACCTGTTCAACCTCGAGGAAGAACTGAGCCGCAGCATCGCGGCCACGGTCACGGGGCAGATCGAATCGGATCTTCAACGCTTCGCAATTTCCAGAAAAGCCGCGGATCAGCAAGCCTACGATTTACTGTTGAGTGGAAACTTCCATTTAAATCAGGGCAACCGGGACAGCCTCATTCTCGCCATCGACGAGTTCAATCAGTGTTTGTCCAAGGACCCCAACAACGCGCGTGTGCATGCGAATCTTTACTACTGCTACGACCTGCAGGTCATGGACCACTGGATCGAGGACGTCCAACGCGTGCGTGAACTGGCGGCCGAACATATCCGCAAGGCGGTCGCGCTTGAACCCGATTCGAGCCTGGTTCGGGTGGCCTATGCCAATTACCTGATTTTCATTCTCGAGTTCGACGAGGCTGAACGGCAATTGAAACGCGTATTGGACAACAATCCCAACGATACCGAGGCAATTGCGATGCTGGCAGTCAATCTAAGTTGCCAGGGAAAAGCCGAAACCGCGCTGAAGCAGGCAGAACTCGCGCTCAGACTCGATCCTTACCACCCCTGGGCCAACTGGATCAAATCCGAGTCATTATATTTTTGTAGCCGCTATGAAGACTGCATAGCGACCATAAAGGAAGCCGGCTACGTCCCGGGATTCATCCAGATTTACAAGGTTGCGGCCCACGTCCAGCTTGGTCAAATGGATGCCGCCCGGCAGGCGCTTGGTGACTTCCTGGGGTTTTGCCGCGAAAAAATGTCATCCATGCCGCAAGACCTTGAGGGATGGCGCAAGTACTTTCGGGATAACGCCCCCTTCGTCGATCCATCGGTCAATGAAAAAGTCATCGATTGCCTGGTGCAAGCGGGGCTCGAGGAAGAATTAGCGAATCGCCAATCGCGCGGCGCCGAAGAAGATTTACCCTCTATACTGGTCTTGCCGTTCAACAACCTGTCGGGCGATCCGGAGCAGGAGTATTTCAGCGATGGAATATCAGAGAGCATCATCGTAAATCTAAACTCGTTTAGTGGTCTCAATGTTAAATCCCGCCACACCGCCTTTGCCTTTAAGAGCAGCGTGAAGAGCATCGATGAAATCGCCGCAGAACTGGCGGTTCAATACATCGTCGAAGGCAGCATTCGCAAGTTCGGCGACAAGCTGCGAATTACGGTACAGGTTGATGAGACAGCCAGCGGAAATCAGCTTTGGGGCAAACGTTTCGATTCTAGTCTCCAAGACCTGTTTTCCATTGAAGAAGAGATGGTCAAAAATATTGCCGGCACGATTAGCGGACGCATCGGCAAAGAACTGAAAAAAGCGTCTTTGAAAAAGCCGAAAAAGGATCTTAAAAGCTTCGATTACCTGATGCGCGGCTTTCATCATCTCGAGAAATTTAATGCGCGCGACAATCTTATCGCGCGCGAGCAGTTTCAATTGTCTATCGAGTGCGATCCAGACAATGGCGAGGCACATTCCATGCTGGGAGAAACCTATGTTATGGAGCTTCTGGAAAACTGGACAGCGAATCGCGACGAAGCCAGACGAATGATGCGACTCTATGCCGAAAAAGCCATCGAACTCGAGCCCGACAATGCACTGACCCACGCCTTCATGTCGGAACAACTGCTGTTTGCACGCGATTTCGGACGGGCCGAGATGCACGCCGATCGCGCCATCGAGTTAAATCCGACCCTGCCCGATGGCTACACGATGAAATGCGGCGCATTGAGCGCGATGCGGCGTTATGAAGAAGCCATCGAGAATGCCGATGTCAGCATGCAAATCGATCCATATCATCCTTACGTCGGCTGGACTGAGGGTGAAGTTTACCTAAGCACAGCTCAATATGAGCGCGCGGTAAAGGCATTTTGCTCGATTCCCCACATGTCACCAAGCCTGCACGCACAAACTGCGGCCGCGTTCGCCGGTATGAATGAAACAGACAAAGCAAGGGCAGAAATGCAGCGTTATTTCGAACTGGCACAGGTACAAATGGCGACTTTTCCTGGAAACGAAAAAGAATGGCGCGAGTACTGGTACGAAGCCATGCCTTTCCAGTATGTAGAAGATTCAAATACCTTTTTCGACCTGCTTTTACAGGCCGGCTTATGCGATCAGCTCGAAACAGCTATCGACAGCATACCCTCGATCGCGGTGCTGCCGTTCGAAAACATGAGTGGCGATCCGGAGCAGGAGTACTTCAGCGATGGCATCACTGCCAGCATCATTTTATCGCTCGGACTGTTCAATGGCCTGTCGGTCAAGTCACAAAATTCGAGCTTTGCCTTCAAGAGCAGCGGCAAGTCATCGGAGGAAATAGCCGAAGAACTGAAAGTGAACTACCTGGTTGAGGGCAGTATTCGCAAATCGGGGCACAAGGTACGGATCTCGGTGCAATTGATCAAATCGGCAAGCGGCAATCAAATCTGGGGCAAGCAATACGATGCTGAACTCGAAGATATCCTCGAGCTGGAACAGGAATTGAGCCAGACCATTGCCGGCACGATCAGCGGTCGCGTCGGCCACACGCTACAACGGTCGGCGGTGCGTAAAGCCGCGAAAAATCTGCAGAGTTACGACTACTTGCTGCGCGGGCTGTATTATTTCGGCAAATTCACCGCCAGCGACTTCGTAAAGGCCAGGCAGGAGATCAACAAATGCCTCGAAATCGATCCGCAAAATGCGACCGCGCATACTAACCTGGGGATGATCACCTGGGTCGAGATCCTCGAAGGCTGGACGGACGACCAGGCGAATTCGGAACAACTGACCAGGTTTCATCTCGAAACCGCGATCGAAATCGAGCCCGACAACGCGCTGGCGCATTCCTATTTCGGTGAGTATCTGTTTTTCAAGAGAGACTACGAGCAAAGTGAATTTCATGTCGACAAGGCCATCGAACTGAATCCAACGGCTTCGGAGGGGTACGTGGTCAAGGCAGACCTGCTCGGTTTGACCCGCCGGATCGACGAGGCTATCCCCTATGCCGACAAGGCCCTGGAGCTCGACCCGCATAGCGTCGGTGCCGGCTGGTCAGCAGGCGGCGTTTACCAGGGCGCGAAACAATTCGAAAAAGCGATAAAAACCTATCGTTCGATTCCGCATCCCCCGGCCAGTATCCACGCTTCGATAGCAGCTTGCTTCAATGGACTGGGTTTAGCCGAGGAAGCACGCAAGGAAATGAAGCGTTACCAGGAACTGGCAAAGCGGGAAATGTCGAACTACCCAGCCGATGAAAACGCATGGCGACAGCTTTGGCGTATCTCCCTGGCTTACCAGTACGACGAGGATTTCGAAGTGGCCTTCGACCAGCTGGTACAGGCCGGTTTGCTCGAAGATCTCACCGGGCCTTTCGACGAAATACCATCGATCGCGGTGCTGCCATTTGAAAACATGAGCGGCGATCCCGAGCAGGAATACTTCAGCGACGGCATTACTACCGATATCATTTCAACCCTGTCGAAATTCAAGCATATGCGCATCGTTGCGCGTCACTCGACGCTGCCTTATAAAAATCAGCCCGCATCGATTGCAGAAATAGCCGAGCAGCAGGGTGTACGCTATATCCTCGAGGGCAGTGTGCGGAAAAGCGGTGATCGTATTCGCGTCAACGCTGAACTAATCGATTCGGACAATGAAGAAATATGCTGGAACGAGCATTATGATCGTAACCTTGACGACTTGTTCGCCGTCCAGGATGAGTTAGCCAAGAACATTGCGCTGGCGATGAAGGTGCATCTCGACGACGGTGAAATGGCATTGCACCGCTCGGCCGGCACTACCAATGTCAAGGCCTGGCAGTTAACCCTTGAAGCGATTGATTTACAGGACACTTACATTCAGAAGAATATCCTCGAAGCCCGCAACATGGCGAAACAGGCAATCGAGCTCGATCCCGATTATCCCTATGCCTGGGTTTCACTTGGCTGGACCTACTGGCAGGAAGTGTATATCGGACGCACTGAATCTTTCGAAGACGCTTTAGCCGAGGCCGAAAAAGCCAACAACCAGGCCCTTAGCCTCGCGCCTGAGTATTCCGAAGCCTGGAGTCTTGCCGGCACGATTCACCTGATGAAACACGAAACCGACGAGATGCTGGCCGCCTTCCGCAAAGCGGTCGAGCTGCAGCCCGGAAATGCCGAAATTCAGGCGTTAACGGCGTTTGCGTTTATTTTTATCGGCGACTTTGAGCAGGCCCGCACTCGAAACAAGAACATGTTGCAGCTGTGTCCAGTACTACCCAACTGGTATTACCTGATCCAGGGTCAGATCGAACAGTATTCCGGTAATCTTGACGATGCAATCGATACGTATCGACGCGGGACCGACGTCGAACCCGACTCACCGCTGTGCCGATTTTACCTGATCCACGCTCTCATGGAACGCGGTGATGAGTCCCTGGCCAAAGAGCTCGCCAGCGAAATCAGGGCGCTCGACAGTAGCGTCACGGGCAAGGGCCTGGTGCGATCACTATCGATCAATAAAGCCCTGCGAGATCGTTTTCAGGCCAGCCTCGAAAAATTCGATCTTTACTGATTTTGATGCTCAGGCCCCAACGTTTCCAGTCTGACACCGGCGCGCAGGTTTTTGTATTCCATGTCGGTAAGCTTGCAGTAATTCGCTCCCGGGGAAATCACCACCAGCGTCTCGGCCGCAATCGGATCGAAATCTGCGCGAAAATGTACT
>Ga0265309_10000934_pt1 | contig 12452 bp, 10 predicted proteins | sample Helome_FD_192492 | JGI IMG/M metagenome (GOLD analysis project Ga0265309, IMG submission 192492) | Marine sediment microbial communities from subtidal zone of North Sea - Hel_20160524 (Illumina Assembly) | ecosystem: Environmental > Aquatic > Marine > Subtidal zone > Sediment ...
CAGTTATTACTAAAGTCTCAAATGAACCTCCATCAGCACCATCAACAATGGTCGTATAAGGTACATCTGTAAGTAAAAAGCGTAAATCTGCAAGGTCTGTCGGGTCGATTTCATTCCCGGAACTATCAAAAACAGGTTCCGAAGCTTCCCAGGAAAGGCCGGCTGCTAAATCTCCACTTGCCAAATTTAAGATATTAAAAGTGACCGTAGTTGAGGTAAACGAGGCATTAGCTGTTTGATTGCCGGACCCAATAGTTATAATAGCGGTTTCCGGGCCTTCAGCAAGCTCATCTGATAAAATGGTAATAGTGCCCGTGGCAGATAGTGTGTTAGCAGGGATAAGGATACTTCCCGGCATGGTAAAATCTTCTCCCTCGGTAGCAGTACCACCCGTCTGACTCAGAAATACTTTTACATCTACTATTTGAGTTTCACTTAAACTTACTGTAAAATCAAAGCTTTCGTCCCCTTCAATTAGTGTCGTTGGATTGCTGAAATCAAGAGAAACACTTCCCGTTGGTTCCGTTGGAACCATGGTACTTGCATTCTGTAAATCATCTTCGTTGCAGCTTGCCAGGGTAAGCAGTGCAATCATCAACCCTAAAATGTTCTTTAAATATATATTTTTCATTGCGATATTTTTAGTGATTAGTCAACAACTTTTTGTAAAACCTGATAAAATTCTCTCGGTCCGGAACCGGCGGTAAAGTAGCCATAAGTCATGTATAAAATGTCTGCCCCGTTAACGTCATCACGCACTACATAATTTGTTAAGCTTGGGTCGCAGGGTACATTGGTCAAATCTCCCGGATTTAACTGGCAGGTAGTAATAGGTTGTCCGTTGCCTGTTTGTGCATCTCCAGCTGGTGTTTCCGGTGGATAACTAATTACATCGTTCTCGTCAATTTGAAAAAACCATATATTACCATCAAATGGTCCAAAGTAATCTACTATCTGATAAGTAGTGGCATCTATAGATAGGATTGTAAATTGAGCTGGCCATCCCACATCATCCCTATTTACACCTATTCTGTAATAAAGTTGGTCAATAATATTGTAGTCCCCGGCAAAGCGGGTGCCAACAGATACTGTTGAAGTAGCTGCACTTTGCACTGTTTGCCCGGTTGACAATGAAGGACGATACGTTAAAGTAAAGGAGTCTCCAATGTTTAACCCTGAATCACTGGCAGGAAGGGGAGCTCCATCAAGAGTAAGACCTGCAATTAAATCTTCGTATTTAAATGAGTATTCAAATGGAACGGTTTGAAAACTTTCCTGCGCGATTGTAAGGGTGGTCAATAAGGCCTCATTACTAACGGCACCGGTAGCTGATGACTTGAAACTAACAACTACGTCTATGCTAGGGACACTTACTGTTCCCTGATAAACAGATCCACTCGCGGTATATGTACCATCGTTACCTACAACATAGGCAATAGTAGGTGTGGCATTATTGACAAGACCACCAACAGACTCTACAAAAATAGCTTCGTTTTCTTCTATATCCTGGTTGCAAGATTGTAACACAAAAGCAAAAGACAGAATTAGCGTTATATATTTTATATTTTTCATCTTTTATATTTTAAAATTAATTATCCCACCAAACTGGAGTTGTTAATGCGTCCGCACCCTGGCTAGATACCGCTGCTTTATAGTTGTCACCATTCAAGGACTCTTCAATGTTAGGATAAGTAAACCTAACAGGTATAGATCCCAGATCATTCTCAATGGCAGGTGTAAGAGCAGGTATTCCGGTTCTTCTCCATTCAATCCAGGTTTCCATTCCCTGGCAATAAAGAGCGATCCATTTTTGAAGCCCTATTTTCTCTATTGCCGTGTTGGGGGTGTAAGCCACACCAGCTTGTGCTATGTAGGTACCGTAAGATGCCCCTACGCCATTTTCAATAAAGGCAGATTCAATTCCCTTTAAATAATAAGTCTCCGCTGCAGCATCTCCACCACTAATAAAGCCTTTTTTAGCCGCTTCTGCCAAAAGAAATTGTAATTCGGTATATGAAACAAAATAAGCAGGAGCCTCTGGGGCCAAATATTTTGTCCCAATTTCAGAAACACTGGTGTAGTTCCATTCCGGGCTTGGTAAATCTCTAAACCCAGATGGTTTTCCAATGTATATTCCTGCATCAATACTTGGTTGGGCATATACCGGAAGACGATCGTCGTTAAGACTATTGGTGCCATCCATGTATTGTACAAGTGTTTGATTTAGTCTGTATTCTGCCCTACCTCCAAAAACAACGGTTTCGTATATTGGATTAGCGTTAGGGTCATCTGAAAGATATATAAATTTCGCCTCTTCGCTTCTTGAGCTAAATAAATTACCACTGTTTACCAATTGCTGTAATTGAGAGGATACATTAACTACCCCGGATTGTCGCATTAAAGCTCTGAATTTTAATGAGGCTGCAAACTTAATCCAGGAAGATTTGTTCCCTCCATACATTAAATCCTGAGATGTACTTATATCATCTGAACTAGCGCTTAATAATGCAATTGCCTCATCCAGGAATGCAAGACATCCACTATAAACTGTTTCCTGGGTCTCATAAACCGGGGTAAAATTTCCTCCTTGTGCGTCTAATGCCTCAGTAAAAGGTATTTCTCCATAAAGGTCGGTTAGCATTAAAAAACCATAAGCTTTCATTATTAGGCCAACACCTTGTACAGCAGTGTTTTCTTGCTCAATGGCTAAATCAACCATTTGATTGGCATCAGAGGTCGTTACCTCGTAAAATGAGGCCCATCTTCCCTCTATGGTTCCTTCTCTGGGAATATACCTCATCTCATCATTATATTGGACTTTTGCCAAATGTTGTGCCCATCCGGATCCCTGATCAAGTGAGCCAAATACATTATACAGGTTATTCGCCGTACTAAAAAGTAGATTTCCCAAAAGGAGATCCGCCGGTACAGCAACGGGATCGTTAGGATTTTGATTGATTTCCTCAAAATCCTTATCGCAACCTACAAAGAATGTTAGTAGGGTGATTAGAACTACGGTTATGATACTTTTATTTTTCATAATATTTTTTTAAAATTTTGCATTAATACTAAAAGCAATGCTGCGCGCTGAAGGTATTTGACCAGACTCCAGTCCCTGATTTGCATTTGAACTACTGAAAGCACTTTCAGGATCAATATGCGGCGCATTTTTATACAATATTGCTAAATTCCTACCTATCAAAGAAAAAGACATGGATTGAATAGGAATGTTTCTGAACAGGTCTAATGGAATGTTATATGAAAGTGACATTTGTCTTAATTTCACATAAGAAGCATCAAAAACTGAACTTTCCCCAACCTGATTTCCAAAGGCGGTTTGATAATATGTTTTTGCAGGTACAACGACATCGTTAGGAACAAAGTTCCCAGCACCATCATCCTTCACACCTTGTCCTACAATGCCGGTTTCACGTCCAACAAGTGTTTCTTCCAAAATTCCTCCATACATACCCCAGGTATTGGTTATGGAATAGATGTCACCACCTACTTTTGCATCAACCAAAAAGTCAAAAGTCAGATCTTTCCATCTTAAACTTAGGTTTCCACCTCCGACCCAATCAGGTTGAATATTTCCTAATATCTGGTTTGAAGCATCAAGCTGGGGAAGACCGTTGCTGAAAACTATCTCGCCATCAGGGCTTCTTTCAAAAGCAGGGCCAAAAAGAATTCCATATGGCTGACCTACCCTGGCTTCCGTATTTACACCCCATTGATTACCTAATATTAAGGTTTCCAAATTATTTCCCAATGAGACTACTTCATTTGTGTTTTGACCAAAATTAAAATCTAAACCCAGTGTCCAGTCCTTTGTTTGAACTATGGTACCACCTAACTGGATTTCATATCCACTGTTTCTCATCTCACCCACATTTTGAATGGTAGACCCTATTCCACTGGTAGAACTAACCTGAACGTCAACGATCAGGTCCTTACTTGTTTGATCATAATAGGTAGCATCAAAACGAAGCCTGTTGCCAAAAAATCTCGCATCTACACCTTCTTCCCATCCGGATGTTGTTTCCGGTCCAATGGTTGGATTATTAAGTGCGCTTGGGAAAAAAGCCCGTGTAGTACTTCCAAAAGGAACGGTACTAAACTGGAAAACAGGTTGAAGTTCGTAAGGTGCTAATGCACCAACACTACCAACTTCAGACCATCCACCTCTAACTTTTAACAGAGAAACTGTTTCCTTGTTAATATTCAGGACATCACTAAGTACAGCACTTAATGTCGCCGATGGGTAGAAAAAAGAGTTGTTATCTGGAGGCAAAATACTTGCCCAATCATTTCTGGCCGTAAAGTCTAAAAATAGATAGTCCTTGTATGCAAGTTGACCAAAGCCATATAAACTGTTAATCCTTTGTTCACTTCTAAAATTTGAAATTCTTGGAGTTACTCCGGATTTTACATTAGAAATATTATAAACATCTGGAAGTTCCAACTGATCTGCGGCCATAAACACCTGATCAAAATTTCTTACCAATGAGTTGCCGGCAACGTTAATAGAAAAATCAAAGTTTGCACCTATGGGTGTTTTATACGTAAAAATTGCCTCTGTGTTAATTTCATAACGCGATTGATTATCAACAGTAAACATTCCTTCCGGAAAATTGTTGGTGCCTTTAGCCCGTTGGAGGGTAGTAACTGCAGTCCAGTAGTCTATCCCCGTTCGTGCAACCAATGACAATTTATCAGAAAATTTAAAATTTATGTTGGCGCCACCAATAACCCTATCCTTCTTAAATTCATTTGTATTGGTTTCCAATCCCCAAAATGGGTTATTTTGAAATACCGTATTCCAGTTAAGGGGTGTTCCTTCTGCATTGGTTCCAACCGGTGATAGCGGTAAATCTCTCCAGGGTCTAAGAGCAGCAAAATCTACGTTCCTACCCGAGAAACCATTAATCTGTTGTGTAGGGTTAGAATTATCATAACCCTGGTTTACAATATTATCACTACCTGATTTAATATACCTGGCATTTAATCCTGCAGATATAAAATCATTTAGGTCTTGTGTGAATGTACCACCAACTGTATGTCGCCTAAAGTCGGTAAAAGGCACCATTCCTTTTTGATCAAAGCCCCCAAAGGATAATCTAAACGAAGAATTTTCTCCGCCACCCTGTAATGAAATACTATTTTGTGTGGTTATCCCCGTGTCATAAAAATCTTTAATATTGTCTGGTTGGGATACCCATGGCAATGGTGCACCATCAACAGTATAAGAATTCCACTGTACAAAAGAAAGTCCCACGTCTAAAGGAGGTCCCCAACTTTCATCGACACCACCATTTGATTGTGTTCCGTCTACCCATTCAAAGAAATTTGAAACGTTTCCCTGACCATAAGAATTTTGGAAACTTGGCAGCTGTAGTGGATTTTCAAAACTTACAGTACTGTTTATAGTAATACCTATAGCCTGGCTCTTTGACCCTTGTTTAGTGGTTATTAAGATTACACCATTGGCTGCTCTTAAACCGTATAGAGCCGCTGCGTTTGGCCCCTTAAGGACTGATACTGATGCGATATCATTTGGGTTAATATCTGCAGCTCCGTTTGGTAAATCGATACCTCCGAAAGCGTCAGCATCCCCTTGATTACTGTTGTCAATTGGGATACCATCAATAACGAACAAGGGTTCGTTGTTTCCGGTAATCGATGAAGCACCCCTCAATACAATTCTTGAAGATGCACCTGCGGCGCCGCTACTATTGGTGATTTGCGCACCTGAAACCTTACCATTCAGGGCATTTATCAAATTGGGTTCTTGCGTCTCTGCAATACTTTCACCCTTGACATCCTGAACAGCATAACCAATTGATTTTTCTGATCTTTTAATACCTAAAGCAGTTACAACTACTTCTTCCAATGCTTCGGCATCTAGCTGCATTACAACGTTAATGCTGGTGCCAACTCCAATAACCGCTCTTTCAGGTTTTTGGCCAATGTAGGTAAAGAGTAATACTTGTCCCTGACTAGCACTAATTGAGTAATTACCGTCGAAATCGGTTTGGGTACCCTTAGTTGTACCATCAACAAGGATATTAACGCCAGGCAAAGGCAAACCGTCTTGATCGGTCACATTACCTGAAATCGTTTTGTCTTGCGCAAATGATAAATGCACAACAAACGCCAAAAGAAGCGTCAAGATTCCATTTAAATTTGTTCTCATTTTTTAATTATTTGAATTAGCTAACAACGAAAATCCTAATTTCATGTTAATAATCCAAACTTATTTTAATAAAACTTTAAGAAGTTAGTCAAGAAAAAAACAATTCACCAGAATATTGTTAAAAATAATAACAATAAAAATGTTAAAAAAATGATTAATTAAACTCAAATCTCCCAATAAAGTAAGAATCATTCGATTTCTTTAGCAAAGCATTATAAACTTCACAATTTTGTCTGGTGTTGAATTTAAATTGTTCTATATATATATAAGGTATAACCTAATAGAATAATTGGCTCTTAAAAAGGATCCTTTAGATCATAATAATCCCCCGATAAAAACTCCTAAAAAAAAATAAAAGAAAATTATGGGATAGCATTTGAATTATAATGAATAATTACTACATTTGCCAGCCCTTAAATGAGGGTAGTATTTATACATATATAATAGTATGCCAACAATTTCACAATTAGTACGAAAAGGAAGGGCCACAATTACCAAGAAGAGTAAATCGGCTGCTTTGGATTCGTGCCCCCAGCGAAGAGGGGTTTGTACGCGGGTTTATACCACTACACCTAAGAAACCAAATTCTGCAATGCGAAAGGTTGCAAGGGTGAGGTTAACCAATGGTAAAGAGGTAAACGCATACATTCCCGGCGAGGGTCACAATCTCCAGGAGCACTCGATAGTATTGGTTAGAGGCGGAAGGGTGAAGGATTTGCCAGGAGTTAGATATCATATTGTCCGCGGGGCTTTAGATACAGCAGGAGTTGCTGGAAGGACCCAAAGAAGATCTAAATACGGAGCAAAACGCCCTAAAAAGTAATCTAAACTTGTAAGAAGAAGAGATGAGAAAAAGACAGGCGAAAAAAAGGCCACTATTACCGGATCCAAGGTTTAATGACCAACTGGTAACACGTTTTGTGAATATGTTAATGTGGGATGGAAAGAAATCAGTTGCCTTTAAAGTATTCTACGATGCAATGGATATTGTAGAAGAAAAGAAAACAGATGAAGAGAAATCTGCATTGGAATTGTGGAAAGAAGCGCTTTCCAATGTAATGCCTCACGTAGAGGTTAGAAGTAGAAGAGTAGGTGGTGCAACTTTTCAGATCCCCATGCAAATAAGACCGGATAGAAAAATTTCTACTGCCATGAAATGGCTTATAAGCTTTTCGCGAAAGCGTAACGAAAAGTCCATGGCTCAAAAATTGGCTGGAGAAGTATTGGCAGCTTCTAAAGAAGAAGGTGCCGCGGTTAAAAGAAGAGTGGATACTCATAAAATGGCAGAGGCTAACAAAGCATTTTCACACTTTAGATTTTAAAAAGTAAAATGGCTAGAGATTTAAAATATACAAGAAATATTGGTATTGCTGCGCATATTGATGCGGGTAAGACCACCACTACTGAACGTATTTTGTATTATACGGGCGTTAGTCATAAAATGGGTGAAGTGCATGATGGAGCTGCAACTATGGACTGGATGGCGCAGGAGCAGGAACGCGGTATAACAATTACCTCGGCTGCTACAACATGTACCTGGGATTTTCCAACCAAGAACGGACAAGTTCTTCCTGAAACTAAACCCTACCATTTTAATATTATCGATACCCCCGGACACGTAGATTTTACTGTTGAAGTGAATCGTTCACTCAGGGTATTGGATGGTTTGGTTTTTCTATTTAGTGCAGTTGATGGTGTTGAGCCTCAGTCTGAAACTAACTGGAGGTTAGCAGACAATTACAAAGTTCCGCGAATAGGCTTTGTGAACAAAATGGATAGACAAGGTTCTAACTTTTTAATGGTTAGTAACCAGGTTAAGGATATGTTGAAATCCAATGCAGTTCCAATTGTTTTGCCTATAGGCGAAGAAGCAGATTTTAAAGGTATTGTTGACCTTGTTAAGAACCGTGCTATTGTATGGCATGAAGAAGATATGGGCTCTACCTTTGATATCATTGATATTCCTGAAGAAATGAAGGAGGAAGTTCACGAATATCGTGCTGCTTTGATTGAGGCAGTAGCGGAATACGATGAAGGATTGATGGAGAAATTCTTTGAGGATGAAGATTCTATTACAGAAGATGAAGTACATGCGGCTTTAAGAGCAGCAGTTATGGATATGAGTATTATTCCAATGATTTGTGGCTCTTCCTTTAAAAACAAAGGGGTGCAATTTTTATTGGATGCTGTTTGTCGTTACCTGCCTTCTCCCATGGATAAAGAAGGTATAATAGGAATAGACCCAAAAACAGATAAAGAAGTATTAAGAAAACCGGACATTAATGAGCCATTTGCGGCTTTGGCGTTTAAAATTGCCACTGATCCGTTTGTAGGCCGCTTAGCTTTCTTCAGAGCGTATTCGGGCAAGTTAAATGCAGGATCTTACGTGCTCAATAATCGCTCTGGGAATAAGGAAAGGATTTCAAGAATATATCAGATGCATTCCAATAAGCAGAATGCCGTAGATTCTATTGCGGCTGGTGATATTGGTGCGGCTGTAGGTTTTAAAGATATTAAAACAGGGGATACACTTTCAGATGAAAAACATCCAATTATTCTGGAAAGCATGAATTTCCCTGATCCTGTTATCGGGATTGCTGTGGAGCCTAAAACCAAGGCTGATGTTGATAGATTAGGGATGTCATTGGCTAAATTGGCTGAAGAAGATCCGACTTTTGTGGTTAAAACAGACGAAGCTTCAGGCCAGACCATTATTTCCGGTATGGGCGAGTTGCACCTTGATATTATAGTGGACCGCTTAAGAAGGGAGTTTAAAGTTGATGTCAATCAGGGAAAACCTCAGGTTGAATACAAAGAAGCGATTACTCGAAGCGCTGATCACAGGGAAATTTATAAAAAACAAACCGGTGGTCGTGGTAAGTTTGCAGATATCGTATTTACAATGGAACCAAGAGAGGATGGTATATCCGGCTTGGAATTTGTAAATGTAATCAAGGGTGGGAATATACCCAGAGAATATATTCCTTCAGTAGAAAAAGGATTTAGAGAGGCTATGAAGAATGGTCCTTTAGCCGGATTTGAAATGGATAGTATGAAAATCACTCTTAAAGATGGTTCTTTTCATCCTGTGGATTCTGATTCTCTTTCTTTTGAACTTGCAGCTAAAATTGGATATAAAGGAGCTGCAAAGGCAGCAAAAGCGGTACTTATGGAGCCCATCATGAAATTGGAGGCGCTTACGCCCGAAGAGAATATGGGTGATATTGTTGGAGACCTTAATCGCAGAAGAGGACATGTTACCAATATGGACGACAGAGCGGGTGCTAAAGTCATCAAGGCAGAGGTGCCTCTTTCAGAAATGTTTGGTTATGTAACTTCGCTTAGGACATTGTCCTCTGGCAGGGCAACTTCAACCATGGAATTTTCACATTATGCAGAAACCCCTTCTGGTTTAGCTGAAGAGGTTATAAAAGCAGCAACAGGTGTAACCGCCTAAATTTTAGTATTATGAGTCAGAAAATTAGAATAAAACTAAAATCGTACGATCATAACCTGGTAGACAAATCTGCCGAGAAGATTGTGAAAACGGTAAAATCGACGGGTGCTGTGGTAACAGGTCCAATTCCTTTGCCAACACATAAAAAGATATTTACGGTTTTGCGCTCACCCCATGTGAACAAGAAATCGAGAGAGCAGTTTCAGTTGAGTTCTTATAAAAGACTACTGGATATTTATAGTTCCTCATCAAAAACAATTGATGCACTTATGAAGCTGGAGCTTCCTAGTGGAGTTGAGGTGGAGATTAAAGTGTGATAGACCAGTCCGTTTCGGTTTGAAGCGGATAACATGTCCGGCGCGTTTCGCAAAGGAAAAACGGTAACAAAAATATATTCGGGATCGAATTGTTTTTGATCCTGTTTTTTTTGCAGAAAAAAGTAGTTTAAGATTAATTAATAAATAATAGTAATAATATGTCTGGGTTAATAGGAAAAAAAGTAGGCATGACCAGCATTTTTGACGATAACGGGAAAAATATTCCCTGTACTGTCATAGAGGCCGGACCATGTGTAGTTACCCAAGTCAGAACCGAAGAGGTAGACGGGTACAATGCCCTTCAGCTTGGTTTCGATGACAAGGCAGAAAAGCGTGCTAATAAGGCTGAAATGGGCCATTTTAAAAAAGCAGGTTCTTCCACCAAAAAGAAAGTCGTTGAATTCCGGGATTTTGAAGGAGAATTTAAATTAGGTGAGACCGTTGGTGTCGACGTATTTGTTGAAGGCGAATTTGTTGATGTCTCGGCCACATCTAAAGGGAAAGGATTCCAGGGAGTTGTTAAGAGACACGGTTTTGCCGGGGTTGGACAAGCAACTCACGGTCAGCATAACAGACTGAGAGCTCCTGGTTCAATAGGTGCTGCCTCATATCCTGCGAGAGTTTTTAAGGGAATGAAGATGGCAGGAAGAATGGGCGGTGGTAAAGTTACCGTTCAAAACCTAAGAGTTTTAAAAGTTGTTCCGGAAAAAAATCTTTTGGTATTAAAAGGTTGTGTACCCGGTCATAAAAATGCTTACTTAACTATAGAGAAGTAATGAAGGTAGCAGTTTTAGATGTAAAAGGAAAAGAAACTGGGCGAAAGGCAGACCTATCGGACGCAGTTTACAAAATGGAACCCAATGAGCATGCAATTTATTTGGATGTTAAGCAGTACATGGCTCATCAAAGACAGGGTACTCACAGTACCAAAGAACGCGCGGATATAGTTGGAAGTACCAGAAAGATTAAGAAACAAAAAGGAACAGGTACTGCACGAGCGGGAAGTATTAAATCTCCTATATTTCGTGGTGGAGGAAGGGTTTTTGGGCCCAGACCAAAAGATTATAGCCAAAAACTTAATAAGAATGTAAAGAGGTTGGCCAGAAAATCTGCCCTAAGTCTAAAGGGTCGGGATAAGGCCATTATGGTCGTAGAAGACTTCAATTTTGAATCCCCAAAGACTAAAGATTTCATGCAGGTTTTGAAATCCTTAGGATTGGAAAACAAAAAGTCATTGTTTGTGTTGGGTGATTCAAATAATAACGTATATTTGTCGTCGCGTAATTTGAAAGGTTACGAAGTGGTAACTAATTCAGAATTAAGCACTTACAAAATTCTTAATGCAAATCAAATCGTTCTTCTGGAAAGTTCATTAGAAGGAATTGAAACGAACTTAAATAAATAGGTTAGACATGAGTGTGTTGATAAAGCCAATTATAACGGAAAAAATGACAGCGGATAGCGAATTGTATAATCGCTATGGTTTTGTTGTGAATCCTAAGGCCAATAAACTACAGATCAAGGATGCCGTTGAAGCGGCTTATGGCGTTTCAGTGAAAAAAGTTCGAACAATGAATTATGGACCTTCACGCAAAACCCGTTTTACAAAAACAGGGGTTCAGCACGGGAAATCTAATGCATTTAAGAAAGCCATAGTTGATGTTGAAGAAGGGGAAGTAATCGATTTTTACAGTAATCTATAAAGACACCAAATGTCAGTTAGAAAATTAAAACCGATCACTCCAGGACAGCGTTTTAAAGTAGTAAACGGGTTTGACGCCATTACTGCTGATAAGCCGGAGAAAAGCTTGCTTGCTCCGTTAAAAAGGTCTGGAGGTAGAAACAGTCAAGGAAAAATGACCATACGCCATAGAGGTGGTGGGCATAAAAGAAGGTATCGAATCATTGATTTCAAACGGGATAAGCAAGACATTACAGCAGAAGTAAAGTCTATCCAGTATGATCCAAATAGAACAGCTTTTATCGCCTTAGTGGAATATAAGGATGGTGAAAAGCGATATATTATTGCTCAAAACGGTTTGCAGGTAGGACAGAAAGTTTCCTCTGGAGTGAAGGCTGCTCCTGAGATAGGTAATGCTCTTCCGTTAAGTAAAATTCCTTTGGGAACTATTATTTCTTGTATTGAATTGCGTCCTGGTCAGGGTGCAATAATGGCAAGAAGTGCTGGAACTTTTGCTCAATTAATGGCAAGGGAAGGAAAGTACGCTACTGTAAAATTGCCTTCGGGTGAGACCAGATTGGTACTTTCAAATTGCTTGGGCACTATTGGTGCGGTTTCAAATTCAGACCAGCAGTTGATTGTATCCGGTAAAGCAGGAAGAAGCAGATGGCTGGGTAGGAGACCCAGAACAAGACCAGTGGCGATGAACCCAGTAGATCATCCAATGGGTGGTGGTGAAGGTAGAGCTTCTGGAGGTCATCCAAGATCTAAGAATGGAATTCCTGCTAAAGGATACAGGACTAG
>Ga0265309_10000938_pt1 | contig 12417 bp, 3 predicted proteins | sample Helome_FD_192492 | JGI IMG/M metagenome (GOLD analysis project Ga0265309, IMG submission 192492) | Marine sediment microbial communities from subtidal zone of North Sea - Hel_20160524 (Illumina Assembly) | ecosystem: Environmental > Aquatic > Marine > Subtidal zone > Sediment ...
CCACACGTTGACCGCAGCGGGCTCGGCCATTCCATTCCCGTCGACAAAGGGGTTACCATCCACAAAGGGGTTGCCATCCACAAAGGGGTTGCCATCCACAAAGGGGTTGCCATCCACGAAGGGGTTGCCATCCACGAAGGGGTTACCATCCACGAAGGGGTTGCCATCGACCCAGGGATCGCCGTGTTGCTGTATTTCGCCGTCCCAGTAGTAGCCCACGCCCTCGATGTAGTAATCGCCACTGCTTTCATCTATCCGGGCCGGTCCGATGTAATGTTCGGTTCCAGCGAGGTCCTGGTCGATGTCGAGGCCCCCATTGGCGCAGCCTGCCTGGTCCCCATGGACTGCATCGTAGGCATCCACCCTGCCTGCCCCCTGCTGGAATGGGCTGTAGCGCAGATCGCCGGAATTCTTACCATTGCCGTAGATGCCGACCACAGTGTTTGACATCAGCCGGCACTTGACGTCGTCCGGTGTCAGCCAGGGCTCGTCCTGCAGGAGCAGAGCGACAATTCCACTAACGACAGCGGCCGCCTGGGAAGTGCCCGACATCGTGAAGTACTGTCCTGAGTCGTAGAAATCCGGGTACTGCTGGGGCAGGGTTCCATTGGAGGGCATGTATCCGTTCAAGTGCCCACCGGGCGCCACCAGTTCGGGTTTCACGAAGGCCTCAATTGTGGGACCCGCTGACGTCCAGTAGGACAACATGTCGTCGCTGGGGTCTTCAGGGCTGTAGTTGTCGTTCATGGCTCCGACAGTGATGACATAGGGCACGTTGCCCGGGACTCCGATGGTCATGGGGTCGGGACCGGTGTTGCCGGCCGAGGCCACCACCACGATGCCGGCCTGCCACGCCGCCATCACTGCCTGGTTGAGGGGATCATCCCAGTAGTAAGACTGCGGCGGAGCCGAGAAGGACAGGTTGAGCACGCGGATGCCATAGACTTGATGATTGCTCACCACCCAATCCAGGGCACGAATCACGTCCAGATAAGTGCCCATTCCGTTTGCGTCGAAAGCCTTGATCGAGACCAGGTCGGCGCCGGGGGCCATACCGATGAACCGTCCACCCGTGGGCTTGCTGTGGAGTGCGATACTCGTAATGTGGCTGCCGTGGCCGCTCTCGTCGTTGGTTGCCTCATTGGGCTGCGGGTTCAGTACCTCGTCGGTGATCGCGTCGTAGCGCGCCAAAATGCGGTCCTGGCCCAAAGTGTTTTTTTCGAGCGCGGAACGGCCCCACCATAAGCCGGTGTCTATGACTGCCATCGTCACGCCGCTGCCATCGATTCCCGCAGCGTGGAGGGGGTCACTTCGCACGACCTTGCCGAACTCGAACTCCTCGGATCCACTGCCGTTCGAGGTCGAGGAGTCTTCCGTAACGACTACCCGCACATTATCAATCGTGACGAACTGACCAGGACCCGCCAAACCCTGTACCACGCGAAAACGAATCGACATGTCAGCCGTCAGTACCGCGGTGTGATCTAATTGAAAGGTTCTGGATCCGCTGAGCGCCCCCCCCGTGAGCTCAAGGGCTTCGAGCAACTCAAAACTGGAGGTCTCAGCGCTGGAGACCTCGATGGCGAGGATATCCAGACCCCCTTCTGCGAAGCCGCCGTAGTCGAAGGAAAGAGCGGCCGAGGTCGCGGTCGACAGATCCAGAGTCCGTTCAATGCTCTCCAGGGAACCGCCGTCTGAATTGTCAATCCTCAACTGAGAACCCTCAATCCTTATCGAACCCGATGTCGCCGATCCATTATCGTAGGTTTCGATCCAGGATCCAGTCCAGCTATAGGTGCCGTCATTGTTGCTGTAGCTAGCAGTATCGAAAAAGTCCGCGAGATCTCCGCCCGTTGGAGAGCCCGGTTTCTTGGCGACCTGGGCTTCACGATCTCTGTAGGTGCGAACCTGCGGCAGGGCACCGAGAACCTCTCGCTGCCCGTCCGTAAGGTAAGCCCCGACCGCGTTGATGATCCCCAGTTCGTGGGTAATCTCGCCCCCAACGTCCTGCACAGCACCCACAGCCTGTTCCAGGCTTGCTGCCTGCACGATATAGGAAGCGCCTGGCGCATCTGTGGAACTGAGCGTGGTTCGTTCGAATGGCATCAGGGCCAGGAACACAGCCGCCAGAATAACGGCGCCGATGGTGACCAGAACTGAAGTGCGTAGCATGATTTGTTTCCCCTGTTTCAGCGGCTTGTGATGTTGCTTTTTTGACGATCGGTATAGATGACCGGTTTCCAAACGACACAACGCCGCAGTGGCCAAGGCATCCTTGCCTTTTCCATTCCGCGACTTCCTGTCACATTTGTTTGAAATAGGTGATTATATTGGCACGTATCGGCTTGGAGGGAGTCTGTAACAATTGACAGGTCTGCGCTGTATAAATACCAGTATCCCTGTTATCAAGGAATCTCGCTTCCCTGCGCTTGACGGCATACGTTGCATGAGCACGTTCAGGCCTGCGCGCATCAGTGCATTGGAATAACGCTCGAACGGACTCTTGATCCGCTGGTCCGACTTGTAGTGCTGTGACTCTGTCCATAGCTGCTGCGCCCTGCAACCAGAAGTGCTTTGCTGGCTAACAAGCCGGCAACCAGGGCCAGCAGAGGCCTGTCTGAGTTCTCTTGTGTGGGTGGCAGACTGTACAGAGTCAGGGCCTTGCGGCCAGCGTGCGGCCCGATAGGCGGAATGTTTTGTATTATTGAATCGATCTTAAAGCTCAGCGAGACTCATGCTATATGCGGGCTAAGCCAGAACTGCTGCTTTCACCTTGCGTACAGGTGCGTTTGCAAGACTTGAGCGAAGTTCCCCGATATCGATTGGTTTGCTGACATACGCATCCATGCCGGCGGCAAGGCAACGCTCCCGGTCGCCCCACATCGCGTGCGCTGTCATCGCGATGATGTAAGGCCGTTTGTTTTCTGGAAATTCCCGCCAGATCGCACGGCTGGTTTCAAATCCGTCCATACCCGGCATCTGTATGTCCATCAGAACAACGTCATAATCCCCTGTTTTGAGTACCTCGAGAGCCTCGATTCCGTTTTCAGCCGCATCCGCTTCATAGCCGATGCTTTTGAGCATGAGCATGGCCACCCGCCGATTGACCGGGTTGTCCTCAACCAACAGAATGTTGAGCGATTGTATGGGCTTTTGGGGTTTTTCCAGAGGCGCAATTTCAGTACCCGAGGTATCCGCCTCAGCCGGGGGCGCCAGCACCGAACGCAAGGCTTTGAGCAGGAGTTCCGGCTGGACCGGTTTTGCAAGAGAGGCACATGCGCCGAGCTTTTCGCGTACCGACTGGTCCATAGTGCTCCTGGATGAGAGCGTCACGATGGGAATCTCTTTCTTCGAACAGATTTTGCGCATATCGATGACCCATCCGGCATCCATGGAGGATTGGCACAACGGATCCAACAGCACCAGGTCGAAGCCGCCGCTGGCCCAGAGTTTTTCCAGTCCTTTGGCTGCAGAGGTCGCGATCTGAACGCGCATCCCCCAGGACCTGAGCTGACGGCTGAGGAGGTCACGCATGACCGCAGAATCGTCGATAACCAGAATGCTCTTGCCGTCAAGATGCGTGTCCACTTTTCTGAGAAATTCACGATCCGGTCCTTCTGCCGACTTGGCCAGCAGAGTGAAGTGGAATGATGATCCTTTACCTTCAGTGCTCTCCAGCCAAATTTTTCCACCCATCAATTCCACCAGGCGCTTGGAGATGGCCAGGCCCAGGCCAGTGCCTTCGAAACGGCGGCTGGCCGAAGCGTCAGCCTGGCTGAACGGCTTGAAGAGGCGATCTATCTTGTCGGCAGGGACACCCTGGCCGCTGTCAGCAATTTCGAATTGAATTTCTTCCATGCTGTTGGCTCGCCGGTTCAACGAGACCGAGACCATGACTTCGCCTTCGTCGGTGAACTTTATTCCGTTGCCCACCAGGTTGATGAGTATCTGCCGGGTCCGTAGCCGATCGCCAACAATCGCTTCGGGTGTTCCGGGTTCCAGCCAGTAGCCAAGATCGAGCCCTTTCTGGGCAGCACCTGGCGCGAGAACATCGAGAACATCCTCGATACAGACGCGCAGATCGAAAGACTCGTGTTCGATCTCGACACTGCGGGACTCTATCTTTGAAAAATCCAGAATCTGGTTGATGATATCGAGAAGAGAGTCACCACTTTTGTGAATAATATCCAGATGTTCGTGCTGTTCCGCGGTCAGGGAGGTATTGCCCATGAGGGTCGCCATCCCGAGCACGCCGTTCATGGGCGTGCGGATTTCGTGACTCATATTGGCGAGAAACTCGGATTTGGCTTCGTTGGCAGCATGAGCCGCTTCGGCTGCAAGACGCAGGGTCTCCCGGGTCTGTTCTTTTTTGCGTTGAACCTGAAGAAACCGAAGGACAAGCAAAGCCGCTACCAAAGCGTAGAAGGCATAGGCCCACCACTGTTGCCAGAAGGGAGTAGAGACTGTAATCGGCAGGCTAATGCCTTCTTCGCTCCAGATTCCATCGCTATTGGATCCCCGCACCCGCAGGGTGTAGGGGCCAGGAGCGAGATTGGTGAACGTGATTTGGTTGCGTGTTCCCAGCTCAATCCAATTCTTGTCCAGCCCCTCCAGCTTGTACGCATAGCGATTGAGGTGAGGTGAGCGGTAATCGAGTGCTGCAAATTCGAAGGAGACGACGTAGTCTTTGTAGTTCAGGTTCAGCTGTTCGAGTTGGTTAAGCGGGTTATCAATCACGGCCGGCTGATTGAGCTTGAGAAACGAGGTAAGCGCCAGCGATGGGGCCGCAGAATTACGCTCAATTCGATCCGGGAAGAAGGCATTGAAGCCATTCATGCCACCGAAAAACAACTCACCGGATTGACTGCGATAATAGGCACCGAGGTTGAATTCATCGGCTTGCAGGCCATCGGAGGAATGGAAAGACTCAAAGCTGTCATTGCCAGGGTCAAAATGCGCCAGACCGCGGACCGTAGACATCCACAATCCCCCCTGCCCGTCCGGCAGGATTCCGTACACCACATTATTGGGAAGTCCATCGTGTTCCGAATAGCGCTCGAAAGTCGTCGCTGCCGAATTGCCCTCCAATCGCTCCAGGCGATTGAGTCCGCCGCCCTGGGTTCCGATCCAGAGCGTTCCACCCTCATCCAGGTACAGGGAGAGTATTTCGTTGCTGCTGATGCTGCTATCTCGTGCGGGGTCGTGCAGAAACTGCCGGAACTGTTGCGCATCACGGTCAAAGAAATTTAGCCCGTCACCCAGGGTACCGACCCACAGCCCACCGGACGGATCTTCAGTAATGGTGCTGACGCTATTACCGCTGAGAGAAGCCGTATTTCCAGGCTCGGCCTGGTAAGTGTAAAACCGGCTGGTGCTGCGATCGAAGCGACTGAGCCCACCCCCGTAAGTTCCTACCCATACGATTCCGAATCGATCCTCAAAGATTGTCATGACAACATCGTTCGGCAAGCTGTATTCGTTGCTCGGATCGGCGCGGAAATGTTCGAAACGATCGGTTCCGGGAATCCTGCGATTGAGTCCGCCCGCGAGGGTTCCGACCCACAATCCACCCTCACTGTCGTGCAACAGCGCGGTCACCCGGTCATCGGTCAGACTGAATGGATCCTGTAGATCATTTCTGAGGACCCGGTTGCTGGCCCTTGAGCGATCAAGCAGATTGAGACCTCCACCAAGGGTTCCGATCATGAGCAAACCGTCATTGTCTTCGGCAAATGCATGCACCACATTACTGCTAAGATCGTTCATGCCCTGGCTAAAGTGCCCAAAAGTCCAGTCAAGAGGATGCCAGCGGTCGAGGCCGGCGCCCTGGGTGCCAACCCATATCATGCCGGCACGGTCCTGGAATAATGACATCACGCGGTCGGTGCTGAGGCTTGAGGGATCACTGGGGTCGTGGCCGTAACGGGTAAAGGAGCCATCTGCCCTTAGCAGGTTAAGCCCCCGGTCAGTTCCAATCCACAATCTCCCATCGGAATCTTCAAGGATCGAGCGCACCCGGTTTTCACTCAGGCTCGCAGGGTCGTTTTCGTCGTGTGTGAAGCGTTCAAACTTGCCGGTTGACCGATCGAGACGGTTGAGTCCGCCACCCAAGGTACCGATCCACAAGCGCCGTTGGCTGTCCTCGAGGATCGAGCGTACCTGGTCATCCGAAATGCTGGAGGGATCTTTTGGATCCGTATTGAAGCGAGTGAACGTGCCACTGGTACGATCGTAAAGATTCAACCCGCCCAGCGTTCCGATCCACAGGCGGCCGGTGCGGTCCTCATAAATTGCTCGAACGCGGTTATCAGACAGCGAATTGAGTTCATCCGGATCGTTCAGGAATTGTTCCCATTTAGCCGTTTTCTCGTCAAAACGATAAAGACCTGACTCATGCAAGCCAAGCCATAATGAACCATTCCTGTCACGGGTTATTACCCGCACACGCTCGCGATCAAAGCCCTGCGGTGCGCCGGTTTCCTCAGTGTAATGTACGAACGACTCGGCGGCAGCGTCCCAACGGCTGAGTCCGCCACCTTCCGTTCCAACCCATAAATCTCCCTGCGGTTCCTGGTGCAGGGCGAAGATCGAATTATTGCGCAGCGAGGCCGGGGCTTTTGGATCGTGCTTGAGCTGAATAAATCGATACCCATCGTAGCGGTTGAGGCCATCCTGGGTTCCAAACCACATGAACCCGGTCGGATCCTGAGCGATAGCAGTCACGGTGGCTTGCGAAAGACCATCTTCCAGAGACAGCGGTGTGAACCTGATGCTGTGCGTCTGAGCAAACACCTGGCCAACCAGCAGCCAACTGGCCAGCAGGCAAAAACACGCCCACTCGAGTAGCTCTGTCCTTGCTTTAGCTGATTGTCTGAAACTCCTCATTTCCTTCCCCTGAAATAAATTCCCTGTATTTACCATCCCTGGTAGTTGCTCGGCATTCCCTGCCTTATTCGTCCCACACCCATACGTTGATTCTGGACACTTCATCAAACCCGCCGCCATCAACAAATGGGTTGCCGTCCACGAATGGATTACCATCCACAAACGGGTTACCGTCCACAAACGGGCTACCGTCCACAAACGGATTACCATCCACAAACGGGTTACCGTCCACGAACGGGTTGCCATCTACGAATGGATTGCCGTCTACCCAGGAATCACCATGCTGATTGAGTCTGCCATCCCAGCTGTAACCCACACCGGGGATGTAGTAATTACCTTTATTATCTAACTGGACAGGTCCGATATAGTGCTCTTTTCCAGCCAGGTCTCTATCGATGTTGAGACCGCCGTTGCCGCAGCCTGTTATATCGCTTTTGACGGCCCTGTAGGCATCCACCCTGCCTGCTCCCTGTTGAAACGGGCTGTAACGCAGATCGCCGGAATTTTTGCCACTGGAATAGATGCCGACCTGGGTGGTCGCCATCAGCCGGCACTTGACGTCATCCGGGCTCAGCCCGGGTTCGTTTTGCAAGATGAGCGCGGCCACGCCAGTGACTACCGCGGTCGCCTGTGAGGTACCCGCCATGATGAAATACTTCCCATTGTCGTAGTATTGGGGGTAGTTCACCGGATAGTACCCATCGGCGGGCATATATCCGGCCAGGTGTGCACCGGGCGCCACCAGTTCGGGTTTCACGAAAGCCTCGAACGTGGGACCTGTTGACGACCAATAAGCCATCATGTCGTCGTCGGGATCCTCGGGGCTGTAATTATCAGTGATGGCCCCGACCGTGATGACATAAGGAATATTACCCGGTACCCCGATGGTCATGGGATCGGGCCCGGTGTTGCCGGCTGAAGCCACCACCACGATGCCGGCCTGCCACGCCGCCATCACTGCCTGCGCGAGAGGGTCATCCCAGTAGTAGGATTGGGGCGCAGCTGAGAAGGACAGGTTAAGGACATCGATACCGAATTCCTGATTGTATTCCAGCACGAAGTCGAGTGCACGGATCACGTCCAGGTAAGTGCCGCCGCCGTCCGCGCCAAATGCTTTGACCGATACCAGGTCGGCGCCAGGTGCGATTCCGATATATTCTCCATTATGGCTGTCGCTATTGAGCGCGATACTTGAAAGATGCGTGCCGTGGCCGTTGTCATCGTTGCTGGAATCGTTGCTGGAACCGATACCAGTCAGATTTACAAACTCGTCCGCAATCGCATCATAGCGTGCCAGAATGCGGTCATCGTTCGCGGAGTTTTTTCTAATGGCATTCTGTCCCCACCACAGACCGGTGTCGATAATAGCCACGGTGACGCCGCGGCCATCGATTCCTGTGGAGTGGACATCAGGTGACCCTACAACTTTTCCATACTGCTTCTCAACGTATGGTTCGCTTGAGAGAATTGGATCTGCCCATACATAGCTGGCGACCTGCGCTTTATTGTTCACATAGGTGCGGATTTGCGGATCAGCGTCCAACGCAATTCTCTGCTCGCTGGACAGGCGGGCGCCGACCGCATTGATGATCCGCAGTTCGTGCGTGATCTCGCCCCCAACCTTCTGTACGGCGCCTAATGCCTGTTCCAGGCTGGCCGCCTGCACGATGTAAGAGGCAGAAACTGTTTCAGTGGCGGTGCCGCCGTCTTTCCAGTCAGGTGAAAAGACGAGGGCAAATAACGCGATGATTACGATCCCCGTGATGGTTCCAAATTTGGTTTGAATTCTCATAAATTACTCCTACCCTTGATTTCCTTTTCCTTAATTTATTCTTGTTCCACCCACACGTTGACCGCAGCGGGTTCAGCCATTCCGTTCCCGTCTACAAAGGGATTGCCATCCACAAAGGGATTGCCGTCTACGAAAGGATTGCCATCCACAAAGGGATTGCCGTCCACGAAAGGATTGCCGTCCACAAAGGGATTGCCGTCTACGAAAGGATTGCCGTCCACGAAGGGATTACCATCTATCCACGGTGAACCGTGCCGATGCAGGCTGCCATCCCAGTAATAGCCCACCCCTTCGATAAAATAGTTGCCTTCAGCATCCTGCCGGGCCGGGCCCTTGTAGTGTTCCGCATCGATCAGTTCCAGACCGACATTCAAACCGCCATTGGCACAACCGACATCGGTCGTGTGAATCGCAGCATATGCATCAACGCGTCCCGCACCCTGCTGGAATGGGCTGTATTGCAATACTCCCGTATGTGGTCCGGCCGCAAACACCGCGGGGCGGGCCGAAGCCATCAGCCGGCACTTGACGTCATCGGGCGTGAGCCACGGTTCCGCCTGCAGGAGAAGAACCGCCACGCCGCTCACTATTGCTGCGGACTGGGAAGTTCCGGACATCGTGAAGTAGTTCTCACCGTCGTGCCATTCCGGGTGGTCTGCGGCGAGCTTGCTCTTGACCCTGGTCAGCGCGACCATGTGGCCACCCGGCGCGACGATTTCGGGCTTGACGAATCCTTCGTGCGTGGGGCCGGCGGAAGACCAGCTGGCCAGCATGTCATTGCTGCTGTCTTCCGGCGTGTAATTGTCGGTCATCGCCCCGACCGTGATGACATAGGGGACGTTTCCAGGCACCCCGATCGTCCTCGGGTCAGGACCGGTGTTGCCCGCTGAGGCGACCACCACGATGCCGGCTTCCCAGGCCGCCATAACCGCCTGGTTGACCGGGTCTTCCCAATAGTAGGACTGAGGTGGCGCACTGAACGAGAGGTTCAGAACACGAATGCTGTAAAGGTCCTTGTTGGCCAGGATCCAGTTCAGGCCTCGAATCACGTCTGCGTAGGTGCCACTGCCATCGCGGCCGAAAGCCTTGACCCCCACCACGTCCGCCGCCGGTGCGATGCTGTTGTATTTGTCTGGATCAGAGTCAGGCCGCGATTGGTTCAGGATAATACTCGCCACGTGGGAGCCGTGACCGTTCTTGTCGAGGCCTTTGTGTTCTACGTCAGTAATCGCGTTATAGCGGTTAAGTAAACGATCACGACCTTCAAACTCACGAAGCTCCTGTTTCAGCATCAAACCGCTGTCCAGGATAGCCACTGTGACGCCCTCGCCCAGGTACCCTTCCTCATGGACAAGGTCTGCATCAACAACGCGCGGATAGGCGACGTAGAGCGAATCGCCACCGACCGTGCCACTGATCTCGATCGACTGGTCTTTGTGCAGGGTAAACTCACCAAGCTGCAAGGTTTTACGCTGTTGCGCGTCGAGTCTGGCTGCGACGGCATTAATGATTCCCAACTCGTGGGTAATGTCACCCCCGACACCCTGCACGGCGCGCCGGGCCTCATCCAGGCTTGCTGCCTGCACGATATAGGAAGCCCTTGGCGTATCTACGGAACTGAGCGTGGTTTGTTCGAATGGCATTGTGGTCAGGGCCACAGCTGCCAGGATAACGACGCCGATGGTGACCAGAATTGAAGTGCGTAGCATGACTTGTTTCCCCTGTTTCACTTGAAGTGTCCAGGGCATCCTTGCCTTCTTAATTCGCGGCTTCCTGCCACGAGTTCTAATAGTGCTGATAGTGCATATACATGATGTCGGAAACCGGCCTGTCAGGATGCTGTAACAATTGACAGGTGTTCACTGTATAAATACCAGTTTCCTTGCCATCAATAAAACCCCCTGAATGATCACTCTTGATCTACCCAGACGTTGATCGAGGTCGTAGTGATTGATAAATCGGAATCTACGAATGGGTTGCCGTCCACGAACGGATTACCGTCGACGAACGGATTGCCATCCACGAAGGGATTGCCGTCCACGAAGGGATTGCCATCGACGAACGGATTTCCGTCCACAAAGGGGTTGCCGTCTACAAAAGGATTACCGTCCACGAACGGGTTGCCGTCCACCCAGGAGAAGCCATCCCAGGGGTAGCTCGTGTCCCACTCGTAATCTGGAGAGGTTCCTTCAATAGAGAAGCCGGTCGTGCTGTTGTAGCGGGCCGGACCGACGAAGTGTTCGCCACCGTAAATATCTGCATTGATGTCGAGGCCTCCGTTACCACAGCCCAAATTGACATTGGCGTGAATCGCCCTGTTGGCGCTGATCAGGCCTGCTCCTTGCTGGAATACGCTATAAGCGAGCTTGTTATCGGCCCCTTTCGCAGGCTTCGTGGTCGACATCAGCCGGCACTTCACGTCATCCACTGACAGCGTCGGATCCTCGTCCAGCATCAGCGCCACTGTGCCACTGGCGACTGCCGCCGCCTGTGATGTTCCGGACATCACGAAGAAATCGAGACCGTCATGGAACTCTGGATGCTGCTGGGCGATATAGGCATTCGAAGGCATGAGGCCGAGCAGGTGGCCGCCAGGGGCAACCACATCCGGCTTGATGAAGCCGTCGATGGTGGGTCCGACTGATGAGTAGGAACTCAGGTAGTCGTCGTCAGGATTACCATGGGTGAAGGCGTCGCTGATCGAGCCGACAGTGATCACGTAAGGCACATTGCCCGGTACACCAATGGTCATCGGATCCGGTCCATGGTTACCCGCTGATGCCACCACGACGATGCCGGCGTTCCACGCTGCCATCACTGCCTGACCGAGCGGATCCTCCCAGTAGAGCGATATCGCCTCAGAGCTGAAGGAGAGATTTAAAACCTTAATCCCGTAAGCCGCTTTGTTGCTGACGATGAAATCAATACCGCGTATGACGTCAAGGTAACTGCCGCTGCCATCGGCACCGAACGCCTTGACCGAAACGAGATTGGCCATCGGCGCCACCCCGTGGCTCTTGCCGTGGGTTTTTTCGCTGCTCAGCAGGACGCTCGTCACATACGTGCCGTGGCCGTTGTCGTCGGTGTCCACGGTGGGCAGGCCCACTGCATCGATCTGGTCGGTGATTGCGTCGTATTGCACCAGCACCCGGCCCTGGTTGATCGAGTTGTAATCGAGGGCTGGATGCGGCCAATAACCCGTGTCCAAAACTGCCACGGTTACGCCGGACCCCTGCGTCCCCTCATCGTGGACCTGGGTCGCTTCGACGAATTCCGCGTGGGTGGCTTTTGGAGTGTAGATATCAAACTCGAACTGGACATCGTCAACGTATACTTTCTTGTTTCCTTCATCATCCACCGTGACCCGGAATCGCAGCTGGGTTTGGGAACCGATGTAGTCAGACACGTCGATCACTTCCGTTACCAGCGTGCGTTGATTTTCGTCGTCGCTATTGTATGTCCGCAATACGGTGAACGAATTACCGCCATCCGCTGAAATCTCGGCGACCACCTCGCGGCCATCTCCGTCTATGTCATTGTAGACAGCGTATGACAGCGTCGCCGAACTGGCCCACTGGAGATCAACTTCGCGGTAAATATACTCGCCCAGGCCTTTGTCAGTTTCGATTTTGATGCAGTATTCGTCCGCACATTTGCTTTCGTCTTTGACCCTGAAATTACCGTCGTGAACATCGTTGTTGTCAACTTCGATCCAGGGACCAGCCCAGACCTGGATTCCA
>Ga0265309_10000940_pt1 | contig 12415 bp, 8 predicted proteins | sample Helome_FD_192492 | JGI IMG/M metagenome (GOLD analysis project Ga0265309, IMG submission 192492) | Marine sediment microbial communities from subtidal zone of North Sea - Hel_20160524 (Illumina Assembly) | ecosystem: Environmental > Aquatic > Marine > Subtidal zone > Sediment ...
GAAACCATCGAATTACCAGAAGACAATTTTGTTATGGATCCCTGGCCCAGTCATATCTATTTCGAAGACATCAATTCGCAATCGCAGTTTGAACTCGTCGAGCAGGTATTGGAGGAAGTTAAAAAAGCTGGAATCTTTCAGCCCAATGCCCAGCAAGGGTACTGACAAGTTAAGTTCTTGGAGCGGAGAAATTCCAGTCGGTCGCAATCAAACTTTAGCTTTTCTAAAAAGTGGTTAATTCTATTCTTACCCTTGCCGGGATTTGGTGCATTGTGGTTAGTTCTCATCAGTCCCATTACCGATTGTTAGGCAGGGGTGTCATGTCAACCCATCGAATAGAGTTAACTTGTCAGTACCATTTATCGATTTGACCAATGCCTTAGGTAGTTCTATATTGATTGCCTCAGGCAGCTAAATTGCTTGATCAGCATTCATCGAGTTAGGAGAGAGCGTATGAATTTATTAACGCTTTTTCCGGAGATAACCGATGAATCAGCAAATAGAGTATATCCCGACCAATGACCTCGCTCCCTACGAGTCTAACGCTCGTACCCATGATCCAATTCAAATCGGCCAAATTGCAAAAAGCATTCAGCAATTTGGATTCATAGCACCAATTGTTATTGATGAAAAAAATATCATCGTAGCAGGTCATGGGCGCTTTCTAGCCGCGATCGAACTCGGTCTGGTGCAAGTACCAATAATTCGCGTTAAACACCTTACGCCGAACCAAGTCAGCGCCTATCGGTTAGCTGACAACAAAATTGCCGAGAACGCAGGATGGGACAATACCCTCCTGAGAGAGGAGTTGTCGTACCTTCTCGAAATCGACAGCGAGTTTGATCTAGATAGCATCGGTTTTTCAACTGCAGAGGTCGATGTGACTCTTTCAGACGAATCACCTGATGACATCGACGACCCACCACCCCCGACTCCTGAACCGAAAAATGTCATTTCGCGTCCTGGCGATATATTCACTTGTGGTGAGCACCGCATCGGCGTGGGTGATTGCCAGGACAATCTATTTGTACCACAGGTGATGCACAGTCAGCTTGCCAGAATGAGCTGCATTGACCCGCCTTATAACGTTCCTATTCTCGGGCATGTCTCGGGTAAGGGCCTGGCTCAACATGATGAATTCGCTTTCGCCTCTGGCGAAATGTCTGAGACCGAATATATCCAATTCTTGCTGGCCGTATTTACGGTGTTATCTGGCATATGTACAAAAAATGCTTTGCACTATGTCTTTATAGACTGGCGGCATCTGTATGAATTGCTTAACGCCGGTCGCGACGCATTCGACCAACTGATCAACTGCTGTGTCTGGACAAAATCAAATGGCGGAATGGGCAGCCTTTATCGCTCCCAGCATGAAATGTGTATGATTTTTAAAAATGGCAAAGCGCCGCACACCAACAACGTGCAACTCGGAAAACATGGGCGCAACCGTACCAATGTCTGGCCGTACGCCGGCATGAATAGCTTTGGTAAAGACCGGGATGATTTGCTTGCATCCCATCCAACCGTAAAACCCATTAGCATGATCGCGGACGCCATCATGGACGTCACTAATCACGGCGATATTGTCTTGGACGGTTTCCTTGGATCAGGTACGACGCTAATTGCGGCTGAGCGAACACATCGCATTTGTTATGCCACCGAAATCGAGCCCAAATACGTCGACGTCGCCCTGCAGCGCTGGATGAACGAGACGGGTGGTACACCCATACTCGAATCAACTGGCCAGTCTTTCGAGGAGGTTACGGCGGAGCGCTTGGTTGATATGCCTCAGGAGGATTCTAATGTCTAACTCCGACTACGACGTGGGCTACAAGAAGCCGCCTAAAAACACCCAGTTCCAGCCCGGGGAATCAGGAAATCCAAAGGGCCGCCCCAAGGGTGTGAAAAACCTGGCGTCCGACCTTGCCGAAGAACTCGAACAGTTCGTGGTGGTGCATGAAGGCAGTCAAACGCTCAAGGTCACCAAACAACGCGCAATGCTCAAATCTTTGTTCGCCAAGGCCATGAAGGGCGATGTCCGAGCTACTTCAGCCCTGATTACTCTAATTGTCGGTCTGGAACACAGCAGAGCTCATTCCACTGCGATTGAAACACTTGGTGCGGACGATTTGAAAATACTTGAAACCTTCAAACAAAAGATTATTGCGGACGCCAATAACGAGCCAGGAGAATGACCATGAAAAACGACAAAGCCGCGCTTGGCGCACTATTACGAAATGATTTTCTGGCCTTCCTTGAAAAGGCATTTAATACTTTAAACCCCACAACAGACTTCCTCATGAATTGGCACATCAAGATACTGGCCTATGATATCCAGGAATTCCTGGACGGCGAGGAAACTGTATTTGTCATCAACATGCCACCTCGTTCGTTAAAATCCATCACCTTGTCGGTAGCCTATGTGGCCTGGCGGCTTGGGCTGGATCCATCACTTAGTTTCATGGTTATCAGCCACAACCAGGATCTCGCCAAAAAGCTTGCAAATGATTTCCGTCAAATTGTCCAAGCCTCGTGGTATCTCGAGCATTTCCCAAAAATGCGTGCGGCGCCGGCGAAGAATACAGAAACGGATTTCGTAACCACGCAAAATGGCGGACGATTTGCCACTTCGCTAAAAGGTCCCGGAACGGGCCGAGGCACCGATATCATGATATTTGATGACCCCAATAAAGCGGACGATGCCGAGTCAGAGGCCGAACGTAAAGCCGTTATCAATGCCTATCGAAATACTTTCGCCACTCGTCATAACAACCCGATGAAACCCAAGACCATGGTATTGCAACAACGGATACATGACGAAGATCTCTCTGGCTATATCCTCAGGCAGGAGGACTGCCGACATCTAAAACTCGCTGCCATCAATGACCAGGACGAGTACTATGAATTGGAAGGGTCAAAGATCTACCGCAAAGCGGGCACAGTGCTACACAGGGGAAGAGATACCCTTGAGTCACTCGACAAACTCAAGCAGAAAATGGGACTAAGCTTGTATGCAGCACAATACCTGCAAGATCCGTTTCCCGAAGACGGTGATATTATCAAGTGGGATTGGTTAAGGCCTTACCATTTCCGTCCAGCTCGTGAGTCGGGTGATATGATCGTCTGTAGCTGGGATACAGCGGGCACGGTAAAGGACCACAGTAGTTTCTCGGTGGGGACCGTTTGGCATTACAAGAAAAATGGAAACTATCTACTGGACGTCATTCGAGAGCGCTTCAAATACCCACAGTTAAAACAAACGGTGATCGAAGTCGCGACAAATTATAACGCCGATCTCACCCTCGTTGAAAATGCCCATACCGGTCAGACGCTCTACCAGGATATCGTTCAATCAAGCAATCTGGCCATTACCGCAATAACTCCAAAAACGGACAAGGTAACGCGCATGATCCCTTGTACAGCTCTTATGGAGTCGGGTCGGGTATATATTCCCGCGGAGGCTTCCTGGATGCCAGAATTCAAACGTGAAATGCTGCAGTTTCCCAATGCCAAGTTTGATGACCAGGTCGATAGTGTGTCTCAATACCTGAATTGGGCACGAGAACGTGACTTCGGGCCACCCGAACTGAAAGTCAATGTTTATGCAATATACGCAGACGGTGGCTCGCTCCAATTTTAGGAGATTTCGACTGGACTTCTGAAACGGTTCGAGCGGTACTGTGGCATTAATTGCCACGGTATCCGCTCTGATCCATGCATAAAACAGAACGCCTGAAGTTGCTTGATACCCTCCCCTCGATAGACGAGCTCGAGTCACTGCCGATGGACCGTCTGAGGCAGATTTACACCCGGCTTAACGGGATACCTCCACCCTTCCGTCCCGGACGTTCTTTTCTCTGCGGCAACATCGCCTGGATGTTGCAGGTAATCCAGACAGGAGCCGATCCCGCGGCGGTTAGAAAGAAACTAGTCAAGATGGCTGAACGCCATTCTGTTTCGAAAAAGATCCGGTATATGCCCGGTACCCGTTTGATCCGTGAATGGCACGGCATAACGCATGAAGTCATCATCGAGGAAAAAGGATACCGGTGGCAAAGAAAACTCTATCGCAGTCTGACGCAGATAGCTCTGGAAATTACCGGCACCAAATGGTCCGGCCCGCGGTTCTTCGGCTTGCGGGATTCATCAGGAAAATAATCGACAGGATCATCCAGTAATGCCTAGTTCCCAAAACAGGAAATTGAAATGCGCCATCTACACACGGAAGTCATCGGAAGAAGGTCTGGACCAGGAGTTTAACTCATTACATGCACAGAGAGAGGCCTGTGAGGCCTACGTCAAAAGCCAACAACATGAGGGTTGGGTCCTGGTCGACACTCATTACGACGACGGCGGATTCTCAGGTGGCAACATGAATCGCCCTGCCCTGGCACAACTAATGAACGATATGGAGTCCGGACAGATCGATATTATCCTGGTCTACAAGGTCGATCGTCTGAGCCGGTCCCTTGCCGATTTTGCGAGAATTGTCGAATCGTTCGATCAACACGACGTTTCGTTCGTATCCATTACCCAACAATTCAATACGTCAACCTCTATGGGACGTCTCACCCTAAACGTCTTGCTTTCGTTTGCCCAGTTTGAGCGCGAGGTTACTGGTGAGCGAATTCGCGACAAGATTGCGGCCTCGAAGAAAAAGGGCATGTGGATGGGTGGCACGGTACCGCCGGGTTACTCCGTGAAAGATCGCTCACTTATAGTCGATGAAGAAGAAGCTGAAATCGTTCGATCGATTTACCGGCTCTACTGTGATATTGAATCGGTAAAACTACTGAAAGAGGAGCTGGATCGGCAAAAGGTCATGAAAAAGCCGACCAGACGGCACCCGGATGGGCTACCCTGGTCCCGGGGTGGCCTGTACACGCTGCTCAAGAATCCGGTCTGCCTTGGAAAAATAGCCCACAAGGGAGAAACATTTCCCGGACGACATCCTGCTATTGTGGGCCGGGCCCTCTGGGACAGGGTCCAGAAAATATTATCGAGAAACCGGCATCACAACTATCGCCGAACCCATGTCAAGGAACCCTCGATGCTCGCGGGATTGCTTTTTGATGAGGATGGTCATCCGTTTTCTCCAACTCATACCCGTCGGGGTAGTCGACGATATCGTTACTATATCAACCAGGTGAAAGTCCAGTTCAAGCAGGCCAATCCAGAAGCCCTGCTACGAGTACCCGCTCATGCAGTCGAGTCGGCGGTCGAGTCCATGATTTTGGAGTTACTGGCAAACCAAAACCGTATTTCCGCAGCCATAGATGTAATGAACCTTACTGGCTCCGAGCAGAGTTCCGTACTGGAATATGCCAATAAACTTTCCAAGGCATGGAGATCAATACAGGTTCATCAGAAAATTGATTTTCTCTCGGCAATACTGAAAAAGATCATCCTGTACAGAACCGGAATCATTCTTGAAATTTCAACCCTGGGCTTTATCAAGTCATTTCTACCGAATCGCACATTCGATCTATCAAACGAATCTAGCAAGAGTCTTGAGTTACGGATGCCTGTTAATTTTAAACGTTGCGGTGTTGAAACCAAATTGATCGTAAATCAACCCTCGGCCAAGCAGTACTTAACACCACATGACGACTCGAGACGGGCTATTCAGAAAGCCCTTCAAAATGCGATGTTATGGAACAATGCCCTATTGTCTGGAGCTGTAAAATCATCATCTGATTTAGCGATGATGAACAATGTGAGCCAGCGATATGTGCCCCAAATTATCAAGCTCGCTTGTCTCTCGCCAACTTTAATGCAGCGTATCTACGATGGGGATATCCCTCATGACCTGACACTCGGGAAATTAAAAACACAGTTATCGTCAGAGTGGGAGCACCAGGAAAAACTCTTTACGCCTACAGAAATCTGACCACCTCCGCATTCCCCACGTGTGTAAATCTACCTGGAGTGCAGGTTAGAAGAATCACCTGGCAATCGTTGCCGGCGCTGGCGATAGCTGCACCCATGGTCTTCAGTCGCGACGGATCGGAAAAACCTAAAGCGTCATCAATGATCAAAGGAACGCCGCCTTGGCTTGATACAATCCTGGCAGCGGCCAGACGCATGAGTATGCCGAGTTGCTCTTTTGAGCCCACACTCAGATCGTCGAAAGATATGGTCTTTCCGCCTTGAGTACGTGATAGCACCCCCCAATCACTTCCGATCTCGACCGAGAAACCAGACCCGAACACGATTTTACCTAGTTGTTCGACACCTTCTTTCAGAGGCTGCACATACGCCTTGCGTGCTGCATCACGATGAGTGTTCAGAACCTCCCAAAGTCGTCTGGCTGCTGCTGCCCGCGCAACGGTGGCGTTGTATTCGCTCTCCACCCCAGCAAGTTTATGTTCGGCGGTTTCCAGTGTTTCGAACCGACCGTCGGCCTGCGCTTTAGTCAACCGGTCTTCCAGAATAGCCAACTGCGTTTGTTGTGTGACAAGATCGCTCGCTGCGCGTTGGCGAGTGGCTCGAGCATTGCTAAACAACGTTTCAACGGCTTCAGGTGAGGCAGATTCCAGTTGATCGTTCAACGCTGCCATCTCGTCCTTTAGAGCATCAACACTTGTTAATTTTTCTACAACCTTTTTTTCAACCGCCTTGTCATCCTCAGCAGACCTAGCCTTCTCTAATTCTTGTTGCTGTTGTTTTACAACTTTCTCCTGTCCACTAACGTCCGTCTCTGCCATGCGGTGTTGCACATTGGCTTCATTGTACGCGTCACGTAACTCCTCGAGAACACTCTCCTGTTCCTCTACCGCTGTTTCGTACTCGGCCAATGTCGACTCTGCCTCGGCTGTAGCTTTCTCCGCCTCATCAAGGTTAGCCGGCATGCTCGGCTCGGCTGGGCGTTGCGCGATGTAATCGTTGCACCTTACTTCCAGATCATCGACCCAAGCCTGCCAGTCGGCCTCTGATTGACCGCCCAACAGTTCTTCAATTTTCTCACTCCAAGACTCGGCGTCCTGTTGGTCTGACGTACGCTTCGTCTCAACGGCTACTGCTTCGGCCAAGTCACCAACACCAAACTTCTTCAACAACCGCTCAAGGGATTCCCTGCATTCTTCTGTCTCGGTCTCAAGTTCATTTGTGGACTGTGAAGGCATTATCCGAATGCCGACAACACCCGGTATGGCGACACGCATCTCGGCTGTAATATCACGCTGTTCGGCCTCCCCGTCTGTAAGTTCAAGCTCCTCATCATTTAGCGAAAGTTTGAGTTTGCTTTCAGCAGAAATTTCAATTGACGACGTGACCGTATCAAGCTTTGCCAGAGCCACCTGCAACACGTTTTCAGTTCCTCGAAGTTCCTCTAAGCCGTTGGAGTCGATTTTGACCCCCTGCAGTGATTTGCGCGCGGCAGCCAACTTCTCATTGTAATCTCGCAGTTGGCTCAGCTTCTTAGTGGCGGAATCCAGTTCGGTGACATTCCCAAAATGCTGTCCGTCACCACGAGCAAGATCTGCCACAATACGAGCGTGTTTGAACTTACCTTTAACCTCATTCAAGATAACGCTAGCAGAATCAGCGGACTTCTTAAGCTCGGCAACATTTTGTGCCTGCTGGGCCAGTTGATCGGAGGTTTCTTTAAGTTTTTGAGCATCCTCATCAATACTTATTTTAAGACTTTTTCTGCGTTCCAAATCCTCACCAGCAGCCTGTAACAACTGCTTCGCAGTCTCCAACTCGCGATTCTTGGACGCAGCCATCTCCTTTATCTTTCTAATCGCCTGCCAGCTGGCTTCGTGAGATTGTTCTTCTTTTTGCAATTCAGGAATCTCTGCCTCAAGTCGACGTATCTCCGCAATGCACCGCTCGTGCGTATCGCTATCACTTCCGACATCCGCCATCGCAGCTTTAGCCGTATTCACTGCCATACGCGTAGCAACGAGCTCAGTTTCAAGTGCTGTAAATTTAGGCTTTCCTGCTTTAAGCGTGTAGTATTGCTCGTATTCCGCCTGCACCCGAACAAACAGATCCGAGTCATCCTCATCTAGCAATTCACCGCTAGCAGCCTCGTCCAGTGCGCGGGCCAACCCATCTGATTGTGACAGCGTCACACCGGCAATCTCGTTGCCTTGTTCCACTAAAAGCGCATTCCATAAGGCCATATCTACCGACTCTTCGAGTATCTGCTCTACACGCTCGTGCGCCTCGCGGCCAGTTAACTGTTCCGGCTGTGGGGCCAACACCCGCAACTCTGTCTGCTTGTTCTTGTTATAGGTCTTACTGTATATGAAGTGGCAGCCATCAACTTCGACCTCCGCCTCTACGCTGCTACCTACGTCCTCGCCAACCGGCTGGATTGCCTTAATGTGGGTCTTGCTCGACGAATCCATGACTGTGAAGAGAGTTTGAATAGCCTCCACAATGGTAGACTTACCGATCTCGTTAGGCCCCTCGATCAATGTGACACCCATGGAAAATTCGATCTCTCGTGCATCCACACCACGCCAATTCTCCAGTTTAAGTCGCAGGAGCTTCATAGCTGCTCTCTCCGCTGACTCAATCGGTAATACAAGCGTAAGGCATCCTGCGCTACCGAGTCATTATCTGAAGCCGAGATCAATTCATCCCAGGCCTCTTTAGCGTACCCAACCAAAGCCACACTATCTTGATCCAGTTCATCCGGCGCAATGCTGAGATCGGTGGTACGTTCACGTTTGCGTAGGCTGGCAAACAGTTCGGCCTTTGTATCCAGCAACTGGTCTAAATGCGCGGCAGTTGCTAGATTAATGGTCCCTGTAAATCCTACTTTAACGATCGTTCGCTCTTTGTTCGGCAACTCGCTTAACCATCCGGAAAAATATCGGAGGTCATCAAGGTCATTCAGATCGAAATGTTCGGCTATAAACACCCAGTCCCCCAACTGTAGTTCAGTTACGTCACAGGTTTCAGTCCCGTTTATTTCCACCAACAAAGTTTTATTCGGGTTATCTTCGGTGAAATCTGTGGCTACCGGCGCACCGGAGAACCAAACCCGTCCCGAGCTGCCGACGTTTGTTACGGAATGTCGATCACCTAATGCCAAGTAATGAATACGACTATCATTAATGGCCGTCTCTACGTTTGCCAAATTGATAATCTCTGGTCGACCTTTATCGGGCGACAGCGTGTCAGGCTGGCCATGACAAACTGCAACTCGCGTTACCCCCGTGGTCGACTCCAAAGCTCCCAGCAAGTCTGCGCATAGATCTGAGTTCGGGTGTTTGGTCCGCCAGGGTGCGCCCACCACTTCGACGTCGTCCAGCCCAGGAACCGGAATCGGCTGAGTATCGCGAATCACAATGATGTGCTCACCTGCTTCCCTGAATTCCGGCGTAGAGAAGATTGATGACACATCAAGCGGGTCATGATTTCCAGGTAGCAGAAAAATCGGCACCGGCAGTGCTTTCAAGGCATCCAAGGCACGCAGAACTATTTGCCGCGAAAGTTGGTTCGACTCGAACACGTCTCCGGCCACCACAATAAACGCGGCCTCGTGATCTTTGGCGAGCTCACCCAGCTTCTTAACGGCATCGATTCGATCTTGACTAAAACGCGCGGCCGCCTCGTCGCTCAGGAAGTGACGGGTCATACCTAGCTGCCAGTCGGAGCTGTGGAGAAAACGGAGGAATCTGGAAGCATTACTCATAAAGCGACATAAAGACAAATGATTAGGTATGATTCGAAGTACAGTTGCACGTCTGCCAGCTTAACATGCAATAACCCAAATTAAATCGCTGGGCTCCAGCACTTGTATTGTTATATATGCTGAACCACTTACATGGAATGAAGCCATGAGACTCGTAAAGCTAAAATTAAAAAATTTCCGGTGTTATCAAGAAGAGATTGGGATTCTATTTGATGACCTCACAACAATCATCGGAAAAAATGACGTAGGTAAGTCAGCCATTCTAGAGGCTCTAAATGCCTTCTTTAACGACATCGTTGATAAAAGTGACTTGTCCACCCCTTCTGAGGACGATTTTATAGAACTCACCTGTTACTTCGAAGGTATAGGCGATGAAGTTGTTCTCGATACATCAGTCGCAACATCTCCTGAAGAAGAAGGTGTATTAAATGCGGATGGTCAACTTGAAATAAAGAAAATTTTTAAATTTGCAGCGCGGAAATCAGTTTCAATTTTCCTAGTCGCCAATCATCCCTCTGATGAGCGCTTATCCGATTTATTAAGCATGAAAAACGCTGCATTGAAACAGTATGCCGGTCAACTTGGTGTAGATCTCCAAGACGTCAATAAGAGTAAGAACCCTCCAATAAGAGCACGCATACGAAATCATATTGGAGGTGATAGAGAAATTCGCGAATTAAAGGTTGATGGCAATGTGGGTGGAGAAGATAACCTTAAGGCAATCTGGAGTTCAGTAAAAAACCTGCTGCCCATTTACTCGCTCTTTAAATCTGACAAAAGTTTTGACGATAAAGATGGAGACATAAAAGATCCCTTGCAATCGGCGATTGATGAGGCGTTAGGCTTAGCTGAGATTAGAGATTTACTCGACGAAGTAGAAAAAAAGGTTAAAGAATATTCGACTGACGTTGCGGATAAGACTATCGAAAAGCTTAAGAATTTTGATGAATCTATTTCTGAAAGATTGAAGTCAGAATTCGGGAAAGACCCAAGCTACAGTAAAATTTTCGATTTAACATTATTAAATGAGAACAACATTCCGCTTAACAAAAGAGGTAGCGGAATAAGGCGCCTTGTAATTCTCAGTTTTTTCCAGGCACAAGCAGAAAGAAGAAAATTGGAAAAGAATGCTCCTTCTATAATTTATGCCATTGAGGAACCTGAGACTTCGCAGCACCCCAACCACCAACACATGATTATTGAAGCGCTATCTGATTTAAGTAGTCAAACTGATGTTCAGGTTATGTTTTCAACTCATAGCGCGAATTTAGTACGGGAAATACCCATCAAATCTCTGCGATACATCTCTTTAGATAATGAGGATAAAATCAAAATTGAATATGGAAGCGATTACGAGGAGGAAAACAACAATGAAGTGGTAATTAATAAGATTGTCAAGACTCTAGGAATTCTTCCAAACCCTTCCGATACTGTAAAAGTTCTCCTGTATGTCGAGGGGAATCATGACGTGAATGCATTGAAAAGATATAGCCAAACTCTCCACTCGGATGATAACGAGATAATAAATCTTATGGAGACAAATAAAGTCGGTTATGTAATTACTGGAGGCTCAGCCCTGAAGCATTATATTGATGAACAGCATCTTCAAGGGCTTGGTAAACCAGAGGTACATATATACGACAATGATGTTGCAGAGTATCGCCAAGCTGTAGAACAGATAAATGCTGAAGATAATGATCAAAAAATTGCCTTCAATACAAGCAAAACTGAATTAGAAAATTATCTCCATCATGCAGCAATAATAGAGGCATATGCGGAGCAAGGAACTCACAATCTTCCACTGGGATCAATTGAAGACGACATCGATGTTCCTCATGAAGTTGCGCGATGTTTTAACGAAATTAACAATAATAACTGGGATGAGATGGAAGAAGAGAGGAAAAGCGAAATAGCGAGTAAGAAAAAGAAGTTTTTAAACACTTTTGCAGTTGAAAAAATGTCGCTGGAAAGAATTAGGGAACGAGGGGGATACGACGACCTCCATACCTGGTTCCAAGCAATTAAAGGGTACATTTCGTAAGCCGTCAGCCTACATACAACGCTCGCATGCAGTCGGGCGCGGCCGAGCCGCTTCTATCGAGCGACGTAACATGTTATCAGGTGTTTGAGCGTCCCGTTAAATTTGTCTCTTTTATGTATTTTGAGCCAGCATGTTTTTCTTAAACACAAGCTACTGATTTAATTCACGAAAACCCGAAGGCGAACTCGTTTATGGGTATTAGAGAAATGTGGGGATTTTGAGATCGATTTCGAGAATTATAGCTGCTGCAGAGACTGAATCAGACCAAAATAAAGGCCCTATCCCCTTGAAAAATATAAATTATTTATAGGTCCCTAAGAGACCGGGGGATAGGGCCTGACTGTCTGGCGGAGAGAGAGGGATTCGAACCCTCGATACGCTATTAACGTATACACACTTTCCAGGCGTGCTCCTTCAGCCACTCGGACATCTCTCCAAATCTTTTGTTAACCGACTATCTAGCCGTTTATTTCCATTTCATTGAACTCTCTAACTGTCTTAATAGTCACCCGGTGCGTGATTCAACGGGATTGCTCGGGCTATCCCTGCCCTCGCCCCTGCGGGGCCGCCCTGTGGGCGTCCAAAATCGCTCCCGGCGATTTTGTCGAACCCTCGATACGCTATTAACGTATACACACTTTCCAGGCGTGCTCCTTCAGCCACTCGGACATCTCTCCAAATCTTTTGTTAACCGACTATCTAGCCGTTTATTTCCATTTCAT
>Ga0265309_10000943_pt1 | contig 12399 bp, 9 predicted proteins | sample Helome_FD_192492 | JGI IMG/M metagenome (GOLD analysis project Ga0265309, IMG submission 192492) | Marine sediment microbial communities from subtidal zone of North Sea - Hel_20160524 (Illumina Assembly) | ecosystem: Environmental > Aquatic > Marine > Subtidal zone > Sediment ...
TGAGCTCTCCCAACTCCTTTGGGCGGCTCAAGGAATCACCCACCGAAGCGGGTACCGAGCCGCCCCGTCTGCCGGCGCACTCTATCCATTGGTCGTGTATGTTCTAGCTGGGAACATCAACGGCATTGATGTAGGAACATACAAGTATCTCTCGCATGAACATAGCTTATTGCACTATGCATCAGGGGATAAGCGAATGGCGCTTCGACAGGCGGCTCTTGACCAGCCTGCGGTGTCCGGCGCTGCAGCTGTGTTTGTAATCTGTGGTGTGTATGAGAGGACGACCGGAACGTATGGGAAACGAGGAAACAGATACGTGCATATGGAAGCGGGGCATGCCGCTCAAAATGTGTATCTGCAGGCGGTGGCGCTCCAACTTGGAACGGTGGCCCTTGGGGCCTTTGATGACGAACAGGTGAAAGAAGTTCTGACCTTGCGAGAAGAACAGCCTTTGTATCTTATGCCGGTAGGAAAAACATAAAGGGGATGTTGAAGAAATATTTTAGCGGCGGGCTCAGGTGCTCGTCATTCGTGAAGCGTCGTTCGTATTTCGTTAGAACAGCAAAGGCCAATTTTTCGGTGGACCAATACGAGATACGTGTAACAACCTGGATTTCAGGTGACAGACATTATCAGTCCAGTTAGGAATTCTGCCTCTACCCGAAGAACCTAAATCGTCATGCCTGCATTCCAAGATGGACATTCATCTTCTTGCTGTCATACCCGCGGTTGTAGGCGGGTATCCATCTTGCGGATCAAGGAACCTGGATTCCCACCTGCGTGGGAATGACGGAGGAGGGGCCCGGATTCCCGTTCCCCGCCTTCATGTTGAATGAAAAATTTTGGGTCGTGCCTTGAATTTATACGACGTAGAGGGTCAGGACTTTCAAGCAAATATCCTAGCTGGTTTGAAGAGTTGCCCTTTTTCCCAATCCTTCAATAATCAATTAACAAATCACCCCAGAATCCACATTCTCTTCAACCATTCCCTTCCCACATTTCCCTAGGAATTTGTTCCTCTGAAACGAGGGAGTTCCCTAGTTCCATTTATTTTGTATCGAACTATAAATACGGGCTGGTCCTCCGCAGGCAGTTCGAGATTGTAGTGCTAGTGCAATCGAGTGATTGGGAGATGAAGAGATTTACGGCACCAAATTTTGCACCATAAGAGGCCGATGGTGTTCCTGTCTTATTGCAGATCAAAGGATTGGTTCTCAGATTTTGTGGCGTTTTGCAACGATCCTATTCAGTCTTTTGGGGTAATTTGCCTCGACATCCATCGCATGGGATCTACAAGATTACGTTAATCCCAAGAATGCCTGGCGGTACGGTTGTTGCACTCGAATGGTTTTAGCGGATTGGTTCTCCCAAAGATTTGGATGAATTCATGCAAGGCTGGGTTGTTCCTGCACCAAAAGAGCCAACAAAGACCAAAGAGCAATTGAGAAAGAAGCGGGAGGAAATGGTCGCCTGGCTTGTTGACCATGGGTACCTGAAGTCCGAGCGAATTCGACGCGCGATACTGCGAGTGGCGAGAGAAAATTTTATCCCCTGGGCTAACAGAGATTACGCGTATCTCGAAGTTCCGCTTCCTCTTCCTGGTGAAAAGGCGACAGTTTCCTGTCCGCACAGTTATCCCCTGTTTTATGAACCTTTGGGGCTCGGGGAGGGGCACAAATTCCTGGAAATTGGACTAGGGTCCGGGTATGGGTCTGCTTTGGCAAGAGAAATCGTCGGTCCAAGTGGTCTAGTCGTTTCCATTGAAATCGATCCGATGACCTATGAGTTCGCAAGATCAAACCTCGCTCAGTTGGGGTATGACGACCTTATCCTTGTCCAAGGTGATGGTGGCCTGGGGTATCCTGACAAAGCCCCCTTTGACAAAATTTGTATCACAGCTGCCTGCGAGGAAATTCCGCCTCCATTGTTTGAGCAACTAAGGATAGGCGGTCGCCTGATCGCACCGGTACGGCAAGATGGTGTCCAACGTCTGGTCTTATTTGATAAACAGGAGCAGGGAATCACCAAATTGATCATCTGCGAGGTTCTCTACGACTCGTTGAGGGGACAGTACGGATTAATGGAACAGGCAGGCTAAAGGGATTGGCCAGATCTGGGCGAGTAGCATACGTGCTCAAAGTCATGAATCATTCCAAACAAAGGTTTCTTTCTATGGAGGAACACTGTGGCACTTCCCAAGCATCTAACTGAATCTGTGTCGAAACTCGAGCAGGCTGCTTCCCGAATTGAGGAGACGCGGGCCAAACCGGTGACCCTCGAAAGTTTACAAGAATGGCTTGTGGCCTTGACCGACTATTCTATGACGGTCTCGGAGATCCACCAGCTTAACAACGAATCGATCCATGAAAAGCTTCATGAACTCGCGGGAAGGATTGGTCTGAGGAAATTTCCCTCAGCTGGTTCGTGAGGGGGTTCATGGAAAATGGTTCAACTGCAAGTGAGCATAGCGCGGAGTTTGTTGAAAAACTCCGAAGCCATGTCGCGTATCTTGCGAGTGCTGAGCTTAAGGGTCGGAAACCAGGGACCCCAGGCAATCGTTCCGCAGCGGAATATATTGTCGCTCAATTCCGAGATATCCGACTAGATCCTCTTCCTTCGTTTGGCTCCTATTCTCAGCACATTTCACCCACCTTGGGTGACAACCTGATCGGGGTGCGCCATCCTTCTAAACGTTCAGATAGCATATCGCGGTGGCTTCTCCTCGGAGCACATTTCGACCATCTCGGTGAGTCCGGTGGAAAAATTTACTTTGGAGCTGATGATAATGCCTCTGCGGTCGCGATCCTGCTTGAAACCGCCCGTGCCCTTCGTCCGCTCACGCACTTTTCCTTGGGATTCATCGCCTTCAATGCTGAAGAACCGCCACACTTTCTCGAAGGCTCGACATTTTTTGTCAATCACCTTCCCACAGAAATCGGTTCCCCATCCGCCATCCAAGCCGTGATGGTTATGGATTTAATGGGAGGAGTCTTTTGGGCTTCCTTGCAAGATGTCGTCTTTGCACTTGGCACGGAAAAGTGTGAAAAGCTGTACTGCCGGCTGAAGCAGACCAAAGTTGAAGGGCGTGGACTTTCTATCCTTCAAGTAGGCATCCACCTCATTGAGGAAGTTCCGTTGATCGGACCGATGCCATCCAGTGACTATCATGCCTTTCGAAAGGCCGGAGTGCCGTACGTGTTTCTCTCATCTGGGCGAACCCCGCACTATCATAGAACCACAGATCAGCCCGACACCCTCAATTACAAAAGAATGGCCCAAACTGTCATCTGGCTTCAGAATATAATTTATGCCATGGATGAAGATGTCGAACCGTATAAATTCGAGGCGGACCGGATTGAATTTGCGGATGAAGTCGAGACGGTTCGTTCTCTAGTAACCCTCGCCGCCCATCAAGCGACACAAATTCCTGGAACTTCCTCTCTTACCCGATTCAAATTACAGCAGGACGCTGAATGGTTAAACCAGGTAAGTCCTTCGGCTGCAACTCCACAAGACATCCGAAGACTAGAAAAAATTTCAATGCGATTGCAGTGCCTACTCGCTGATTTCCCCATGGCTTTTCTCATCTGACGTCTCTGCTGGGGGACGACCTTGTGATTCATTCCTCAGGTGATTGGGAACGAGCGAAGGCGGCAACGGTATTTACATAAAGACACCCCTTCAAGACATCTCGGCCACCCGTATTCTGCAAATGGGGAGTTTTTGCTTGAATCAATCAATATCAAGAGATCCGACCAAAACTTATTTAAATTTTAAAAGAGACATTGAGCGCGGGAGCTTGCTTTTTCAGCAGATTGAACAAATTGATCATTCAAAATCTCAGAAGTTGCAAATTAATGAAAGATGCTGAGGGTGTCCAACTTTTACAAAGGTGCTTGCCCAGGCTGCATCTCCGATGGCCCGGGTTCCGAAAAGTCAGACGGCAGGTCTATAAACGGATCGATCGCCGCATGAAGGAACTCGAGATCAAGACTGTTCAGGAATTCCAATCTTACCTAGACACTCATCCCACGGAATGGTCGGTGTTAGAGACACTATGTCGAATCTCCATTTCCCGCTTTTATCGGGACAAAAGGGTCTTTGAATGTTTAGAGAGAAATGTTTTGCCTCACCTTGCTCAAAGGATTAAAGAGAAACAAGAAAATACAATCCGATGCTGGAGCATCGGTTGTGCCGCTGGTGAAGAACCTTACACGGTCGCCATTCTCTGGAAAGTTGCCCTCGCTTCTCTGTATCCGACCTCTATTCTTCGAATCCTCGCTACCGATGCGGATCCACTAGCCAATAAACGAGTTCAACGGGCTTGCTATCCAGCGAGTAGCCTGAAAGATCTTCCTGCTGATTGGCAAACAAAAGCCTTTGTCCAGTCGGTGGAAGGATTTTGTCTAAAAGAAGAGTTCCGTGTACCCGTGGCTTTTCAGGAACAGGATATTCGTGTGATGGCGCCGGATGATCAGTTTCATCTCATTTTGTGCCGGTACGTGGTTTTCACCTATTTCGATGAAGAGCTACAAAGGAAAACCCTCAGCACCATTGTGGAAAGACTCCTTCCTGGAGGAGTGCTGGTGATTGGCAAGACCGAAACTCTGCCTGAAGGAGTCCGCGGAGTTGTGCCTTGGTGGTCGGAATTGGGGATATTTAGGAATGTTGGAAACATGGCCCTACCCAAACCTATTGCTTAAATATTCTTTCTATGGAGACAGGGAATATAGAATGTATCGGAATCTCTGATAAAGCGGTCCTTTCGAGTGATACGAGAAATCCTTGTTTCGACCAACGGGAGAAATCTTTACGATCGAGGAAAAGATCTCTTACATTCGTTCGAGATGACAACGATCGAAATGACAGTGAAAGTTTTTCTGAAGGTCCTGTACGTCATTTTTGGGGAGGATAGTCATTCCCGTGCAGATAGGGAATAGAACTCCAGTACTTTTATTTTTCCTGTACATGCCTAAATTCGTGCGAATGACAGAATGACTTCATTACTACAGTAGGCCACTTATATTCAGGAGGGTGAGTGAGATGATTCAAAAGAGTTTAAGAAATGTTGATTTGGCTTCTTTGAGTGACAGGGAATTTTTTCCGTCCCCCGCAGCGTGGGAAGATCAGGTGTTGTACTTCTTGATGCTCGATCGCTTTTCTGATGGCAAAGAAAAAGGCTATCGGAACAATAATGGGAAAATCGTCAGGCGAGGATCGACCTCATTATTTCAACCCACGGATGCCGGCAAGGCGAATGTGTCTAGCTGGACTAAGGCCGGACAGCGTTTTTGTGGGGGGACATTGAAAGGGTTGACGAGCAAAATTGGTTATCTTGAGCGGCTCGGTGGGACTGCTATTTGGGTAAGCCCTATTTTTAAACAAATGGCTTTTAAGGAAACGTATCACGGGTATGGAATTCAAAACTTTTTGGATGTTGATCCTCATTTTGGGACACGAGAAGACCTGCGAACGCTTGTTCGGACGGCACATGCCCATGGCATTTATGTGGTTCTGGATGTCATTCTGAATCACACCGGCGATGTCTTTCGGTACGATGCGGATCGGTATCGAACACATCGTAATGGCCAGACCTTTATGGAATCCCGATGGGATGGGAACTTATATAAGGTGCAAGGATTTCACGATGAAAATGGCAATCCCTCATTGCCATTTGGCCCAGTAGATCTTACAACTCATCCTCAGGCATGGCCAAATGGTGCGGTCTGGCCTCAAGAATTTCAAAAAGCTTCAGTCTTTACCAGAAAGGGCCAGATCAGCAATTGGGACCATTTTCCAGAATTTCTTGAAGGCGATTTCTTCGATCTGAAAAACATCCAGCTTGGCTCGGGAGACGCAGATCATTACCGACCTTCGGAGGCCCTGAAAGCGCTAGCCGAGGTGTATAAATTCTGGATCGCGTTCGCGGATCTCGACGGGTTCCGTGTAGACACGGTGAAACACATGGATGATGGGGCCACTCGTTATTTTGCCTCTGTTATTCACGAATTTACGCAAGCCATCGGCAAAGAGAATTTTTATCTGATTGGAGAAATTACTGGGGGTAGGAGTCGAGCGTTTCAAACATTGGAGATTACCGGGCTTGATGCCGCACTCGGAGTGGATGATATTCCAGACAAAATGGAATACCTCGTAAAAGGGTATCGTAATCCTGAAGACTATTTTAATCTTTTTCGGAATTCTATGCTTGTTCAGAAAGAATCACACGTCTGGTTTCGAAACAGGGTGGTGACCCTGTTCGATGATCATGACCAGGTGCGGAAAGGTCAACATAAGGCAAGGTTTTGTGCTGATCCGGAGGCCCACAAATTGATACTTAACGTCTTAGCCCTTAATGCACTGACCCTGGGTATTCCTTGTATCTATTACGGGAGTGAACAGAGCTTTGATGGTCAGGGGGACAGCGATCAATTTATTCGGGAAGCCATGTTCGGGGGAGACTATGGGGCGTTCAAAAGCCGGCAACGTCATTTTTTTAATGAAAAGAGTTCGGTGTATACACAGCTTTCGGAGATCTTAGAGATCCGCCGTCATAAACTTCCGCTTCGTCGTGGCCGGCAGTATCTCAGAGAAATTTCGGGAAACGGGACTGATTTTGGCTATCCACGAATGTTCGGCAAGCAAATTCGTTCAATCATTCCTTGGTCTCGTATTTTTAATGACCAGGAAATTCTCGCAGCGATTAATACGGACTACCACGAAACCAAAACAGCTTGGGTCACCATTGATAATGAACTCCATCAGACTGGCGATCATCTTCGTTGCCTCTATTCAACGGACTCTGCACAAATCGGCCAAGAAGTAACTGTAGAAGCTAAGAACGGCAAGGCGATCTTAATGACCACACCTGCCGCAGGCTTCGTGCTGTTTGAATAAGGTGAAGCGGCACTTCCCTCTGCAGTCTATTAATCAGATTACCATTGTGAATTTGCGCCTCATGCGGGAGCCACTCTTAAAACCACTAGCAGCTTCTGATTTGAAAAATTAAGAAAGAAAATAGTTTTGGATTGAAGGAATCGATGCACAGGGCCTCCTCTTTTAGATGCCCCCTTTTTCTATTATGTGGGATAGATTCTAGAAAACTTGTCCCCGGCGAAGAACTCATTGGTGGTTACCAATACCCAATAATCTCTGACTAGTCTGTTTCGGATTTGGAACCCATTTTTATACCAACCTGAACGCGAATGTCTGGCATCATGGACCCTCAGGGGAAAGATGGTAGGTTACTATTATGGCATTTTGAAGTAAAAGCGCTATTATTTTTCCGACTTCAATTTGGGAGAAGTTTGGGAGGACTAGCACGGGCTCGATTTTGTCATTATTTTACTCCTCCCATCCGGATTCCCCTGATTCCAGAAGAGGGTAAATTTCCAAAAAAAAACCGAGTCTTCCCTAAAAATTCCAGTTTAAAGAGCATCGTGTTAAAATTCAGAATTTGACAGAGCCTTGATCTGAGGAACTCTCTGGCAGTGGTGATGAGGCATTCGCCAGGAACAGGGTTATTTAATTGGGAGGAGGCAATCCACTTTTTTCTATAGAGCATCATAAAAGGCTAAGGAAAAGGTATGAGCTTACTCCCTCTCAAGCGATACGGTGATTTGTGTTTAACCGCATTGCAATATTTAAAGAAAGTTGTAATAGTTCTCACCTCACCCGAGGGAATCAGGAAATTTGGGAAGAATAGCCCATGAACCTAGTTAGAAACATCTTTTTCTTTTTCATCCTGTATGTGGGTTTATTTTCTGGTGTTGTTTGGGCAGAAGACGACCTTCCGTTTCCTAGTGAAACCATCAAAGCGGCCTTAGCCGAAAGAGCGATATCACAAGGCCCTGAATCCTCGATGCTTACTCGGTCTCCCTGGGGCCCAGGAATGTATCGGCAAACGGTCGATGCGGTAGTGTTGATTCTCCTTCCAGGAGAAGTGGCCGGAAAGGTTAAAGTGGGCTCGGGAGTCATTGTGGCCCCCACTGGGGTTATTATTACGAATTGGCATGTCGTAAAAAATTACCCTTTACCAGCTATAATTTTTCGGCCCCAGCCCCCCAAAACACTGAAAGATTGGACAGAAGCTGATATTTGGCGGGCAAAGGTTCTTGTGACCTATCCAGAAAAGGATCTGGCCTTTCTTAAATTGGAACAATCCTACACGGGCTCAAAAATATTTCCACCCTTTCCCGTTATTCAACTGGAAAACCCTGACAAACTGATGGTTGGACAAGATGTGTTTGCGATTGGCCATCCGCAGGAATTGGGCTGGACCTATACAGAGAGTGTTATTAGTCAGATCCGTCCTGGATTTCTTTGGGGAATGGATGGAAGAAAATTTCGAGCTACCGTCCTTCAGACCCAAACGGATATAAGTTTCGGAAGCTCTGGTGGACCGCTGATTAACAGTGAGGGCAAGATGGTTGGAATTATTTCAACTATGATGGAAGGGCGAGCGGGGTTTAACCTTGCGATATCAGCCCATGAGATTTATGAACATTTATCCCACTTGCAGCCAAAGGATACAGAGCAGCAGGAAATCAAAAAGAGTAGTTAAGGCATGTCAGAGACTCAGGCCAGCAAACCGCCAGAGCCGAGCGTCCATGAGAAACCACTCACAAGCGAACAGCAGTATCTGGCTATGGTGCAAGCCACCATTAATGAAAAATGGATTGCTCCTCCGGTTACGGTTGAAACCCCCGTGGTTCTCAAATTCCGAATTGCCAAATCCAGAGAAATTTCCAATATCCAGATGGACCAGGGTTCGGGTAACTATCTTTATGATTCTGGAGCCTTGCGTGCAGTAAATTCCGCAAATCCCTTCCCTCCCTTTCCTACGGATCTCCCCAAAGAATATCTAGCCGTAACATACCGATTCATTAGTAAGTAAAACATTAAATTTGGTGGGGAACTAACATTCTTCATAAGGTCCCCAAGTCGGTTCTGTTGAATAATCTATGAGTAATTAACGAGGACAATTCCCTGCCACCCGTATGGTCAAATAACTCCTGCGGCCTCGCGGGAGTAGTCTTTCAGCAAACCCCCAAGCCTTTTCCGAGAGCGAATCGATTGGGTACCCAAGGCTTCTTGGCTCGCACGCGGCAGCAGTAACTCATTTCCATTTCCCTGATGATGGCGTTCCTCGTGGGGTATATCGGGGAGCGGAGAGGGGACAGACAAACGGGATGGAAGTGCTGAGGCTTTGAGGTACATCCTCGAGAAATAGTGAGGCCGAGTTTTTTGCCCATACGGGGAGTAAGGGAGGGGCGTGGTAGCCGGCAGAGCGCTCTCACGTGCCAGTCAGCCAGAAGATACGCACGGCTCGGTGTAAAAAGTATCCTAGTATAAGGGCGAGACAGCCTAACGCGTAAGCTTGCCAAAACGAGAGACCCAACCTTTCAGACACGAGGAACGGGAGAAAGAAAGTAAGCGTGATGGGGAGTGCCACAAATATGCTCTTGGCGAGTGTGATCGTATTCTCGCTGTCGCCATGCTGCAGCTGAGACAAAGGAAGCACAAGCATTGTCGCAAGAGGAAGTGCGACGATGAACCCGGCGGTGCCAGGAAAACGCCCAGAGAGCCAAGCAGCGAACCCGATGACGCATGCCGACACGATGACGTTAAAGATGATGGCCACAATACTTTCCACGCGCTACCTAAGTAGAAATAGACTGCCCCATAAAATCTTCCCCGTATGGTCAAAAGATACATCCAGCCTTGCGGTATCTAAGAACCCCAAATTTTTAATGGGGAAGAATTTATAGAAGAGACAGGATCAACGCGCATGTTTCTCATGCCATTGCTGGACACGCCGTTGAGCTTCTGTAATGTGAGCGGCTTCCATTTCGCTCGTTAGGGCTTCCCCATCCCTGACGGCGTCTTCATGGCCCTGTGTGGCTGAAAGGGTGAACCATTTATAGGCTTCCACATCATCCCGTTCCCGACCTAATCCATCTCGATACATCATTCCCAAGAGATGTTGTCCATGTGGATCTCCTTGGTCAGCTGCTTTTCTGAACCAACCTTCCGCTTCTTGATAATTTTGCCGCACTCCTTGCCCTTGGAGATACATCTTTCCCACAGTGGACTGGGCTTCAGCTACCCCTTGTGCTGCAGCTAAGCGATACCACTTTTCTGCTTTCTGAAAATCTTGTGCAACGCCTGCCCCCTTCGCAAACATCTTCCCTAGACTATATTGGGCCATAGGAAGGCCTTTTTCTGCTGCTAGCCTGTACCAGCCGACTGCTGTTTGTTCATCTTTGGCCACGCCCTTCCCATGTGCATAGAGCCATCCCAGGCTATATTGTGCCTCCAGATTGTCTTGATCTGCGGCCTTCTGAAACCACTGCGCCGCTTCCTTGTAGTCCTGCGTGACCCCTGTTCCCTTTTCATACATCCATCCTAAACCGTATTGTGCTCTCGCCACTCCTTGTTCTGCTGCAAGTTGCCACCATTTCCGCGCTTCGTGAAAATCCTGCGGTCCTTCTTGACCACTCACATAGACCCAGCCCAGACTATACTGTGCCTTGAGATTTCCCTGCTCCGCGGCCCTGAGAAACCACTCGATGGCTTCTTGATAGTTTTTTTGCTCTACCCCTTGGCCATTCACATACATCCACCCCAGACTGTATTGCGCTTCGGCAAATCCTTGCTCTGCGGCTTTGCGAAACCACCGAGCGCCTTCCTGATAATTCTGGACCACGCCTTCTCCTCGTTCATACATGACTCCCAAGTTATACTGGGCATCGACAATCCCCTGGTCCGCGGCACGGCGATACCAGTTCGCCGCTTTCTGATAATCCTGTGGCACCCCTTCCCCTTTGCGATACATCTCCCCGAGAAAGGCCTGCGCTTCTCCACTGCCTCTCTCGGCCGCCGAGAGAAACTCACGCATGGCTGTTTCGTAATTTCCCGCCTCGTATGCCCTGAGCCCAGCCTCAAAATCTGCCCCTGCATCTAACATGAATACCAGTGAGAGACAGACGAATATCAGCAGGATAGTCAGCGCCGCCGGCCCAATCTTTTCCCTCGCGCGAAACATTGATTGACTTACGATTTCACTAAACACACCCCGTATGGTCATACAACTCATGCCACCTTGCCGGAGTAGAATTTTAACAGGCCACCCAGTCTTTCCCAAGTACGAATCAATTGGGTCCCCAAGTCTTTTTGGTTCGCCAGCGGCATCAGTAATCCATTGCCTCTTCCCTGTTGATGGCGTTCCTCTTGGGGTGGCGTATCGTGGATCTGGGAGAAAAATGCTGAGGTTGCGAGGAAATCCTCGAGAAACAGTGAGTTCGAGGTTTTTGACCATACGGGCAAGAAAAAAGTTTGAGAGAGACAGCATTGGTGTCGTCTAAACCACGGACTCCTTAGTAGGCCACTGCCGTGAGGCGATAGGCTGTCACAATGCTTGCAGTTCCTCGTAATGGGCAGCGACAGTCTTTTGCAGCGCCTCACGAAGCGGTTCTCCTTTGATCTTTCGGTTGGACAGCTGGCGTAGGGAATTGGCCAGCCCTGCATCGCCGAGCGTACTCTCCGCCCATCGCACAAAGTCCTGTCGCCTGTCGTGGAATTCCAGGCTTGCAAGCGGGAGCATTGGAGTAAGATCCAAGAACTCATAGAGGCTGGCTGCCTCCATTCCGACGCTTCCCCGCGTATCACAAAACCAGAAACGCTTGTAGGGTGGGAGCGGCGCATCCAAGTATTTATGCAGGTGGCGAACGTGCCGGATTCGTCGAATGGCGGGTCGAAGCTGCACAATTTGACCGCCACAGAGCAGGGCACTGCCAGTTGGGATATCTTCTAAGTTCGCCTCTTTGATCCCGCAATCCCCACAGTGCTCCCTTACGGTGTGCACGGCTTCCGGGTCGGTCAAGCGTGTGAGCAGACAATGATGCACACCGTGGAGTACCGCCGGGTCTAGCCGGTCCGGCCGATAGGACACGAAAGCACAGCCACCTTCCGCGAGGAGGGGCATCAACGCAGCCGTTATCTCACACCCACCCGATGGGAGAAACTGTTGCGCTTCCTCCATCACGATCCAATGAGGCCGGTATTTGTGTGCTCGCAGCGGGCGGAGTGCACGAAGCAGGTTGGCCATGTAATTGCTTCGTGACACCACTGGATACCGGCTCAGATCCAGCACCACGGACACGCCCCCTGCCTCCAGCAACGCCACCACGGCTGAAGGGGTGGCCAAGGACACCCGGTCCCCTTCCAAAGACACGAACCGTGGGAGCGAACGTAACCCACGGAAGTCCCCCTCTATGTCTAGTATGAGAACTTGATACCCCTCGTGGTGCAGCCCTTCTGCAAGCAGCCCAACCATCCAAGACTTGCCGGTGCCGGAGCCACCAAACACGCCAAGATTCCGTCCGGCCAATTGGGAAG
>Ga0265309_10000944_pt1 | contig 12397 bp, 12 predicted proteins | sample Helome_FD_192492 | JGI IMG/M metagenome (GOLD analysis project Ga0265309, IMG submission 192492) | Marine sediment microbial communities from subtidal zone of North Sea - Hel_20160524 (Illumina Assembly) | ecosystem: Environmental > Aquatic > Marine > Subtidal zone > Sediment ...
AATTCTCGTCACCGTCTGCGCATGGGAGTCCTCGTCGCCATGCGACATGTTGAGCCGGGCCACGTTCATGCCCGCTTCGATCATGGCCTGCAGGCGCGGCGTCGTGTCGCAGGCTGGTCCTATGGTGGCGATTACCTTGGTCTTTTTGAATTTCTTGCGGGCGGTCAAGTTGATTCTCGGCTAGCGGGACGAAACCCGGACATTATAAGTGACGTGGAAGCGGGGTGACAATTCACCTTATCGCCCTCAATCCTGTTACATCAATCGACACTGGTTCCTTTGAATTCTATTCTTTACGCTTTTTTGAGGATACGAAATCCCACGTGGTCTCCGTCCTCCTCCAGGCGAACAAACCAGCGTCTGGCAGCGATATCCGTTCCGGCCGCGGTACGATAGGCGTTTGTATCGAGTTGCCAGCCGTTGCCGCACCTCGAAATCCTGGCAGTAGCCGCCGACCCGTCGGAAAACGCAACCAGGCAATCCCGGCCGGATTGAATGTTGACCACTTTCTCCAGGCCGGAAATCTTCCCGCTGTGACCGGAGTATAAATGGGTATTGGTGGCTTCCAGAATCATCGTTTCTGGTGACTAAAGGGAAAAGGTACTGACATTAAATCATTTAATCAGGTCGCTGTCGTGAAAACGGGACTACTAATATCGAGTAGGGAATTTTTCTATCTGGAAAATATTCGGATAGCTCGGTACTCCGAATTAATGCCCCCGGTTTTCCGTCCGTCCCCGAAAATGTCAGCCAACGCGCCGCAGTATTCGATCCAGCATGCGATCACTCAGCAGGCGCTTTAACCAGGCGAACAGGTAGGTTGGGAAAGTGACCGGATAGCGGATTTTGGGTTGCCTGTTCTCCAGTGCGTGCAGCACACGTTTTAACACCGCCTCCGGTGGCAAGGTAAATGGATCTGCCTTGCCGCTGGTTTCAAAGCGTTGAATCATTTTCGTGTAGCGTTCGCGATGAACACTGCTTTCTACCTCGATGTGTTGCTGGAAGGCGCGATAGGCGTTTGCTCGAAAGCGGCTTGCTACCGGTCCGGGTTCGATCAGGCTGACGTGAATATCCGTCCCGGCAAGCTCCAGGCGCAGGGTGTCGCTGAAGCCTTCGATGGCGAATTTGCTGGCGTTATACGCGCCACGCATCGGCATCGCGGTAAATCCGAGTATCGAGCTGTTTTGAATAATACGGCCGTAGCCCTGCGCGCGCATGACCGGAATGAGGCGGTTGGTCAGCTCCATCCAGCCGAACACATTGGTTTCGAATTGTTGGCGCATCGCTTCGCGGCTGAGATCCTCACAGGCGCCGGGCTGGCCATAGGCGCCGTTGTTAAACAGGGCATATAAACGCCCGCCGGTCTGTTCCAACACCTGCTCGACGGCTGATTTGATGCTCGCGGAATCCGCGTAATCGAGCACCAGGCACTCGATGCCGGCCTGCTGAAAAGCCGCACGGTCGTCGGGGTTGCGCACGCTGGCAAAGACCCGATAACCGTGCGCATGTAAGCCCAGGGCAACACACTCGCCGATACCGCTCGAACAGCCGGTGATGAGTACACTGCGTTTTTCGACATCTTTAATCTGCACCATGGCTCAGGACTCGTCGAGCGCAAAGCGTTCGCGCAGAAAATGGGCGATGCCTTCCTCGTCGTGATGCCCGATGACCGCCGTCGCGGCCGCTTTGATGGCAGCGTTGGCATTGGCCGGGGCGTAAGCCTCGTCGGCCGCCTCGAACATACTGAGGTCGTTGTCGCTGTCGCCAAAACAGATGACGCGCTCGAGGCCGAGCAATTCCTTCAGCGTCTTGATGGCGCCGCCCTTGCTGGCGTCACTGTGGTGAACATCCAGCCAGTGCCACTCGGCGCCCTCCCGGGCGAGACCGGAATACGCGACCAGATGCGCTTCATCCTCGACGCCGTGCACGACCGCCTGGATGGCATTGGCCGGCCCGATCGAGTTGATGTGCGAGACGGTGGCATCTGCTGGCAACTCGTCGAGCGCGCGCATCCTGACGTGGCCATCGATACCGAGGACCCGAACCAGCTCGAGATCGGCATCCGCTTGCAACCCGGGGTGGTACACCGTGCTGTTATCGTCTGCGTCCAGGGTGAAGACGAAAGGCGTCAAGCCCTGGTGGAGACAGGCATGGACGACGTTTTCGAGTTCGGCCGCGGTGAGCGTCGTGCTGCTCGAAAATTTCTGCTGCTGTGGGTGCCAGATCATGACGCCGTTCTTGTAAGCCTGCGGCAGGGGGAAGCAATGGCCTTCCAGGATTGCCCGCGCCCCGTGCAGCGTGCGACCCGTCGCCACGGTGTAGGCAATCTCGCGTTTCGACAGCAGTTGCAGCGTCTCACTGGTGTAATCGGATATTGTCGATTGCCGGTTGAGCAGCGTTCCGTCAAGGTCAAAAACAATGAGTTCCATCGATAACAGGTCGTGGTGAATATTGGGCGTTAGTTTCGCTGCTCGGCCGGGTCGATGCAAACCCGGAATTCAGGGGACAGTATACCTGATTCAATTTTCTCATCGGCGATCAGCGTAAATTGCAAAAAGATTTCATGCTCACAATGGCAAGCAGCCAGTCGACCGCCATTAAACAGGTATACTGTCCCCTGAACAGCTTTGCATTCGAGGAAATGTTTGAATGATGAACTTAAAATCAGCCGCGTATCTGGCGGCTATCGTCCTTCTGCCTGGCATGACTTTATCAAGCGGTTGCCAGTCAATGCAAAAGCCCACCTTCACACACAATATTTCACCCCTAGAGAATTCGTTGATCGCTGCCATCAACGCTGAAGGGCCGGGTGATCGCTATGTCATCAACCGGGTGAATATCAGTAAAGAAGTTGTTGACTGGTTTACGATTTCGCTCACTTCAGGCAGTACCTATGCGGCTGCCTCGGAGTCGGGGTCCACCACCGTTGGCGCAGGCTCAGTCATTCAATTCTGCGGCAGGGGCGAGTTTCTCGGTCTGTCTATTTTTACCGAGTATCCCTATCTCTGTAAACGTGGGGCTGGCCTGGTTTTTGGTGTTACAGATTACGGCTGGGTGCACCTTTACGGCACGGGCGAAATCGCGGGTAACCGAATTTCGATCAAAAAACTGAACTAGGTAATACCGATTCCGGGAGAGCTACTCGTGGTTCAAGCACTACCAAACAGGTTTCGTATTATTTCTCTACCAGCAGTTCACCGATGGCGATAAATTTATGTTTATCGGCGGATGAGAGTCTCTGATACAAATCCAGCAAGCTTTGTTCTTCTGCAGGCAGGTTTGAATTGCTCGCGGATGTGAGTGCCGGTTTATCTATCCAGCCTCGCGGCATGCCGAGGTATTTTTCGCAACGCCTTGCCATAAGATCGGGAATTTTCGATTTCGGGTTTCTGCGTAATTTATTCATCCGCTCGACCGGGAGTTTTATTGCGTCAAGGTAGCTGTCCAGTTCACCTTTCTTTACAGCCGTATCGAGCGCGTCGATGAATTTTTGATAGCGTGTGTCCAGCGCGTCTGCGAGACGGGGAGCGCCGATACCGTAGGTCAGCCAGCCGGGATCGACTTGCAGTGCCTCACAAAACTGCAGAGTCTCCTCCACACCCGGGGTAGACAATCCGGTTTCATAGTTATGGATACGCCCCGCACTCCAGCCGAGGCGGACACTAAGTGCCCTGCTATTCGATTCCCTGGCCATCATGCGGGCTTGATGGATGCGCTTGCCGATCTTGACGTAATGTGGATTTCGGTTGGCGCTGCTTTTGACTAAGGCAAGATTTTTGGATTTCATGGAGTGTATATTAACAAAAATCCAAGAAATTTGGATATATTTCTTGCAATATCCGGCATTCTGACTATTATACCCATCCACTTATATCCGGTGCCTCGGCACCTTTAACATCTGGAATGAAAATGATTTTGTTCGAAACGGTACAGATAGCAGCGAAACGGTCAGACCTCACCGGTCTGAGATTCGACTGCGCCTGTAGTTTTGATCGCCATTCAAACGATATGAAATTAGTACAAGCGAATTCTCATTACCTCCCGGCCAATACTTTGGCAGGGATCGGTATGCGGTAACTCCCCGAAACAAATTCGGGAGGTGCTGCAACCCACGCACCTCCCGCGGATTTCTCAGAAACCCCGGTTGGTGCAGATAACGCATCACCGGGGTTTTTGCGTTATGGCGCTTTAAAACCCCCCGCTGACCTGATTCGGCAGCGTGTAGCTCTTTAACAATCTGGAATACTGAATTAATCATCGTCAGGCGATGATTGAACGGCCACGCCCGTGGACCCGAGGGCGAACCGGCTGAATCAGCGCATCGGGTCAGCTGGATGGGTAAGCCGAAAACCCGAAAGTGCAGTCGGCAGCGCAGATGATTTTTGTGGTCTGGCACCGATAAGTCATTCGAATATGATGAAAGGGGGAAATTGAGTACCCCGCCCAGTCATCCCGGGCCTCCGGGAGGAAGGGTCAAACCAGAAAAACCTCGTCCCCACGTCTTCAGCTCGGCTGGAGGTGGCAATCATCACGCGCCAGGGATAAGGGGGAGTGCTTTCAGTCCGAGTTCCTCTGACAAGGGCGGAGTGCAGTTCCAGGGGCGTGGGGCGATTTCTGTTGCCTCACATCCTGAAGAACATTTTTGTGGCCGGATCTATGGCTTTTTTACCTGGGTGTAGCTCAGCCTGGTCAGAGTGCGCGCTTTGGACGCGCGATGTCAGTGGTTCAACTTCACTCACCCAGACCAATCATTGGAAAGTGCACTATTTGGTAGGTGGTCACACTGTTAATGTGTTGTATGTCGGTTCGAGTCCGACCTTTCCAGCCAATTATGCGTTGCTAGTTTAATCGTTAAAACACCGGACTTTTAATCCGGCAGATCCAGGTTCGAATCCTGGGCGGCGTACCAAACAAAAATGGGGCTATAGCTCAATTGATAGAGCGCCTGATTTGCAATCAGGAGGCTGGCAGTTTGAGTCTGTCTGGCTTCACCATTTATTTCCCATTTGTCTAAAGGCCAGGACGTCCGGTTTACATCCGGAAGGTAGCAGTTCGATTCTGTTATGGGAGACCAGTACCGAGTATTCACAGGTGTGGCCGTGGCGAAACGATTAACGCGCTGGGACGTGGCCCCAGTCACTATGGGTTTGAATCCCATCGGTCACCCCTGTGGGTACTCTTTAATTGAGGTTGTTGGTCAGATGTCGGAATGCTTCAAATCAGTATTGCCTTCGTAGCTCATGTGGCAGAGCGCTGGCTTGTCAGGCCAGAGGTAGCCAGTTCGATTCTGGTCGGAGGCGCCATTTTTTTGGTGCGCGTGGCTGAATGGTGTTAAGCAACTGGTTGCATCCCAGTCCACGGGAGTTCGATTCTCTCCGCTCACTCCAAATTTATTTGTGCGTCTTGCGGCCGCCATCCCGGAAAATACGCAGCACCTGTCCGGGATCTCTTACCGAAGCTGCAATCTCGGTATTCATATCCGCGCAAGATGACGGATCACGAAAATAGTTCTTTACCTCCGTAGCCCAACTGGACAGGGCACCTGGTTTCTACCCAGGAGATTGGGAGTTCGAATCTTCCCGGGGGTGCCAAATGTCAGGCCCTTGGTGTAATCAGCAACACGCGAGACTCTGAATCTCGAAATGGAGGGGCGGATCCTCCAGGGCCTTCCAATGAAGCTCTGTCGCTTAATTGGTAAAGCGCTCCCCTCATAAGGGAGAAGACGCTGGTTCGATACCAGCTGGAGCTACCAATTTACCAGTCTGCCTGAAATTTGAGGTCACTGGATTACAAAATGATTCTTGAAATCCGTGATTGGCAATTAGCCGCCATCACGCGAACGACTCCATGCCGGGGTGATGGAATCTGGCATACATACCTGGTTTAGAACCAGGGTCTTGCGGGTTCACCCTGATCGCTCAAGGGTGATCAGGTGCGCCCCCGGTACCAATTTGCTGGATTCGCATAATCCTGTTGCGTCCAGCATTTTCCAACGTGGCCAGTATCGCTCCTACGATACTGGTCATTTTTCTTTAAACTAAACCAAAGGGAGGTTGCTCATGAACAAGATGACACTCAAAAAAGGAAAGTCCCCGGTATTGATCTGGACAGATGAGGTTGAGTCCGCTGCGCTCGATCAACTGAACAATGTAGCGAACCTGCCGATTATTCACGGTCATATTGCGGTGATGCCTGATGTGCACCTGGGTAAGGGTGCCACTGTGGGCTCGGTTATTCCGACCCGCGCGGCGATCATTCCGGCTGCGGTCGGGGTCGACATCGGTTGTGGCATGTGTGCGGTGCGGACTTCGTTGTCGGCTGCGCAATTGCCGGATTCGTTGCGGGCAGTGCGCAATCAGATCGAACGGGATATTCCGGTCGGATTCAACATGCACAGTAACCGTCGTGCGCGATTCAGCGCGGCCAGCGAGGTCGAGCCGGGTCTGAAGCAGATTCTGGATCGACACCCTGGCATTACTTCAAAGTCACCCCGCAAGGATGCATGGGCGCGCCAGATTGGTACGCTGGGTGGTGGGAATCACTTCATCGAGATCTGTCTGGATGAAGAAGATCGTGTCTGGATCATGCTGCATTCCGGCAGCCGGGGTATCGGTAATAAAATTGGCCAATACTTCATCGAAAAGGCAAAGGAGGTGATCGCGCAAGCCGATGTTCACCTGCCGGACCGGGATCTGGCCTATCTGACCGAAGGAAGCGGTCTGTTTGACGATTACTGGATGGCACTGACCTGGGCCCAGGAATATGCGGCCCGCAATCGACAGGAGATGCTGGACCTGGTGATCGAAGCGTTGGCAAGAACCTTGCCACCCTTTGAGCTCGAGGATGCGGCGATCAACTGTCACCACAACTACGCTGCAAAGGAAATGCACGACGGCACCGAAGTCTATATCACCCGAAAGGGTGCAATTCGTGCCGGTGCCGGAGAGCTTGGCATCATTCCTGGCTCGATGGGTGCACGTTCCTACATCGTTCGCGGCAAGGGCAATGCGAAGTCGTTTTGCTCGAGTGCGCACGGTGCAGGTCGACGTATGTCGCGTACTGCCGCACGCAAGCAATTCAGTCGGGAAGACCTGGTTCACCAGACCGAGGGCGTCGAGTGTCGTAAGGACAAGGGCGTTATCGATGAAATCCCGGGTGCCTACAAGGACATCGATCAGGTGATGGAAAACCAGATCGATCTGGTTGAAACCGTGCACACGCTAAAACAGGTTTTGTGCGTCAAGGGATAAGCGCAACCTGAGGTCCGGGCGGGGTCCACTCGCCCGGTTTCTTTTTATTCAGTATTCCAGATTGTTGAAGATCATTTGACGGGCAGTTTTGTCCAGGGAAACAGTAATGAAAGCGATGGCAGATAACAGTCGGGTTCTGGCATGTGACCGGGCGGGTAACCCGAGCGCATGGTTGAACAACGAACTGGCGGTGCACCTGGTGGCGACCCATCGAGTGCTGGCACCGCTGGGTGAAAACGCGCGTGTCATTTACGGCGGCGTGAACATGATCAGCGGTCGGCGTTCGAGTATTGAACTGTGCAGCATTCTATTGACCAATGCGCGCGTACGACCTCGGCGCTGGTCTGCCGACTATACAGCACCTTTGAGCAATCGTGCCCTGTTTGCCCGTGATGGATACCTGTGCCTGTATTGCGGTAAGGCCTTTTCACAGCGAGCGCTGACACGAGATCACATTGTCCCGGTCAGTCGGGGTGGCAAGAATACCTGGACCAATCTGGCGAGTGCCTGTCGGTCGTGCAACCACCGCAAGAACAATCGTACTCCGCAAGAATGGGGTGTTGAATTGATTGCGGTGCCATATGCCCCATGCCACGCACAGCACCTGATTCTGAATGGTAAAACCATTCTGGCGGATCAAATGAAATTTTTGCGATCGCGAGTGCGATGTCAACAAGCAGAGGCTTGAACAAAAACCTGCCAGGTTTATGGCTGGCAGGTTCACAGAGTCTGATCCCACCTGCCTGTGTTAGCGGTTCCGGTTCGTGTCCGGTCTGGCGCATTCACCACTGGTGAAATGTGTACCAATACAGCCTGTGGATTAGATAGACATGTAGCTCAAATGGATTACGGGGACAGTATACTTAACTTTATTGAAGATGCCCTGGGGCCGGGGCGTTTGGGTGCCAGGGATTAGCGGATTTTTCACTCGCTGAGTAACGCAGCCGCAAGCTCGGCGAATCCGTATCCGCCGGGTTGAGCGGTCACATACATCGGCGGTGAATCAAGCTCGTCGATGTAAGGCAACACATTGGCGACACCAACGGTTTGGCGAAAACTGGAAAACATGGAGTCGTCGTTGGGCGAGTCACCGCTGAAGATCGCGTCTTCAATATCGATTCCCTGTGCCGTCATCCACAGGTCAGCGGTCGATGCCTTGTTGTAGTCGCCACTCCAGACATTGATATGTATTGAACTGACCCTGGCGACCATCCCTGCGTCCCGACAATATTGCGCGATGGTAAACGCATCCTCTCGATCGATCCTGCGATCCTGATTAATGTCAAACGCAATGTCGGTTGTCCGAAACGCCTGATCGGCCGTTTGATAGGCGAATGGGAATTTGTTTAACACCTCATCCTTCAGTTGTTGCAGACGTTGCCAATTGGCTGCTCGCACTGACTCTTCCAGCGCATAGGTATAAGACAATATGCCGTCTGTATTTCGGTCGATATAAAAAGAGCCGTTCTCCCCAACAATGGAATCGATGGGCCAGGTACGAATCATACAATCGCACCAGCCGGCACTGGCACCGGTGACGGGAACCACTCGAATACCAGCCCGCTTTAATTTCGCCAGTGCGCTGAAGGTTTCTTCGGGCAGTCGTCCCTGCCAGGTTAATGTTTCATCGACGTCGGTGAAGAGGATTTTCGGCTGCCCGGGGAAAACTTTAGGTAATGGAGCGGGTTTCAAATGGATATCTCGAGCATGACTGGCTGGTGGTCAGACAGGTTTGTGTCGGTGTCCACGCTGATTTCAAACTGCAGCGACTGGAGCTCGTGGCTAAGCCAGAAAAAATCGCGGCAATGTGCGCCCTGTGGCCATTGGTCCGCATCGAAAATGCCACAGGTGGGTGGATGCGTTTCATCGTTCCGGTTCAATTTCCAGGCATCCGCCCAGTTCATATCAAGCTGATATCGATACTGCAGGGTATCGGGTGTGAAGTTGAAATCGCCACACAGCATTCGCGACGATGCCAGGGGTCCTGCCTGGTAGGTTCCGGTTCCGGCTCGCTTTGGCTCGCGGTGATGGGCGACACGCTCCTGTTCCAGGTGGTTTAGATACTCCAGCTGTTGCTGATTTTCGGCGTCATCATGAAAGGCGAGATGGGTATTGATAATGCTAACCGGTCCCATGGTTGAATCGACCAGGGTTTCGACTGCGAGCCGTTGCATCTGTTCTTTTCCGGGCGTCGCCGGTTGTGGTAACTGGTGAACCCTGAAATCGAGTAGCCCGGATCTGACCAGGCTGAGGTTGCCAAACTCCTGCCTGTGGTCACCATCGCCATCCTCTGCGGGCCAGCTAAAGCCACTTCCCCAGACAGCCTGGTATTCCTTGAAAAACTGCTGGGTCATTAACAAATGATCGGATTGATCAAGCCTGCAATACTCGGTCATGTTTCTGGCCAGCTCCTGCAGACAGATGATGTCGAAATCACCGAGTGACTTGATGTGTTGCAAGCTGCGCGAGAAATCCGCGTTGCCGTCACTCGATTTACCGTATTGCACGTTCCACGAAAGGATGCGCATTTACTTGATGCCGGCATGCATGAATGACTGGATGAATTTGCGTTGGAAGATGAGAAACAATATCAGCAATGGGCCGATCGCGATTAACGTCCCTGCCGATATCACCGACCAGTCAACCCCCGATTCCGGTGCGCCAAATATCGCCATGCCGACGGTCAATGGCCGGCTTGCTACCGTGTTGGTGACCACCAGTGGCCACAGAAAGTTGTTCCAGTGATAGCTGACGGATACCAGGCTGAAGGCCAGGTAAGTCGGAAATGCGAGCGGCACAAATACCTTCCAGATAATACCGAGGCCCGACAGCCCTTCAACGCGGGCTGCGTCTTCGAGTTCCTGCGGCACGGTTTTAAACGTCTGGCGTAACAGGAATATGCCAAAGGCGCTGGCCAGGTAAGGCAGGCCGACACCCAGGTGCGTGTCCACCAGGCCGAGCCCGGTCAGCGTCTGGTAGTTTTCGACAATCAACACTTCCGGCATCACCATCAGCTGGGTGAGCACCAGCGCAAATGCGAATCCGCGGCCGAGAAACTTTTCCCGGGCCAATGCGTAGCCCGCCAGTGTGCAAACCACCAACTGCGAGAAAAGAATGATGGTAGTAATAATAATGGTGTTCAGCATGTAGCTGAAAAAAGGCGCCTGATCCCAGGCGGAAACAAAATTTTCCGTGGTGAACGGCGCAAACAATGAAAACCTGGTCGCGTATTCCGGCGGGTGGAAGGCGGCCCAGAAGGCATAGAGCAGAGGCAGCACCCAGACGATCGCCAGCAGGTAGGCTGAAAACTTCGAAAATCGTTGAAACCAGATTGAATCCATTAGCGTTACCGGTAGTGAATTCTGCGGTCGATGAGCAACATCTGCACCAGCGCAGTAATGGCGAGTATCAGCAGCATGACTACGGTAAGCGTGGCCGCATAGTAACTGTCGAGAAAGCTGAAGGCGGTTTCATAGATGTAATACAGCAACAGGTTACTGGCATTGTTCGGTCCACCTTTGGTGAGAATGAACAGGTGATCGACCAGTTTGAAGGCATTCAGCAGGGCATTGATGAGGACAAACAAGGTCGTCGGCATCAACAGCGGAAAGGTGATCTTGCGAAACATGCGCCAGGCACTCGCGCCTTCGACTTTGGCCGCATCGAATAATTCGGGGCTCAGGGTTTGCAAAGCGGCGAGGTAAAAAATCATGAAAAACCCGGCTTCCTTCCACACCGTCATGATCATCAGGCTCGACAGGGCTATATCCGGATCACCCAGCCAGTTAGGGCCATCGATGCCGACCAGTCCGAGCAACTGGTTGAACAAGCCGATATTCGGGCTGTAAAAGAATAGCCAGATATTGGCCACCGTAATCATCGGCAATATGGTCGGCGTAAAGAATGCCAGCCGTAACAAACCGGTAAAACGAATCTTGCTGTTGACCCATAGCGCCATCATGATCGCCAGCGCAATGGAGGTTGGCACAGTGCCGATGGCATACCAGAAATTATTCTCGAGAACTTTCCAGAAGACCGGGTCTTCCAGCAGGATTTCATAATTCTCAAGGCCGACGAACTTGGCGGGTGCCGCATCGGAACGCGCCCAGGTTACACTGCGCCAGAAAGACCTGATGGTTGGCCAGTGGGTAAACGCGATCAGCAAAGACAGCGCTGGCAGCAATAGCAGCCAGGCTTTCAGGTTAAAACGCTTTAGCATGATGGGCTCGAATAATCGGGGCCGGCGGAACCGGCCCCAACCCGTTACTGGTAGCGACGCAGCGTTGACCTGGCCTGTTTCTGAGCATCCGTCATCGCATCTTTTGCGGACATCTGCCCCGTCAGGGCCGCCTGGATGGCATCATCGAGGAACTTGCGTACGCGACCTGCTTCGTGAGTCGATAACTCCGCGGTGGCGTGTTCTAGCTGATCACGCGCCACGGCCGCCGGTGGGAACTCTTTGACATAGGCTTGCAAGGTATCGGTCTTGTAGGCACCCGGGCCAACGCCCATATAGCCGGTTGCTTTCGACCAGTGTGCCGCCTGCTCTGGAGAGGTCATGAATTTCACCAGTTTCAGCGCAGCTGCTTTTTCTTCCGCTGAGGATTTCTTGAAGATGTAAAAATTACCACCGCCGGTTGGCGATCCAAGCTCGCGGTTACCCGGCAATTTGGCGACACCGAAATCAAAACTGGCCTTGTTTTTCACCGTGGTCAGGTTACCGGTTGAATGCCACATGATGGCCGTTTTGCCGTCGAGGAAATTCTGTCGCAATGTACCCCACTCGATGACACCGCTGGGCATGATGGCGTGTTTGTTACCAAGATCATGCCAGTACTCCAGCGCCTCTATGACGCCCGGCTTGTCAAAATAGGTTTCGGTGCCCGCCTGGTTCATCAGCACTTCGCTGTTTTGTTTGGTCAATGCACCGAACATCCAGTAAGGATATCCAGTCGATGGAATCATCGCGCCCCATTGCTCGACATTGCCGCTGCCATCTTTCTTCACCAGCTTCTTGCCCATGCTGGCAAACTCTGCCCAGGTTGTCGGTGCCTTTTCAGGATCGAGCCCCGCCGCACGGAACATGTCCTTGTTGTAATACATGACGATGGTCGAACGCTGGAAAGGAACGCCCCAGGTTTTGCCAT
>Ga0265309_10000947_pt1 | contig 12391 bp, 10 predicted proteins | sample Helome_FD_192492 | JGI IMG/M metagenome (GOLD analysis project Ga0265309, IMG submission 192492) | Marine sediment microbial communities from subtidal zone of North Sea - Hel_20160524 (Illumina Assembly) | ecosystem: Environmental > Aquatic > Marine > Subtidal zone > Sediment ...
TCCCCTTTTTCACAAGTTCAGTCGCTAGGAGCCTGTCGAGCTTAGGTGTTCGTCGCGAGGGAAAGCAGGGCTCAAACGAGGGGGATCGTAAGTCTGAGCCGACATCCGCCTGTCCACAGCAGATTCATCGGTAGGTCGGCAATCCCTTGCCGACTCAGTCCGCCAAGCTCCTAGGGAGGTGGCGTTGGCTCTACCCGCTGGCGATGACACGCTTTAGTCGTCGTCGGTCGCCACGTCGATGACCGCGCCACCGACCTTGAAGGGGATCTTGGCTGTCTCGATTACCACGTCCGCAGCCGTTCCGACAATCATACCTGCGCAGCCGTTCAGCGCGAGTGCTGCAAACATGAGAGTTAAAAGTCGCACCGTACGCATGGTAGCACCTCCTTCTCTTGCACAATTCGCGAGACGACAAGCCGTCTACACCTTGTTATCGGCCGGTGCGCTGTCTTACCTGAGGCGGGTGAAGATCGAGACGGCGTGGGTTGGTTGGCGGGCTCTCCCGGGGGCGGCCGGCTGCGGGTTGCGTCTTTGGGCCTGGAAACGTCAGTTGGACGGGCTGACTTGCCGCTCCATCAGCTTGTGCTGGCGGTGTTGGGCCGCGGAGGGTTTCTCTATGCCCAGGCGCTTGATGCGCGAGGCCAGGGTGGTGGGCTTGACGCCGAGCAACTCGGCTGCGCCGCCCGGCCCGAAGACCTTGCCGCCAGTCTGTGTCAGTGCATGGCGGATCATTTCCCTGTCCCGTCGCACGCGTTCGTCTTCGGTAAGGATGCCAGTGTCGTACACGCTGTGAGTACTTAGCGGTGTGGCAGGCGTTTCCGCGACAGTGCCTGGCGGGGGCTCAGGGAGGTTGAGGACTAGGCGTCCATTCTGGGCGACGATTATCCCACGCTCGATGGTGTTTGCCAGTTCCCGGACGTTGCCGGGCCAGTGGTAGGTCTGTAGCTTGCGAATGTCACTTTGCGTGAGTCGCACGTGGGCCACGTTCAGTTTGCGGCAGGTGCGCTGCAGGAAATGACTGGCGAGCAGTGGGATGTCGTCCGGCCGGTCGCGCAGCGGCACACCCTGGAGGGGGAAGACGTTGAGCCGAAAGTACAAGTCCTCGCGGAATCGCTGCGTGGCGACTTCCTGTTGTAGATCCTTGTTGGTCGCGGCGATCAGGCGCACGTTCACCTTGCGGGTGCGCTCATCCCCAACGCGCTCGAACTGACCTTCCTGCAGTACCCGCAGCAGCTTGCCCTGCAGCTCCAGCGGTATCTCCCCCACCTCGTCCAGGAACAGCGTGCCGCCGTCCGCCAGCTCGAAGCGCCCGACCCGTTCCTTGGTTGCGCCGGTGAACGCCCCGCGGACATGGCCAAAGAACTCGCTCTCGAATAGCTCGCGCGGCACCGCGGCGCAGTTGACCCGAATCAGCGGTCGGTCGTGTCGCCTGCTCGCTTCGTGGATGGCGCGGGCGATCAGCTCCTTGCCAGTACCGGACGCGCCGGTGATGAGCACATTGGCATCGGTGGGCGCGACCAGGTCGATCTGGCGGATCACCTGGCGAATGGCGGTGCTGTTGCCGACGATCTCGCGGTAGTTGTGCTCTGCGCGGATCTCTTCCTGCAGGTAGGCGTTCTCCAGTTCCAGTTTATCCTTGAGATGCTGAACCTCCGCCAGCGCGGCATGTAGTTGTGCCTCCGCTTCGCGCCGGTCGCTGATATCGCGAAACACGATGACTGCGCCGACCAGCTTGCCGTGGTCGCGGATGGGCGTGCTGGTGTACTCGACCGGGAACGCGGTGCCGTCCTTGCGCCAAAAGATCTCGTCCTCCACGCGATGTACGATGCCATCCTTGAATGCCGCGTAAATGGGACAGTCGTCCTTGTGGTAGTGGCTCCCGTCGGTACGGGTGTGATGTACCAGTTCATGCATGTTGTGCCCCACCAGTTCGTCCTGCGACCAGCCCAGCATGCGGGCGCCGGCGGGGTTCACAAAGGTGGCCAGGCCTCCGGTGTTGACCCCGTAGATCCCCTCGCCCGCGGCGCCGAGGATGAGCTGGTTCTCATGCTCGATCTCCTGGAATATCCGCTCCACCCGGCGCCACTCAGAAAGCCCGCGGCGCACATAGTCGTTCGCCGCCGCCGCGTCCTGGCGCTTCTTCAGTGTCTCCTGGTCGCGCAGGGTGAACAGCAGCGGCCCGCACTGTTTTTCCATGGCGCGAACCGCAGTGATCTCCACGGCCAGCTCGCGCCCGTCAAGCGTGCGGCAGCTTATCTCGTCAGTCCAGCCGTGGCCGCTCTCGATGACGGACTCTGTGAACACGATCAGGGCGGGCAGGGCGGCAGGGAACAGGGCGCTGGCCGGCACCTGCAACAGCCTGTTGCTGTTGGTGTCCCCGAGGATGCGGTGGGCAGCGGGATTGGCCGAGATCACCCTATCCCTGACAGGATCGATGAGCAGCATCGGGTCCGGGTGCGCCAAGAATAACCGTTCAAAAGGCCCGGGGTTGTCCAGATGGGTGCGCACCGTTTCGACGTAGGCACGGGTCAACGAGCCCAACCCGGCCGATTGCGCCGCTATTCGGCTGGCGTCGGCCCTGATCACGAGATTGCGTAGTCGTCGCTACGAGGGTGCGTAGAACACGAAATTGCGTAGTTGTGGGGTCTTTTGTCGCTCACCCATATTTACCTTATGGTTCAGTTGGTTATCCCGTTTTATCGCGCCTGGCACGGGTTCTGCACTGTATGGTTGCGACGGTCGTTAGGAGCCCGTTTTCGTGCCCCCAGCGCCAGTCACGGGAATGTACCTTCGTGGTGCAGACATCGACGAAGTGGCGCGTTCCCTGCGCTGGGAGCGTCCCATTTTGGTGCTGAGCAAAGGGACGTGCGGTGCTCCTGACTCCATCTCAGCAAAGCTCGTGCCACTTTCGCGGTGGATATTGCCGAAACTGCAAGCTTTAGGAGGTTTTGATGTCCTACAAGAGCCTTGGAGATCCCTACAGCCCAGATACTGATCTCCAGCACGGGCCGGGATGCAATTGCCCCATTTGCGTGTTCGAGAGGGAACAGGCAGTGGCGCAGTACGAATGCTCGGAAACCGAGCTGACCGACCGTCTTGAGCGTGCGGTGTTCGAGGGCGCAACCACTCCCGAGTCGCGTGAACTCGTGGGCGATTTCCCCGCAGAGGCCGTCGAGGCCTCTGGCGCTACTCAATCGAAGACCGAAGACGCCAACCCTCTGGACACCCCCGAGGACGTCATGGATCGGATCATCGAGAGCGCGGTGGTTCGCGGTGTATTCGGTCATGCCGACCTGAGTCGACGCAGCTTCATGCGCATGTTCGGGGGCGGCGCCATGGCGGCCCTGCTGGGCAGCATGCTGCCCATGGACGACGTCAAGGCGGCCATCAAGGACAACCTGGGCAAGCCGGAGAAGACAAAGCTCAAGGTGGGCTTTGTCCCCATCACCTGCGCCACGCCCATCATCATGGCGCACCCCATGGGCTTCTACGCCAAGTACGGTCTGGACGTGGATGTGATCAAGACCGCGGGCTGGGCGGTGGCGCGCGACAAGTCGCTTGCGGAAGAGTATGACGCGTCGCACATGCTCACGCCCATGCCGCTCGCCATCACTATGGGGGTGGGCTCGACGGCCGTGCCGTTCCGCATGCCAGCAGTGGAAAACATCAATGGGCAGGCCATCGTGCTGCACGTCAAGCACAAGTATAAACGCGACCCGAAACAGTGGAAGGGCTTCAAGTTCGGCGTGCCCTTCGACTATTCCATGCACAACTTCCTGCTGCGCTACTACGTCGCCGAGCACGGCATAGACCCGGACAAGGACATCCAGATTCGTGTGGTGCCGCCGCCGGAGATGGTGGCCAACCTGCGTGCGGGCAACCTGGACGGTTACCTCTCACCCGATCCCTTTAATCAACGGGCCGTGTGGGAGAAGGTAGGCTTCATTCACACGTTGACGAAGGACATCTGGCCCGGCCACCCCTGCTGTGCCTTCGCCTGCTCGGAGGAATTCGCCACCAAGTTGCCGAACACCTACGCGGCGCTCCTGAAGTCCATCGTGGACGCCACCCACTACTCGTCCAAGCACGAGAACCGCAAGGAGATCTCAAAGGCCATTGCGCCGAAGAATTATCTCAACCAGCCGGTTCCCGTGATCGAGCAGGTGCTCACCGGGCGCTACGCCGACGGGCTGGGCAACGTGAAGGACGAGCCCGATCGCATCGATTTCGATCCATTCCCGTGGCACTCCATGGCCGTCTGGATCCTGACCCAGATGAAGCGTTGGGGTTACGTCAAGGGTGACGTGGATTACAGGAAGATTGCGGAAGAGGTCTACCTGGCCTCCGACGCAGGCAAGATGATGAAGGAGCTCGGTTACCCGGTGCCAGACCACACCTACGAGTCCTACACGGTTATGGGCAAGGTGTTCGATCCGGCGAAACCGGAGGAGTACGTGGAGAGCTTTGCCATCAGGCGTACATGAGCCACCGACCCGGTGGCGTGGGCGGTCGCCTGACGCCCCGCCCCGGGTCCCATGACCCGATATGGAGACGAGACCGCGTTAGCCATGCTGAAGTCCATCAACCAGCGAGCCGCCATCCTGTTTCTCGTTTTTCTGGGCGTCCTCCTTGGGCTCTGGGAACTGGGCAACAAGGAACCGGCGAAGACCGAGGCCATGAGCGAGTACGAACTGCTCATGGGTGGCGCGGATCAGGAGGCGCGCGTGCCGCCGCCCTCCAAGGTCTTCAGGCTCGCCGTCGACGAGCTCTCAGACCCGTTCTACGACAAGGGGCCGAACGACAAGGGCATCGGCATCCAGCTTGGCTATTCAATCTACCGGGTCCTGACCGGCTATTTGCTGGCAGCGCTGGTGGCCCTGCCCATCGGGTTCCTCATCGGCATGTCGCCCCTGATGTACAAGGCGCTCAACCCGTTCATCCAGGTGCTGCGGCCCATCTCGCCGCTGGCATGGATGCCGCTGGCCCTGTTCATCATCAAGGACTCGGAGGCTTCGTCCATTTTCGTCATCTTCATCTGTTCCATCTGGCCGATGCTGGTCAATACGGCGTTCGGCGTGGGCAACGTGCGCACCGACTGGCTCAACGTCGCGCGCACCCACGAGCTTTCCGCGTTGCGCACCGCGTTCACCGTGATCCTGCCGGCGGCGGCGCCCACCATCCTGACCGGCATGCGCATTTCCGTCGGCATCGCCTGGCTGGTCATCGTCGCCGCGGAGATGCTCGTGGGCGGCACCGGAATTGGTTACTACGTCTGGAACGAGTGGAACAACCTGGACCTGACCAGTGTGATCTTTTCCATCCTCATGATCGGGCTCGTCGGTATGCTGCTCGACATGGCGTTGTCGGGTGCCACCCGGCTGGTCGCATACAAAGAATAAGTTCCCCCCCAATGACAGACTATAACTTTTTTGTTGAAGCGGAAAACCTGAAACGAAGTTTCAGTACCAGGCAAGGTGAGCTTACCGTCTTCGAGAATCTCAACTTCGGCATGGAGAAGGGTGAGTTTGTCTGCATCATCGGTCACTCGGGCTGCGGCAAGTCGACCATCCTGAACATCCTCGCAGGGCTGGACTCGGCCAGCGACGGCCTGCTGTTCATGGGTGGGCGGGAGATCGGCGGGCCGGCGCTGGAACGCGGCGTCGTATTTCAGAACTACTCCCTGCTGCCGTGGATGACCGCCCTCAAGAACATCACGTTCGCGGTGCGCTCGCGCTGGCCGGCCTGGAGCAAGAAGCAGATCCGCGAGCACGGCTACAAATACCTGGAGATGGTCGGCCTGACCGACGGTGCCGAGCACCGCAAGCCGGAGGAGCTCTCCGGCGGCATGCGCCAGCGTGTCTCCATCGCGCGCGCCTTCGCCATCGAGCCAAAACTGTTGTTGCTGGACGAACCCTTCGGCGCCCTGGACGCGCTGACACGCGGCAACATACAGGACGAGCTGTTGAAGATCTGGGAAGAGACCCACCAGACCGTGTTCATGATCACCCACGACGTGGACGAGGCCATCCTGCTCGCCGACCGCATCATGTTGATGACCAACGGTCCGTACGCGCGTATCGCGGAATCCGTGCGGGTGGACATCCCGCGACCTCGCGATCGCACCCGCATCATTCACGAACCGGGTTATTACCCGATCCGCAATCACTTGGTGGATTTTCTGGTCAAGCGCTCCAAGGAGCTTGCCGGCGGACCTGCCGACTCCGCGGAGACCCCCGGTGACGCGGCGGCGAACGCCGGACAGAGAGTCTTTCCCGTGGAGGTCAATCCGGCCAGGGACTCCCGGGGCATGGACGATGCCACCATACTCAAGGCCGTCGAGAGCCACTGAACCGGAGAAGAACAGCCATGACCGCCTGTGCGCAAGAGACCTCAGCCATTCACGGCAACAGCACCCACGCGGAGCCGGCTGACGCACGGGTCCCAGTCACGGTGCTCACGGGTTTTCTTGGCTCGGGTAAGACCACGCTGCTCAACCGCATCCTCACCGAGGAGCACGGCAAGCGCATCGCCGTTATCGAGAACGAGTTCGGCGAGATCGGCATCGACCACGAGTTGGTGGTGCAGACCGACGAAGAGATCTTCGAGATGAACAACGGCTGCATCTGCTGCACCGTGCGAGGCGATCTCATCCGCATCCTGGGACGCCTGATGAAGCGCAAGCACAAGTTCGATCACATCCTGATCGAGACCACCGGAATGGCCGATCCCGGGCCGGTGGCGCAGACCTTCTTCATGGACGAGGAGATGAAGGAAAAGCTGCGCCTGGACGCGATCATCACAGTGGTCGACGCCCGCCACGTCGGCGCCCACATGGGCGACTCCTCCGAATGTGATGCACAGCTGGCGTTTGCCGATGTGGTTCTACTCAACAAGAGCGATCTCGTCAGCGAGGGGGAACTGGCGTCGCTGGAACAGGAAATCCGCCGGCGCAACCGCCTGACCCAGATCTATGTGACTGAGCACGGACGCATCGACCTGGACCGGATCCTCGGCATCCGCGCCTTCGACCTGGCGGCAAAGGCCGCAGAGGTCCCCGACTTTCTCACCGAGGAGCTGCCGTTCGAGTGGGCCGGCATGTTCGACCTGGTGCCCGGAACCTACGAGCTTCGGCTTCAGCCCGGGCCCGACCCGGAGATGGACCTGGTGTTCTCCGGCCCTGGCCTCGATCGCGAGGGCGCGTTCGACAGCTGCAAGAAGCAGGGGATCGTGCTGTTCGCCGAGGAGCCTGCCCGGGCGGGCGAAACTCTGGAAGCGAATGAGAATCTGTATCGATTGCCGGTGTCAGCGGGAGGGGTCTTCCGGCTGGGCGTGTCCCAGGCGGGGCGCTACGCCCTGCTGACCCAGCACCTGCCCGAGGAATTCGAGATGGTGCTGGTGGGCGACGACGGAGAAACGCTCGGCGCCTGCCAGGAGCACCGATACGCCAGCCCCCACGAGCACGACGACACCGTAACCTCGGTGGGCCTGAACCTCGGCGGCGATCTCGACCCCCAGAAGTTCGAGAGCTGGATCGTGGCACTGCTGCGTACCCGCGGCACGGATATCTTCCGTATGAAGGGGATCCTGAGCCTCGCCGGTGATCCCAGGCGCTTCGTGTTCCAGGGTGTGCACATGCTGTTTGACGGCCAGTACGGGCGCGCCTGGGAGCAGGGCGACGCCCGCTCCAACCAGCTCATTTTCATCGGGCGTGACCTGGATCGCAGCGCCCTGGAATCGGGACTGAACGCCTGTCTGGCGTAGCATCGGAGCACGGAGATGAGCACTGCGGAGCTGGAATGGGCCGACACATTGGGAGAGAGCCTCGCGGCGCTCGCCTGGAGACCCGCGGGCGACATCCTTTACGCGGGAAGTGCGGACGGTTCGCTCAACGCCTACCAGCATGACGGCGACTGGCTGTTCTCAACGCAGGCCCATGAGAAAGGCGTCACCCGCGTGTGCCCCAAGCCGGACGGCAAGTACCTGGCCACCGCCGGCGAGGACGGGCGGGTGGGGCTGGTCGACGCGCGCACCGGCGAGACGGTGGAGACGCTCGTCAGGGATGATCTGTGGGCCGAACACCTTGCCTGGTCGGCCGACGGCAATGTACTTGCCGGCGCGGCTGGACACCGGATCTACGTGCGTAATGGCACCGGTAAGACTGACGAGTGGGACGGACACCCAGGCAGCATCGGCGCCCTGGCCTGGGCCCGACAGGGCATGCGCCTTGCCAGCGCCGCGAACAAGGGGGTGTACCTCTGGAACATCGGTTCCTGGGACCCGGTGCGGGTACTCAGTTTTCCCGGTGCGGCGGTCTCCCTTGCCTGGAACGCCCGAGGCACGGTGCTCGCGGCTGGTACCCAGGATGGCTACCTGTACATGCGCGTGCAGATGCGCGGCTCCAAACCCAAACTACTGACCATGAGTGGCCATCTCGGCAAGGTGGGGCTGCTGCAATGGCATCCGCAGCGCGAACGCCTGGCCACCTGTGGTGGCAATGATGTGGTGATCTGGGACGTGGACGTGAAGAAGGGGCAGGGCAAGGCCTTTCCCCTGCGCCGACACGACCGTACCGTGACCGTGCTCGCCTATTCGCCCGACGGATGCCTGCTCGTCAGCGGTGACCGTGCCGGCCGCCTGTGCTTCTGGGACGGCAGGGGCGAGGTGGTGTGGGAGATGGAGCTTGGCCCGGAGATCACGGCGCTCGCATGGCAGCCAGCCGGCAACCACTTGGCCATCGGCACCGTCGACGGCCTGATACGCCTGTTTTCAGTGGTAGAGAAGCCGTGACCGGTTTCGCCCTCCCATCCAATTCATTCCGCCGCACGCGCCCCATGCGCGCGCGGACATTGCCGTTCCGTCGCGTCGACGGAACGGCTCCACACCCAAGTCGAACTGAGAGGAAGAGTCCATGATGAGCAAAGACGCAATGACCATCGCCATTCTGGAAGCGAAATCCAAGATGGGGATGGGTTGGGAGGGACTGGCCCAGGAGGTGGGGCTGGCCCCGGTATTCCTGACTTCGGCCTGTCTCGGCATGAACAGCCTGAAGCCGGAGTTCGCCGACAAGGTCTGCGCGACGCTGGACCTGCCCGAGGAGGTCTCTAAGGCCCTTCAGGAGTTTCCGCACAAGAGCTGGGACAAGCTGGTTCCCACTGACCCGGTCATCTACCGGCTTTACGAAATCGTCGGTGTCTACGGCGACACCATCAAGGAGATCATCCACGAGAAGTTCGGCGACGGGATCATGTCCGCCATCGACTTCTCCATGCACATCGACAAGGAGGAGAATCCCGCCGGTGACCGCGTGGTGATCAACATGAACGGCAAGTTCCTGCCCTACAAGAGCTGGTAAGGTTTACTTGAACTGGTCCTGTTCTCGCTTCTTGAGGTGCTCAAAGATGTCTATGCGTTTTCGTTCCCGAATCGTGGCGTCCGTGCTCATGGGTGGCACCGGTCTGCTGATGACCGCTCCGGCTTTCGCGCATCACTTCATGCAGGGGCAGACCCCGGCGAATTCCTTCGAAGGGTTCCTGTCAGGGCTCGCCCACCCCGTCATCGGCGTTGACCACCTTGCTTTCGTGCTTATCGTTGGCCTGTTGGCCGCTACGCTTTCCGGCGGGTCCCGCTACCTGGTTCCCGGTGCGTTCGTCGCCGCGACCTTGGTCGGCACGGTCGCCCACCTGGGCGCCGCCAACCTGCCGCTGACGGAACTGGTGATCGCCGCCTCTGTCGTCGTCGGCGGCGTCCTGGTTCTCACCCGCAAGGCGCTGCCCGCGCTGATGTTGAGCATGGGTGTCGCGGCCTTCGGCGTGTTCCACGGCTATGCCTACGGTGAGTCCATCGTCGGCGCCGAGACCGGCCCCCTGGCAGCCTACCTGCTTGGCTTCAGCGTGATCCAGTACGGCGTTACCGTGGTTGTCGTTTTGGGCATGGACCTGCTTGGGCGCCGCGCCCAGAGGGTACAGCCGTTGGTCGCTCGCACCGCCGGCGCGGCCACTGCGCTAACCGGCGGCGTGTTCCTCGCCATGAACCTGGCCTAAGCGCGCCGTTACTGCCGCTCTGGCCGGGATAGGGACACCGTTCTAGCCCGATCGCCGCTCCAGGCAGCGGGACGTCCCTGGCTGTGCTTCGCTTCATACCGCGGCCTCGACCGCGGTTTCTTTTACCCCGCAAGAACAAGGACCGATGTAGGAGCAGTCTTCGGAAGGTTGGGCTGACACAGGAAGCCCAACGTGCCATTCGAGCGCCGGATTTATGCAACGGTGGGGAATACTGTCGGGTGGACTGCTATGCATAGCCTTCGGCTGCACTCAGTCGACAAGAATCGGCGGGGACTGCCTCCGCTACACGCCGTTCAACTGCCGCTTCTAGAAGCGTCGCTCTTCTCAGGGTGGCCGTTGTCGTCCCTCTTTTAATGGCGCTGGATAGATAAATATAACGGCAGGGCTGAGCTGCCCGCCACCCGGTGTTAAGGAAATTCATCGCTGCTGCACCGGGTCAGGTCGAGCCCTTTCGTTAGGCGCATGGAGATTAAAATACAATTGGTACACCCCCGTAGGCAACCACCTCGATCTCGAAGCGCGATGCGGCGGCGTCTTTGGTAATGACCGTGAACTGAAGTTCATAAACGGCATCGCGCCTCGGCACGAAATAGGTGCCCCAACCCTCGTCAGGTCGCTTATCGACGAGCTCAATACGCACTGCTCCGGTGTCATCTGGTATATCTCGTGTTTCACCTCGTCGATAGATGAATGAGCGGTTCGGAATTCCAAGGGCTCCCGACCAGACCCAGTTCTTAAGAGAATCCGTCTCATCGATAACGACCTCGTGCCGTTCATTCACTAAGCGAATCGATACCTCGGCCGTTAAAGGCTTCGTATCGAAAATGCTTGAAGGTCCCGGCGAATGTCCTTCCACTTCGAGACCGACGGTAAATTCCTGGTGAGGCAGAGCTGCCAATCGATAAGAGGCTCTTTGTTCACTTGAAAGCTGAACTGAGCCCAGGTTCAATTTGTATATGCTCGATCCGCTCTTCGTCCTTGTAAGGACTCCGTCGCCGTTGTAGTTGGATATCGAATAGCATCCCGGCAACCAAAACAAGACGAGCGCCAAAAATGAGGCTGACAACCGGAGATGCATAGGTTTACGCGCCTAACTACAATTCATCGGCTCAATGACCGGATATCGGCTCAGGGAGCCTGGCGCGTTGGGCAGAATTCCCCCGCCGTCGAGTCGCTTGCCTCCCATCCTTGTGGCTGCGTTGAGGTTGTTTAACACGCGATTCTGCCAGATATTCAGCAGTCCCGATTATTCGCCGGATATCCGGCTGTGTAAAGGGTCTGGTCCAGGCGGGGTGTCTGAGTAGAATCAGAGGCTTAGGGCTTGCGGGCGGGGTATCGCTTGATATTATGCCGTGCAGGAATAATCATCACCACAAACCTGATGTGAAGGCATAAAGCGGCGGGCGGCCGCCGAAGCTAGAAGCCGCGTCATCCAACCTCCTTGGGGGGCGGGTGGTTTGACACTACTCAGGAGTTGAGTCATGGATCTCCTCCGATACCCGTACGCGTCGCATCGCACTCCGGTGTTGGCCACCAACGGCGTGGTGGCCACGAGCCAGCCGCTCGCGGCCCAGGCGGGGCTGGAGATGCTCTTGGGTGGCGGAAACGCGGTGGACGCGGCCATTGCCGCCGCCGCTGCCCTCACGGTGGTGGAACCCACTTGCGCCGGGATCGGTGGCGATGCCTTCGCCATGGTCTGGGACGGGCGGCGCCTGCACGGGATCAACGGCTCCGGGCGCTGGCCGGCGCGCATGGACCCGGAACGGTTGCGTGCCGAAGGCCATACGCAGGTCCCCGAACTGGGCTGGTCCAGCGTCACCGTCCCGGGGGCTCCGGCCGCCTGGCATGATCTGCACGCGCGTTTCGGGCGGCTTGAGTTGTCCCAGATCTTCGCACCTGCCATCCGCTACGCCGAGGAGGGGTTCCCGGTCTCGCCCTTGGTGTCCCGGCTGTGGGCGGGGGCTGTACCGGCCCTCCTCGAGGTGGATGATCCGGCCCTGGCGGGATGGGGGCGGGTGTTTGCGCAGTGCGGGCGCACACCTCGGGCTGGTGAGCGTTGGTCGAGCCCGGGACATGGCGCGTGTCTCAGGGCCCTGGCAGAGCGCGGCCTGAGGGATTTCTACGTGGGTGAGGTGGCTGCCCGGCTCTCCAGCTTCGCGGCCACTACCGGCGGCGCCCTCAGCGAAGAGGACCTGGGGAACCACCGAAGCGAGTGGGTCGAACCCATCAGCATCCCTTACCGCGGCCACGAGGTATGGGAGATCCCGCCAAACGGTCAGGGCATCGCCGCCCTGCAGGCGCTGGGTATCCTGGAGGGCGGCGATGCCCTG
>Ga0265309_10000948_pt1 | contig 12382 bp, 9 predicted proteins | sample Helome_FD_192492 | JGI IMG/M metagenome (GOLD analysis project Ga0265309, IMG submission 192492) | Marine sediment microbial communities from subtidal zone of North Sea - Hel_20160524 (Illumina Assembly) | ecosystem: Environmental > Aquatic > Marine > Subtidal zone > Sediment ...
ATCTTTTCTATATCCGTACTTTCAAAGAAAGGTCGTAGCTCATTTAATAGTGCGTTGGCTTCATCGCTATCTTCAGGAAATGGCACGTAATATCCTTTGCCGGATTCCCAGGAAAATGCAATACCTACCAGTTCGGCGTGCAGCGGATCGATTGAAGTGGTCTCAGTATCAAAACAAACTGATTTTTGCTTCATCAGATTCTTAACGAATAGTTGAAGTGCCATACCTGCATGTACACTTTGATACACATGAGGCACGTCTTTACTGGTTTTTCTCCCTGAATACGAAGCCTGAGTAGTCGCCTGGGCACCCCCCTCCTCGAATAGAGCGAACTGACCGCTGCCAGCAGGTCCTGAAGATGCGGGTTTAGGGGCTGCTTCTTTACTATCCTGAGGGACTTCTTCCTCCTCAGTAAATAACTTGATGAATTGATCCCGAAGCCTTCTGAATTCCAGTTCGTCAAATACTTCTTGCACTTGTGGGATATCCGGCTCTGACAATTCGTAGTCTTCTGCATCGAATTCTACCTCACAAGTGATACAGATCGTTGCAAGTTGTTTTGAAAGTCTACCCAAATCGCCATTAGCCTCCACCTTCTCTTTCATTTTTCCTTTGAGCTGATCTGTATTGGCCAAAAGTTCTTCAAGAGAACCAAATTGCTGGATAAACTTCTTCGCCGTTTTATCTCCAACTCCGGGAAGACCGGGAATATTATCACTGGCATCTCCCATCATCCCGAGATAGTCTATTACTTGTTCGGGTCGCTCCACCCCAAAACGTTCCTGGATCTCAGGGATGCCCCAGATCTCAATACCATTGCCCATGCGTGAAGGACGGTACATAAAAATATTTTCAGAAACCAGCTGCCCGAAATCTTTATCCGGGGTAACCATATAAACTTTATACCCTTCTTTTTCTGCCTGTTTGGATAAGGTTCCTATGATATCATCTGCCTCAAGACCTGATACTTCGATCACGGGAATATGCATGGCCTTTAATATCTTTTGAATATAGGGGACTGCAATTCTGATCGCATCGGGGGTCTCATCCCTATTGGCTTTGTATTCCGGATAGAGCGCTGTTCGTTCTGCACTTCCATCTTTATCGAAACAAACGGCAAGATGATCTGGCTTTTCACGGCGGATCACATCTAGAAGAGAATTCATAAAACCCATGATCGCAGAGGTATCCATTCCTTTGCTGTTAATCCTTGGATTTTTGATAAAGGCATAGTACCCTCTGAAGATCAAGGCATATGCATCGAGTAAAAAAAGTCGTTTTTGTTCGGCCATATTCAATTAGGAGTGAATCTCAAAGCTACGAATTCTTGAGCGTTCTAAATGTCAGGAAATATGGCTTCCCGAAGGATGGTTAATATGCCCTTCAGGAGAATATACCCTATAGGTAAAACCGGGCTGGATGCAATAGCCTCCCGTTTGCCCTTTTTTGTTGATGGCGATGAAACCTACCTGAAAATCCAATTCAGGGTTTTTAGCTACAATACGGCGTACGCCCTCTTCGCAGGCCTGCTGAGCACTCATTCCCTGGCGCATCAATTCTACAATAAGAAAACTTCCCACAGTTTTTACGACCTCTTCGCCTACGCCTGTAGCCGTTGCGCCGCCTATCTCATTATCGACAAATAATCCGGCTCCGATGATCGGGGAATCGCCAACCCGGCCTTTAAGTTTGTACGCCATACCGCTTGTAGTACATGCACCCGACAGATCCCCGTTTTTATCAATAGCAAGCATGCCAATGGTATCGTGATTCTCAATATTGATAACCGGTTTATATTCCTTGGTTGTGAGCCAGTCTTCCCATTCTTTTTTTGATTTATCGATCAGGAGGTCTTCCTTTGGAAATCCATTTTCATTAGCAAACTGTTCGGCTCCATCACCGGCCAGCATGACATGAGGTGTGTCTTCCATTACTTTGCGCGCAACAGAAATAGCATGCACAATATTCTGAAGATAGACTACAGAACCACAGTTGCCCTCCTTATCCATTATACAGGCATCGCAGCTCACCTGTCCATCCCTGTCAGGTCTGCCACCTTTGCCAACAGACTGATTATTGACATCTGCCTCTTCGATCATTACCCCTTGTTCGACAGCATCTAAGGAACTGCCCCCGTCTTGTAGCACAGACCAGGCCTTTGAGGTAGCATTGGGCACATCCCAGGTGGCAATAACAATGGGTTTGATTTCTTTCTGATCTACTGCCTCAGATCCTGATTTCGGATCCTTGCAGGCCATCATTGTTGAGGTTGCAATCCCGGCTGTAGAAAGCGAAGTGACTTCTAAAAATTTTCTGCGTTGCATACTTAGGTTCTTTACTTTTATCAGAATAAATATAGGGATATGCTGGTAGAAGTATGTGTTCAAAATTTGGAAGCCGCAGTAATAGCGGCCGAAGCGGCCGCTGACCGACTGGAGCTGTGCGAAAACCTGGCCGTTGGAGGCGTGAGTCCATCGGTAGGCCTGTTGCAAGAAATTCAAAGTCTGATTGATATTCCTATTCATGTTTTAGTGCGGCCCAGAGAAGGTGGTTTCATTTACTCCGTTTCCGAATACGAAACTATCCTTCAGGAGATCGATCGGTATAAAAAATTGGGGGTGGCAGGAATTGTTGTTGGCATTTTAAAGGAAGATCAGTCCATAGATTTAATTAGAATAAATGAAATCCGCCGTCGTACAAAAGATCTGCATCTTACATTTCACAGGGCCTTCGATCAAGTTTCTAACCCTGTTCAAGCCATTAAGGATCTCGAGCGAATTGGAGTAAATACAATACTGACATCCGGACAAAGGAATACTGCATTGGAAGGGCTTGATCTTTTAGAGGAACTAAAAGAAATGGCTGGCGAAATAACCATCATGCCGGGAGCAGGGATCAATCCTGATAACATTGGTGTATTTAAAGATGCCGGATTTAAAGCCATTCATTTTTCAGGTACACGAAAAAAAGGTGTTGCCCCGGGCATTCCGGGAAGTCGACTTGATAACCATAACCTAAAGGAAATAAAATTGGAATTAGAGCCTGATTGGGTTCGTTCAATGATCAAATGCGTTAAATAATACCAAAGTATCTTTTACGCTGTATGTAATAGGATATATTTGTACTTGTTAAAAACCTGCCATGATTCGCTGGATCATCTTTATTGCTATTTACATCTTGCTGGGATTTTATTCCTTGCAAGCCATTAAAACGGCTTCGCGCTACCCGTGGACCTATTATGCGTTCATAATTATTTCACTATTGATCCTTGGGAATTTTATCTACCAATTTACCTGGGGTGCCGCGGAAGGACGTGTGTTGAGCAGACCAAAAAGTTACGCTTTCGGGTTCCTGACCGCCATCATTACTTTTCAACTTATTACCATAATGTTTCTTTTTTCCGAAGATATCTTTCGATTTCTGACGGCAACCTACCAGCGACTTTTCGGAACTACACAAGAATTTAGCTTGCCAGCAAGAAGGCGCTTTCTCAGCTTAGTTGCGCTGGGCCTTGGTGCCATACCTTTTGGGGCATTGCTTTATGGCATGTATCGTGGCAAGTACAATTTTAAAGTACTCAAATACGTGCTCGAGTTTGATGATTTACCAGATGCCTTTGATGGCTACCAGATCACGCAGATATCAGATGTACACAGTGGCAGTTTTGACAATCGTGAAAAAATAACCTATGGCATTGACCTTATTAATAAACAAGGGAGTGATGTCATATTGTTTACAGGGGATATGGTTAATAACAAGGCTGCTGAAATGGAACCCTGGGCCGACCTTTTTACGCAACTCAATGCGAAAGATGGTAAATTTTCTATTCTTGGGAATCACGATTATGGCGATTATGTTCCCTGGGATTCGGAAGAGCTCAAATCGCAAAACCTGGAAGAGCTCAAGCGGATACAAAAGGAAATGGGATTCCAATTATTATTGAACGAGAGTAAATTTCTTGAGAAGGGAGCAGAAAGATTGGCATTGGTAGGTGTGGAGAATTGGGGACGCGGAGGTTTTAAGAAAGCCGGAGATCTTAAAAAGGCTACCAATGGCGTTAAGGCTGATGATTTCAAGATCCTGTTAAGTCATGATCCTTCACATTGGGAAGATATAGTTATCGAAGATGAGTATCATTATCACCTTACATTAAGCGGGCATACGCACGGTATGCAATTTGGAATTGAGATACCCGGAGTGATCAAATGGAGCCCGGTAAAATGGAGATATAAATACTGGGCAGGTATTTATAAAGAGAAGGAACAGTATATCAATGTGAACCGCGGATTTGGGTTTATTGGGTATCCGGGTCGGGTTGGGATCTGGCCGGAGATATCTGTGATCACCTTAAAGAAGAAAAATTTAACGTGAATTTAACCTCTCTAATAGCCCTAATTTCAATTCATTCCACGGGATTTTAACATTTTTTACTACATTTGGCGCATAACCCAAAGTAACAACTACGTATGTCTAAGTTCGGAGAGCTCATTGACCTAACTATCCCCGTCTTGTTGGACTTCTACGCAGAATGGAATGAACAATCTACGGCCATGCATCCTGTCTTACGTGATGTGGCAGCTGCGCTAGGTGATAAGGGGAAGGTCATAAAGATCGATGTCGATAAAAACAAGGAGTTGTCACAAGCACTCCGTATTAAGGGATTACCGACATTAATGATCTACAAAAAAGGTGAAATGGTTTGGCGTCAAAGTGGGGAACAAGATGCCAATACGCTAATAGGTATCCTCAACGAATATATCTAGTTACTCCACAGAATCGGCAGATTCTGTTGTATCTGGTTCCGTTGGTGCCGCTGTGTCTGGTTGGACCGTATTCTCCTGCGCTTCATCTTCCATAAAGCTATCTCTGTAAAAATGACTGAACTGTTCGATATGATCATTAAATAAAGCAGTTTCTTTCTCGGCCATTTCCCGGTCATCATTCTCAATAAGTATGTCGATGTTTCTGCGGTAGCCTTCCATATCTGAAATGATATCCTCGATCTTGTCGTATTGCTCATCAAGAGGGATACCAGCATAATAATTCAGGCGCTCTCTGTAGATCTTTTTCAATTTCTCAAAAACAGCCCGGGCTTTGTGCGTTTCCCCTACTTTGTAATATCCATCGACAAAAGGTTCTACAAAGGTGTAAAATCCATAATGCTCAACCGGAATATTTTCAATGGCCAGATCTATGATCTCTTTAGCTTTATCGATCTTACCTTCAGACAAAAGTGTTTCGGTGAGTCGGGCTAAATTACTACGGAATGAAAGTCCCTGGATCCGTGTCTGGGTATCGTGGTAAATATCTGGGCTACCGCTATTACCCCATTCCCAGCCTTTTACGATATCGTACATAAGATCTCCATCAATTCGACCCATTTCAAAGGCGCTTTCATTTTTCGTTTTGATCGGTACTAATTTGTAGACAAGTCCGTCCAATTGGAGATAATCCTTCATCCAGATGTATTCCGCTTTATCGAAACTGCCGCCTGAGAAATAAATAGGCCTCTCCCAATCATTATTTGCCAGGATATCAAGCATCATGATCCTGTTTTTAGGCAAAGCAGATTGCGGCAGATCAATATCGATGTATTCTACTATCTGGTCTGCGTCTTTGAGTTTTACCAAACCGCTTTTTAGCACATTTTCCTTGTTCACAGGTACCCGGATCTTATAAGTTGGGTAATAGACTATGTCTAACGTACTTTCCGGTAATTCGCTAATATCCATATCCTGTTTGTCGAGGATATATTTGAATTTCGTTTGGGGGTTATCACTCTGGATCCAATTCATGAAGTCCTTAATATCCCATCGTTTATCCGTAATCCCCTGGTAATAGATGACATCCCTGTTCCCATATCTGTAAAGTTCATGTGTGAGTTGTGAGGGGATGGGATCACTCTTGTAAGCCTTGCGCTTCATTTGATCTACATACCAATCTGTGGCAAAGAGGCTGGTACAAATAATGCGTACATCTGTTCTGAAATCTTCAATTTCCTGAACATACCACAGTGGGAATGTGTCGTTATCACCAATTGTGAAGAGCATAGCTCCGGCATCTTCCTGACAAGAAGCAAGGTAGGCTTTGGCAGTTGCCTCCGCCGTATATCTATTCGCGCGGTTATGATCGTCCCAGTTTTGTGCAGCCAGGACCAGAGGAACGGACAGGAGCGAAACAAGGATCACTGCAGGCGCTAATATCTTGGGTTTGATCCAGCGTTGGAATTCATCGAATAAGCCATAGACGCCCATCCCTATCCATAAGGCGAATATATAAAAGGAACCAACCAGGGAATAATCCCTTTCCCGCGGCTGAAAGATCCCCGGATTAGTATAGAATTGAATGGCTAAACCAGTAAAGAGAAAGAATACGAGTAAAACCCAGAATTGCTTTGGGTTTCTGGTAACCTGAAACACCAGGCCGATGATCCCCAGAATAAGGGGTAAAAAGAAATATGTATTTCTTCCTTTGTTATCCAGGACATCTGAGGGCAGGTTATCCTGAGTACCCAACCTAAGGCTGTCAATAAACCCGATCCCGCTCAGCCATTCGCCATTGCCGTCATAACGACCTTGTACATCATTGCTCTTTCCAACAAAATTCCACATAAAATATCGCCAGTACATATAACCGAATTGAAACTGCCACATGTACTTGATGTTTTGCCAGATGCTTGGCGGTTGTACTTCTATATAGTCACTGAACTGACGCAGGAAAGATATATATTGCTCTTCATCTATCTCCCCATTAGCATAGCCAGTTTTAACCTGATTGACAGCCTGTCTCAGTTCTTCATTGGATGAAGTGACCCTAAATTCAAGAGCCCCGAAGAACTTCATGTAGTTCTCCGCATTCTGGTCGCTCCACATACGTGGTAATAAGCCGCGATGCTCTTTATTAGGACCCTGCATGGCGTCCTTGTATTTATTTACAATAATATATTTTCCTAAGGCCTTGTCCTGCTCATATTTGGGCTTGTCGTCTATATCGTCTCCTGCCGGGGCAAAAGCATCGGAATAGTAATTGCCATATATCGGACTGTCTACGCCGGGATATTGCTCTCTATTGTAATAAGCCAGGAGCGAGCGGGCATCCGATGGATTGTTTTCATTGACCACAACATTAGCATTGGCCCGTATGGGCAGCATGAGCCAGGAAGAGAATCCCAGGATCAGGAACATACCACAAAGAACAAGAGTATTGGCCATTTTATAATTGTTCCTTCGCGTATAGCGCAGTCCGTAGTAAAATGCCCCGGCCATGAGTAAGCCCATAATAAGGGTCCCGGAATTAAAAGGAAGTCCTAAGCTATTTACAAAGAAGACCTCGCTCCACCCGAAGAGTTTTAGCACATAGGTGAGTGAAAATTTGTAGACAAGGATCAGTACACCTATCACTGCTAGATTAGCGATCAAAAAGTTTTTGACCGTAGTTGTTTTATAGCGTTTAAAATAATAGAGCAGACCGATGGAAGGTATAGCCAGGAATCCCATAAACTGGACCCCGAACGTGAGTCCGATCACAAAGGCGATCAACACCAGGTATTTATGACCCCTGGGGTCATCAATATTATCGATCCATTTTAATCCTAACCATAGAAGAAGGGCCATGATCATACTAGCCATGGCATAGACTTCAGTTTCTACTGCATTAAACCAAAAACTATCCGTAAACGAAAAAGCTAATGACCCAACAAGTCCACTTCCAAGAATAGCAATTGCCTGATTCTCTGTCAAAAGTTCTTTCCCGTTTTGAACCAACTTTCGTAGCAGGTTGGTAATGGTCCAGAACATGAACAATATGGTAAATGCGCTGGAGGCCCCGGAAACATAGTTAACCATTTTGGCAATATTGTCTGCACCCATGGCAAACATGGAAAAGAAAGCCCCAATCATTTGTAACAAGGGCGCACCAGGTGGGTGCGCTACCTGGAGTTTGGCTGCGGTGGTGATATATTCACCCGCATCCCAAAAACTACCTGTGGGCTCTACAGTAATCCCGTAGACAATAAGGGCTATAAAAAAAACAACCCATCCTAAGAGGGTGTCCCATTTCGAAAAATTCTTTGAAAACATAGGTTGACAGAATTTCAGGTCGAGGCGAAATTACTAATTAAATTTCGGACGCCTTCCTACTTTTCATAAACCTTTAACAGCCGATATTAGGGAAGAAATAAGGTATCGTGCAATAATGTTTGACCAACCAAAGATTTGTTTTAAATTTGCACGCTCTATTAAAGCACTGGCCTATGGTGTAATTGGCAACACAGCTGGTTTTGGTCCAGTCGTTCTAGGTTCGAGTCCTAGTAGGCCAACAAAGTTGGACGTATCCCGGTGAAAGCCGGGATTTTTTATGCAATAAAGGCAGGAAGAGCAGCCTGTGTTGAGCATGGCCGGGGTAAGTCCTAATAGGCCAGCTGATCCCCGATTCCGTTCAGGGTCCGTGATTTTCTATACCATGCGGTCCTTCGTCTTCTGGATCTGCTTCAGGTTTCTCGTCGATTTCCTCAACTTCATAAGCCTCTTCCCGGGCTTCAAATTCCGCATCTAGCGCATCCAATATGGTTCCCATTTTTTGTTTGTCTTTGATCATAGCCCAAGTCATGATCAGACTGGTACCAATAATAACAAAGAGCAATATGCCAGGTTCAAACCCGGGCACCAGGGCTTCTTTTGGGATGGCATAAAATAGCAATACCGTGATCAAACCCCTGGGCGCAATAAATAACTGGGGTAGTATATCACCCCCCATGAATACCCTCAGAACTATGAATCTAATTGCATAAATAGAGAGTATGATCAACAGGCTGACTAGTACTACATTAAGACTGAGCAGGGATGAAAGCACTATAGTGATCCCAAACACCACAAAGAAAAATGTGCGAACCACAAAAGCGGTCTCGAGAGTGATAATATGTAATTCATGATAGATCTGATGTGCCCGCTCATGGTTAAGAAAGCGCTTTAATCTTCCGCCGAAAAATAACTTCATGTTGGAAATGACCAGACCGAATATTAGAATTATGATCAAAGAGGAGAGATGCAGCTTTTTACCCAGGGAATATAAAAGCAATAGAACGGCGATCAATAGGAATTGCTTGGCCTGAGTCTTGATCTTCTGGAAGATCAGGATGATTCCATAGCTGGCAGCAAGGGCAATGACTATAGTAAGTAAGATAGTTCCACTAAATACAGCGGCTGAAGTACCTTGCCCCTCCATTTGGCCTGCAAGGAAATAGAACATAATAATACCAATGATATCAGAGAATGTACTTTCATAAATATGGAATTCCTTCTTTTTTTCGACCAGTCCACTGACACTTGGAATAATTATCGCACTTGAAAGAATTGATAAGGGTGTGGCATAGAGCCAGGCGCTGTGCATGCTCATATCGGGTACGAATTGATAAAGTATCAAGGCTGCTACCCATGTAGATGCCAATAATCCCAACAAGGCAATGCTAAAAGCTTTAATAATCGGCCAGATCTTTTCCCGTTTCAGCTCGAGTTCCAGTGCGGCTTCCAATACGATCATAATCAAACCGATGATTCCCAAAACTTCCAGCGCGGGTAGAAAATTTATAGGTTCCTTGACAAAGAGCTTGATCACATATTGCAAAATAATCCCCAGAACGATCAGAAGTAATACAGATGGTACGTTAGTTCGCTTGGCAATTCCATTGAACCAAAAAGACAGAATAATGATCAGTGAGGCAACGATGATCAAGTTATAGGATGAGAATATTTCCATAAGTAAAAATGCATATTTGGACGATGGTTAAATGTACTACATAATTGTATATAGATGATGTCAATAACGGCATGCATTTTCTCCAAAAGCTGGTATGACGAATCCCAAAAAATGTGTATATTTGCGGCACTGAACGAATATCGATTGTATTCATGAGGGGACTACGGGTCCCCTCTTTTATTACACCAATCGTAACGAGCTCATAGAGCTTGAGTTCAGTGCCTGGCACTCAGAGGGAAATCGATGGAACTTAAAGAGCGGGTTTTTTCACTACTGCAGAAAATCTTAGAGGAGCACGAAACTCTTTTTTTGATCGATCTATCAGTCACACCTGATCAGCGGATCAAGATAGTAATTGATGGGGATTCAGGGGTAAACTTGAAAGATTGCATTATGGTGAGCCGATCCATTGAGCAAATCCTCAGCGAGGACGAACTTGATTTTGCATTGGAGGTAACTTCGGCAGGTGCCACTACACCCTTGGTGTTGGCCAGGCAATATGCAAAACATATTGGAAGGAAACTGGAAGTACGTACTGAAGAAGGAAACTTTGAAGGCACTTTAACCCAGTGCAGCGAAAATCAGATATCGGTGGAGTGGAAATCGAGAGAACCTAAGCCGGTAGGAAAAGGAAAAGTGACCGTATTAAATAAGCGGGACTTCCTAATAGAAAATATTGAAGAAGCTAAAGTGAAACTAACATTTTAAAAGCGATTTAAATGGAAAATATTGCGCTGATAGAATCCTTTTCGGAATTCAAAGATGATAAGTTCATTGATCGTGTAACCCTTATGGCCATTTTGGAGGATGTCTTCCGAAACGCTTTGAAGAAGAAATTTGGTTCTGATGAGAATTTCGACATTATCATTAATCCTGATAAAGGGGATTTAGAGATATGGAGAAACAGGATCGTAGTAGAGGACGGGGAAGTAGAAGAACCCAATGAGCAGATCTCGCTTAGTGAAGCTCGCAAAATTGAACCTGACTTTGAAGTTGGGGAAGATGTATCGGAAGAAGTGAAATTGATCGACTTAGGACGAAGGGCAATATTGGCCTTGCGCCAGAACTTGATCTCCAAGATCCACGAGCACGATAATACGACAATATATAAGCAATTTAAGGACCTTGAAGGTGAGATTTACACCGCTGAGGTTCATCATATCAGACATAAGGCCATCATCTTGTTAGATGACGAAGGCAACGAGATCATTCTCCCTAAAGAGAAACAGATACCTTCTGATTTCTTCCGTAAGGGTGATAATGTTCGCGGGATCATCGAGAGTGTCGAATTGAAAGGGAACAAACCGATGATCTTAATGTCAAGGACATCGCCAACCTTCCTGGAACAATTGTTTCACCAGGAGATCCCAGAGGTATTTGACGGCTTGATCAGTATTAAAAAAGCTGTTCGAATTCCCGGAGAAAAAGCAAAGGTGGCCGTAGATTCCTATGATGATAGGATTGATCCGGTAGGTGCATGTGTGGGGATGAAAGGATCTCGAATTCATGGTATTGTTCGTGAACTGGGTAATGAGAACATTGATGTGATCAATTGGACAAATAATCCCCAATTGATGGTAACACGTTCATTAAGCCCGGCTAAAGTCTCTTCAGTCAAATTGAATGACGAGAATATGACAGCTCAGGTATATCTGAAACCCGAAGAAGTCTCTAAGGCTATTGGGCGTGGTGGGCATAATATCAGGCTCGCCGGTCAATTGACAGGCTATGAAATAGATGTTTTCCGCGAAGGCGTTGAAGAAGATGTAGAGTTGACGGAATTCTCCGATGAAATAGATGCCTGGATCATAGAAGAATTTAAAAAGATAGGCTTGGATACAGCGAGAAGTGTGCTGGAACAAGAGCCCGGTGATTTAATTAAAAGAACCGATCTGGAGGAAGAAACCGTATCTGATGTAATACGGATCCTCAAAGAAGAGTTTGAAGATTAAATTCTATATTAGCGCAACCTTAAATAGAAGGTAAATAATTATATGCCAGATATCGCAAACATAAGGCTTAATAAAGTCCTGAGGGAATTAAATATCTCACTGGATAGGGCTGTGGAATTCCTTGCTTCCAAAGGTCACAAAGTGGAAGCAAGACCTACGACCAAAATCTCAAATGAGGTATACCAGGTGTTGCTGGATGAGTTCCAAACGGACATGAGCAAGAAGGTTGCTTCCAAGGAGGTGGGTGAGGAGAAAAGGAAAGAAAAAGAAGCGATTCGTTTGCAACTGGAACAAGAGCAGGAAGAAAAACGACTGGCTCGGGAAAAACGTGCGGCAGCCCGGGAAGTGGTCAAAGCAAAAGCCGAGTTGAGCGGTCCGAAACAGGTTGGTAAAATAGATCTGGACCCTAAGAAGAAGGAAGAGCCAATACCGGAACCGGAGGCTGAAGTAAAAGCACCAGAACCGGAGGCTGAAGTAAAAGCACCGGAACCCGTCAAAGCAAAGGAGCCCGCTAAAGCAAAGGAGCCTGCTAAAGCAGAAGAAGCTGTGCCTCCTGCAGAGAAAGAGGAGCCGCTGGCTATAGAAAAAGTAGAGGCCATTGAAACGGCCTATCAGAAACTATCTGGTCCCAAGATCATGGGAGATAAGATAGACCTTACCAAGTTTGAAAAGCCAAA
>Ga0265309_10000951_pt1 | contig 12358 bp, 11 predicted proteins | sample Helome_FD_192492 | JGI IMG/M metagenome (GOLD analysis project Ga0265309, IMG submission 192492) | Marine sediment microbial communities from subtidal zone of North Sea - Hel_20160524 (Illumina Assembly) | ecosystem: Environmental > Aquatic > Marine > Subtidal zone > Sediment ...
GACGTTGCCGAGGTCGACGTCGTCGATGGGCCACCCGTCATCAAGAGCGAAAATGCCAGGCTCAACGGCTGGACCTACGTGGACATAGCCGATCGCGATCTCGGTTCCTATGTCGCCGAAGCGCAGCGCGTCGTCGCCGATTCGATCGATCTGCCGGCCGGTTACTCGCTGTCATGGTCCGGGCAATACGAGTACATGGTGCGGGCGCGCGAACGTTTGTCCGTGGTCGGCCCGGTCACGCTGGCAGTGATCGTGCTACTGCTGTTCCTGAACTTCGGCCGATTCGCCGAAGTCGCGATGATCATGGGTACATTGCCGCTCGCGCTCGTAGGCGGATTCTGGCTGCTGTTTTTTCTGGGCTACGACCTGTCTGTCGCGGTGGGCGTCGGCTTCATTGCACTGGCGGGCGTCGCGGTTGAGATCGGTGTGGTCATGCTCGTGTATCTCGACCAGGCCATCCGGAGACAGTCGCGCGCCGCGGCCGCGGAAGGTCGGGAGATCGGTCGGGACGATGTGCACAAGGCGGTTATCGAAGGCGCCTTGCTCCGTATCCGGCCGATCATGATGACCGTGGCCGCGACAATCGGCGCTCTTTTGCCGATCATGTTTGGCGGTGGCACGGGTTCCGAGGTCATGCGGCGTATTGCCGCGCCGATGGTCGGCGGTATGGTCAGTGCAACGGTGCTGACGCTTATCGTCATTCCGGCGCTGTATTTGTTGTGGCGGGTGCCTAGGCGTCCAGATCCGGGATGAGCTCGCTCTCGAGCGTCGTGATCATGTCCTTGAGCAGCAGTTTGCGTTTCTTGAGACGGCGGATGCGTAGCTGGTCGACCATGGGATCTTCCTGCAGGCGGTCGATCAGGTAATCGAGGTCCCTGTGACTGACTCGCAACTCGCGCAGGCGCTCAAGCTGCTTAAACGATTCCGTATCGATTTTGTCGGTCATATATCCATGCTAGACGCTTTCGCGTAGCAGTGCCAACCAGTCACGATCCGCGGCGCCGATGACAAAAAAGTGGGGGTTCAGGATGTCATCTTTTGCGTTGTATTTCATCGACTTGCCATCAAGCGTCACGACGCTCCCGCCCGCCTGTTCGACGACGGCCTGGGCCGCCGCCGTGTCCCATTCGGAGGTGGGGCCAAGCCGCGGGTAAATGTCGGCGCCGCCTTCCGCGACAACGCAAAATTTCAACGAGCTGCCCATCGGTACCATGTCGTATTCACCCAGCGCCGCGAGATAGGCGTCAAGGCTGGCGCCACGGTGAGAACGGCTGCCGACGACCCTCACTTTGTCGCCGCACGAGGTCGAAACTCCGATTTTCTGCGGCGCGTTGTCGCCTTCACGGCGTTCGGCGCCGACGCCTTCGCAGCCCACGTAGGTCTTGTCGTGCACGGGGACATGCACGACACCCAGGATGGGCCGGTTGTTGTCAATCAAGGCGATGTTGACCGTGAATTCACCATTGCGATTGACGAATTCCCTGGTGCCGTCGAGCGGATCGATAAGCCAGTAGGTCGACCAGCTGCTGCGCTCGGCAAAGTCCGGCAGCCCCGACTCTTCCGAGATGACGGGAATGTCCGGCGTGAGCTTGTCGAGGCCTGCAGCGATGCAGCGATGCGATGCCAGGTCTGCCTGGGTCAGCGGCGACTCGTCGGCCTTGCTTTGCACGTCGAAATCCGTCGAGTAGACTTCGAGTACGGCGCGGCCCGCTTCTTCGGCCAGCGCGACGACGGGCTCGATCAGCACTTTCAAGTCCATGATGTTTCCTGCCAACAAATCGGGCGCGCAGTATAGCAGTGAATATGGATCCGAAAACCGCGTTGCAGCGTAGTGAAACGCTGATGCTCGACATGGACGGCACGCTGCTCGACCTCGCGTTCGACAACTACATGTGGCGCGAGCTCGTGCCGCGGCGCTACGCCGCCGTCAACGACATGAGCCTCGAGGCGGCAAGAGAACACCTGTTCGAACAGTACCGATCCGTGCAGGGCGATCTGGAGTGGTATTGCCTCGATCACTGGTGCGAGCGCCTGCAGATAGACGTCATGCAGCTGCACCATGATGTGAATCACCGCATCGGCTACCTGCCCGGGGCGCTCGACTTCCTGCGTGCCGTGCATGAGCAGGACCTGCGCGTGCTGCTCGTGACCAATTCCCACCCCGACACACTTGCGCTAAAAGATGCCGTCACCGGGCTCAGCGACTATTTCGATGGCGTTATCAGTTCACACAATTACGGCCACGCCAAGGAGAGCCAGTCGTTCTGGCACGCGCTCAAGGAAGATGTCGACTTTGATGTTGAGACGACGCTGTTCGTCGATGACAGCCAGCCCGTGTTGCAGAGTGCAGCTGACTACGGCGTCAAGATGCTGGTCACCGTGACACGGCCGGATACGGGCCGGCCGGCCAGGGACGATTCGGAATTTCGTGGCGTCGAGGGCGTCGCGGATATGCTGTAGGAACTAGGATTTCCTCGGCGGTCCCCGGCGCCGGCTGCCGGAATGCGGTCGGCCGCCGCCTTTTCGGCCTCCACCCGGCCGGCCACCGGTTCTGCCACCTTGGGGCTTCCTGCGGCGCGGCTTGGGCCTGACGATCTCGGGCAGGTCGTCGTGGTTGTAGTTGGCAACCGGAATCTTGTGGCCGATGTAGTCTTCGATGTCGGGCAGGGACATCACGTAGGATTCACAACCGAGGCTGATAGCGTCGCCTGCGGCTCCGGCACGGGCCGTGCGTCCGATGCGATGCACGTAATCCTCGGCGTCCTGCGGCAGATCGTAGTTGATCACGTACTGCACGTCAGGGACATGAAGTCCGCGCGATGCGACGTCGGTGCCAATCAGGACAGCCAGCTCGCCACTCTGGAAATCCATGAGCATGCGCAGGCGCTTTTTCTGTGGCACGTCACCGGAAATCGCCTTGGCGTGAATGCCATTGGCCTCGAGATAGTCCTGCACGCGTTCAGCCTCGCGTTTCATGTTCACGAAGATCATGATGCGGCCCTCTCCCATCTCGCGGACGAGCCCGATCAGCAGCGGTAGCTTGTCCTCGTTTGACGGGTAGAAGATCGCCTGGCGAACACGATCGGCCGTAACCTTGTCGGGCTCGATGCGGATCAGCTCGGGCTCGTTCATGTGTTCGTAGGCGAGTTCCATGACGCGGTGCGACAGCGTCGCCGAGAACAGCATGTTGAGTCGCTTGTCGGGCGGCGGCAGGCGCCGCAGCAGGTAGCGGATGTCCTTGATGAAGCCGAGGTCGAACATGCGATCCGCTTCGTCAAGGATTGCGACCTCGACCTGGTCGAGCTTAAACACGCCCTGTTTGTAGTAATCGATGATGCGCCCGGGAGTGCCGATCAGCAGGTCGACGCCGTTCTCGAGCGTCGTTCTTTGCTTGTCGTAGTCGGTGCCACCGAAGGCGAGGCCGATCTTGAGACCCGTGTGTTTGCCGAGGACCTCGGCGTCGTTCGCAATCTGGACGGCCAGCTCACGTGTCGGCGCCAGCGCAAACAAGCGCGGCTGGCGCTTCTCGGGTGTTTCCTTCGCAGAGCTCAGCAGGCGCTCGTAGGCCGCGATCAGGAAGGCTGCAGTCTTGCCCGTGCCCGTCTGTGCCTGCCCGGCGACGTCGTGGCCCTCGAGCGCGATGGGCAGGGTACTGGCCTGGATGGGTGTGCAGAACTCGAATCCCGCATCGCGAATGCCGCCTTGCACGCTCTCGTGAAGGGGCAGTGAGTCGAATCTGAGGTCGCTCAGATGGTTTTGTGACATATAAAAGAGACCAGAAAATATGCGTCAAAAGCTTGCAAAATGGCTCGCGAAGCGTTCAAATTGGCGTTAATTCGACGCGACAACCGTCGCACCCGCCAGTTTCGCTTTCCTTATCGAACCACAAAGAAGCCGAAAAAAGCCGGACATGGCCGGCAATAAAGCTGCGACATATTGCCTGATAGTTCGGGCAGCGTCATCCGTTTTTGCAATGTTCGTTGGCTGGACATCCACCCGACGAGCCGAACCACACTAACATCAACACTTTCATTTGGAGGAAGTAGCCGGTGAGCGACAACATTGTGCATACATCGGACAGCACATTCGATGCTGATGTTTTACAGAACGACAAGCCCGTTCTGCTGGATTTCTGGGCAGAGTGGTGCGGCCCCTGCAAGATGATCGAGCCGTTGCTGGCCGAGATTGCAGTAGCGCGCGCCGACGAGCTCTCGATCGTCAAGGTCAATGTCGACGAGAATCCGAACACGGCGCAGAAGTTCGGTATTCGCAGCATTCCGACTCTGATCCTGTTCAAGAACGGCGCCGTGCAAGCGCAAAAGATGGGCGCGATGCCGAAGTCGCAGCTCGAAGAATTTCTGGACACTAATCTGTGAGAGGGTACTTGGGTACTTCAACGAAAAATCGCCCGAACAAGTCGGGCAACAAGGGTAAGGGCAATCCGAACCGTCGGCGGCGTCGTCGCACGCCACAGCACGAGTATCCCGATGACGACGGCAATCTCGAGGTAATACCGCCCGAGCAGCTCGAAGCGAGCAAGAACGTCATGAACCTGACGGAGCTCAAGAGCCGTCCGGCTGCCGCGCTCGTCGAACTCGGTGACTCGCTGGGCATCGAAAGCCTGGCGCGGTCGCGAAAGCAGGACATGATCTTCGCCATCCTGAAGGCGCATGCCGCCAACGGGGAAGACATCTACGGCGACGGCGTGCTCGAGATCCTGCAGGACGGTTTCGGTTTCCTGCGTTCCTCGGACGGCTCCTATCTTGCCGGTCCCGACGACATCTATGTCAGCCCCAGCCAGATCCGGCGTTTCGCGCTGCGTACGGGCGATACGGTGTCCGGACTCATCCGCCCGCCGAAGGACGGCGAGCGCTATTTCGCGCTGCTCAAGATCGGCCAGATCAACCACGATGCGCCTGCAAACGCGCGCACGAAGGTCCTGTTCGAGAACCTGACGCCGCTGTTCCCGAAAGACCGCCTCGTGCTCGAGCAGGGCAATGGCAGTACTGAAGATCTCACGGCCCGCATCATCGACATGGTCGCGCCGATCGGTAAAGGTCAGCGCGGCCTTATCGTGTCGCCGCCGAAAGCCGGTAAGACGATGCTGCTGCAGAATATTGCGTCGGCAATCTGTGCCAACAACCCCGAGGTCGACCTCATGGTGTTGCTCATCGACGAGCGCCCCGAAGAGGTCACCGAAATGGAGCGCACGGTACGTGGCGAAGTCGTCTCATCGACGTTTGATGAGCCCGCGAGCCGCCATGTGCAGGTCGCGGACATGGTGATCGAGAAGGCCAAGCGCCTCGTCGAGCACAAGCGCGACGTCGTGATCCTGCTCGATTCGATTACGCGGCTCGCCCGAGCGTACAACACGGTCGTGCCATCGTCGGGCAAGGTCCTGACAGGTGGTGTCGATGCCAACGCATTGCATCGTCCGAAGCGTTTCTTCGGTGCGGCGCGCAACATCGAAGAGGGCGGCAGCCTTACGATCCTCGCCACGGCACTCGTCGACACGGGTTCCAAGATGGACGAAGTGATCTACGAAGAGTTCAAGGGCACGGGCAACATGGAGATCCACCTGGATCGCCGCATTGCCGAGAAACGTGTCTTCCCTGCGATCAACATCAACCGCTCGGGTACGCGCAAGGAAGAGCTCCTGACAGAGGACGCCGAGCTGCAGAAGATGTGGATACTGCGCAAGGTCCTGCATCCGATGGACGAACTCGCAGCGATCGAGTTCCTGCTGAACAAGTTGCAGGACACCAAGACCAATGTGAAGTTCTTCGAGGCCATGAAACGCTAGATTTCGCCTGAGATTGACGTTACATACGGGGCCCTCGTGGCCCCGTATTTCGTTGCGTTGGCGCCTCTGCGTCGTGCTGCAGGGGTACAATAACCCAGTCAGGCGACCGATTTTCGGTGCACGAGCCGTCTAATGACCGAGTACTCCGGAGCGTATCCGTATGGCGGTCTATCTCGAAGACAAAAAGCTTGTAAAACAATTGCTTGCGGGCAATGAGCAAGCGTTTGACCGGTTCTTCGACGAGAATTTCGCGCGGCTGTATCGTTTCGCACTGACCCGACTTTCGGATGATCCGGACGCCGCTCGCGAGGTGGCACAGCTAACCCTGACCAAGGCGATACGGAAACTCACGAGTTATCGGGCCGAGTCGGCGCTGTTTACGTGGCTGTGCGCGATTTGCCGCAACGAGACCAGCGACTGGCTTGCGAAGCAGGGTCGATATCGGGAACACATCGTGCTGACAGAGGACCTTCCCGAAGTGCGCGGCGCGGTCGAATCGTATCGCGCGCCTGACCAGATGAGCCCGGAGCGTCATTACATGCGGATCGAGATGCTGCGCCTGATCCAGGTTGCCCTCGACAATCTGCCCGCGAAATACGGCGACGTACTCGAGTGGAAGTACATCGAGGGGCACTCGATCAAGGAAATAAGCGTGCGTTTGAATATTGGCGCAGAAGCAACCCAGTCTTTGCTGGCACGGGCCAGACGGGCATTCGCTGACGTTTACACGTCAATGATCGCCGGACTGAAGCAGAGCGAATCGGTGAAACCATGAGTAACTTGAACCAGGGCACAGACGTCCCATCAGACGACGCGTTGGAGCAACTGCTTAAAGAAGCTTCGCCAAGGCCGGTGCCGCCCCGGCAGGACGAGGCCGCTGTGCGCAACGCCGTGAAAGCCGAGTGGCGCGATGTGACCGGCACGCGACGTGTTCGTAGAAACGTATTTCAGTACGCGCTGGCGGCAACGGTGTTGCTTGGTGTGTTCGCGTTATTCAGCATGTTTCGCGTGCCCGTGGTCGAGGACGTCGAGGTCGCTTCCATCGAAAAGAGTTTCGGCGCTATCTACCTGCTCGGCGAGGAGGCCGAGCTTCGTGAGACAGCGGCGCTTTCGGTTGTTCTTTCGGGACAGACGATCGTCACCGGAAACGACGCAGGCCTGGCGCTCGCCTGGGGTAAGGGTGGTTCGCTGCGGGTCGACGAAAATTCGCGAGTCGCATTTTCGAGTGACAGTGGCATTTTGCTCGAGTCTGGTCGGGTCTATTTCGATTCGCAGCCGTCACCGCTGGTCGCAGACACCATGTCCGGCGGCGGTCCTGCTTTCACGGTCGTGACCGAGCATGGTGACGTTATCCACACCGGCACGCAGTTCATGACGCAAACCAGTTCCAGTTCGCTAATCGTGAGTGTACGCGAAGGGCAGGTCGAGATTGACGGCACATTCCAAAGGCACACGGCAACGCCGGGAGAGCAGGTCACTCTTACGGGCCGACAGCAGCCGACGGTTCTCAGTATTGGCCGCTCGGGCCAGAACTGGGACTGGGTTACCCGAACCTCGCCGCCGGCCGATGTGGATGGCAAGACGATACGCGTTTTTCTCGAATGGGCTTGCCGTGAACTCGGTCTGGAACTGGTATTCGAAGGCGGCGCGGAGTCGGTAGCTAATCGCGATCTACTTATTGGCACCGTGGATATCGCACCGGCGGACGCGCTGAGGATTCGGCTGGCCAGCGCAGCGCTCAATTTCCGCATTGAAGAAGGAGTGCTAACCGTCAGCGACACGACTCCATGATACGACTGCTGTTATTGGTCCTGATCGCCGTATCGGCGGCCGCGTTGGCCGACGAGGGTCAGCCTGTGCAGTACAAGGGGCGCGGTGTTGCCGAGGTTATTGACGAATTTCGGGCGCAGGGCGAGCCTTTCGCCTACAGCACAAATGTCCTCAACAGTGAATTACGCGTGGTCGCCGAACCGGAAGCGGGCACGCCGATCGAAATTGTCACGCAGATTCTCAAGCCACACCAACTCGCAATACGCACCGATTCCGGAGTGCACATCATTGTTCCAGTGGCGACGGTGCATGCGCCAGGTGACACAGTGTCGGCGGCGCCATCGCCAACATTGAGCCAGGATATCGAGACGGTGGTCGTGGCAGCGAGTCGTTATGCAATTTCGCGCGATTTGTCGTCATCGCGGTTCTCGATAGACCAGCGGACCATACAGAGCATGCCAGACGTCGGGGAAGACCCTATACGTGTTGCGCAGCGTCTGCCCGGTGTCGCTGCAAGCGGGGCCTCTGCTGCCGCGCATTTCCGCGGTGGCGAGCAGGGCGAGGTCGGCATCATGCTGAACGGTCAGTGGTTGTTCGATCCATTTCACATCCGCGACTACCAGAACATATTCAGCACGATTGATGCGCGCGCGATCGAAGGGGTGGAGGTTTACACAGGTGGTTTTCCCGTGCGCTACGGCGACCGCATGAGTGGACTCGTGCTTATGGATTCACTCGAGCCCGAGAAATCGAGGCATACAGAGATTGGCATTAGTGTGTTCAATACCTCGCTGCTCGTTGCGGGCGCCGATAACGACAGCAACTGGTTGTTCTCGGCGCGGCGCGGCAACCTCGATCTCGTGATCGACCGCGAATATGGACGGCCGTCATACTTCGATGTTTTCGGGGAATACACCTTTGACGTCTCGCCGAAAGCGCGCCTTTCGGTAAACGCGTTGTATGCGGATGACGAGGTTGAGGTTGTGACGGAGTCTGAGCCTGCCGAACTCGAACAAATCGTCAGCGATACGCGTAACGCGCAGCTGTGGCTGCGACTCGACAGCAGCTGGTCAGAGACGCTGACGAGTAGCACCGTGCTCTCGATGATCGATTACAGGAATCGACGCGACGGAATCGTCAACGATCCGGAAAAACTGATTGCGCGTGTTGCTGATGATCGTGATGTCAGTCAGTACGGCATTCGCCAGGACTGGGCCTGGACACCATCCGAGCGACACCGCATGCAGTGGGGCCTGCAACTCATTTACAGCGAAGCGGACTACGTCTATGACGGAGCAGCCCAGTACTTCGGCCTGCAGGAAATATTCCCTGGCCAGCCTGATGAAGTGATTCGCAGTTTGACGGCTGACCCGGACGGCGGAAGTTATGCGCTTTACCTGTCCGACCGCTGGCGGGTAGGCGAACGTGCAGTGATGGAGTGGGGTCTTCGGTGGGACGACCAGACCTATACAGACGCGAGCTCAGACTCCCAGCTCAGTCCGCGATTCAACATGCTCTGGCGACTACGTGATCGTACCGAGCTTCGTTTCAGTCTCGGGCGCTACTACCAATCGCAGCCTGTCCAATCACTGCAAGTTGAGGACGGTATTGCAAATTTCTGGCCTGCACAGCGTTCGGACCAACTGATCGTCGGGCTAAGGCACCTGGCGACGAACGATACTTCCATCAGGCTCGAGACTTTTTTCAAGGAGATTCGCGAACTCCGGCCGCGATTCGAAAACCTCTACGACCCGCTCGGGATCATTCCCGAACTGCAGGTGGACCGTGTACGGCTGGATCCCTCGAAAGGCCGGGCACGCGGCGTTGAATTATCCGTTGATCGTAGCGTCGGTAGCTGGAACTGGTGGGCCAGCTACACGTGGTCGAAAGTGACTGATCGGATCGATGCTGTTGATGTCCCGCGGAGCTGGGATCAGCGTCACGCATTCCAGGGCGGGTTTGGCTGGCATAACGATGAAGGCTGGGACTTCTCGATGGCTGCGAGCGTTCACAGCGGTTGGCCAGCGACCGACCTGACATTTGTGCCTGACGGCCTGGATGAGGATGGCGAATCGCAGTTCATAGCCTTGCCCGGTCAGCGCAACGCTGATCAACATCCCACTTTTGCGAGTCTAGACCTGCGACTCAGTCGCCGTTTCGATGTGAAACGCGGAAGCCTGCTCGCCTTTGTCGAGATATCGAACGTTTTAAACCGGGACAACGTCTGCTGTCGAGACTGGGACCTTGAGGAAGATGACGACGGCAACGAGTTCCTCGAGTACAGTGAGGACCACTGGCTGCCGCTGCTGCCCGCGATCGGCATACTCTGGGAGTTCTGAGCTCAGAGCAGTGCAGGTTTTGCGCGCCAGGATTTAACGGCGTTCTGGTAGACGCGCAAGTGCTTGGCTGCGTTGGCATCGTGCTTGTAGACAATGCCTGCGGCCCGCTTGCTAATCGCCTGCGCCATCGGATTCATACCTCCGGGCTGATCGTTGTTTGTCATCACGAACGGAATCGAGCGTGTGAGCGTCAGGAGCAGCCCTGCCTGTCCATCGGACGGGCTGTGTATATGCACCACGTCGACGGCCGGCATAAGCACATAGGCCATGACTGCTGATCGAACGGTCGGACCGACCGTCACGTCGTCAATCAGGTCGAGGCGCTTGGCGAGGGCGACGTTTCTGACCAGGACAAACTGGGTGGCGCCGTATTCCTGCAGCGCTTCGATTAATTTGACGAAATTTTCGCCAGCGCCGTTGAACGACTTTGCGAGATTGATGTGTCCGATGTGCATGTCAATCTTCTTCGGCATCGCCAATCAGGTCCTGGACGGCGTCCCGGACTCGAGGCGAAGGGTCAGCCGAAGCCGCCGCAACAACGCTGACCAAAGCGCCACCGTGCGGGTGGTCGATGATCAGATTCACTGCTTCTTCCCGGACGGCGGGGTCAGGGTCTGTAAGCAGCACGAGCGCGGCGTAGCGATTTTGTGTAGTTCATTTTCTTTTCTCCTGACTGCCGGGGGAATCGGCTACCTCATAAGACGGTTGTTCGTCAGGAAATCGGTCGCTTGGTGTTGCACGAGGTAGTGTTGGGGGATGTGACTGGCGGCCGGAAAGTTAAGGTGGGCGAGTGTAATGAAAACCCCGGTGGGTGCGGAGATCCGGCGCTCGCGACTGGCCAAATTTGTTCCATGAGGCGCACAGAGTCGGCCAGGAATCGGCACTGGCAATGTCTGCTTTACACTCAGACCCTGCCGTTCGAATGGCCGATTTCAAGGTATCATGAAGTTCCGTTATTGACCCATAGCCAACACTCAGGCGCAATATTTGGAATGTCCGCTCTAACAGTTTCTACAGGCTGAACGCGGTGGCGGTGGTTGCGAACCGGGGCCCCTCTATCAAATTCTTGCGCAATGGAGTTATTTCGGTAAGCCTTTGTCTATACAATAAAGCGACTGTCCGCATCAGCGGACTTCTGCGTAACATCGAGCCCGCAATGTGGCTCGCTACAGAGTATGGGGATACAATGATTAGACGAATTTCACTAGCCACTATCTCATTGTGCATCGTTGCGTGCGCATCTTCAGGCCCTGAGGCACTGGCGCCAGAAGTAACGGACCCGTCAGCAGGAACTGACGCCGTTGCATCAGATATACCCTTAGCTCCGCCTATGGGGATAATCCAAGATTCGGATGCGCCCGTGGTGGAGATGTCTGCAGGTGCTGCGGCCGCGAGCGATCCCGATGAGATTGTCTGTCGCAGGGAAAGGCAAGCCGGCACCAGAATGACCACAAGAGTCTGCCGTACGCGCGCCGAAATTGAGGCGAGGCAGGCCAAGGACCAGGATACGTTGCGCCGATCGCGCGCGACACAATCTGGATCTCAGTGTGCCCTAGAGGGAACTTGCTAGCAGGCAATACAAGAATACCCTTTTTCGGGCTCCCCCCACGACGAATCGCGCCCCCGCTACCAGGTTTTATTTCCGAGCGGCTCCTATTGGCCGGAAGGCAACGGTCGCCACGAACAGGCTATAATTTCTCCTATCGACCCGAGGTAGCCTGTCGCGAGCTAGGAGGTTAGTCACGTGAATGCTTCCATACTTTGCATTTCCCTTCTGGCTTCACTGCCAGCTGCAAGCCAAGAGGCGACGGACAGCTCACAGGAACCATCGGTTGAAATACTCGGTGTCAGGATAGTTCGCGGCATGCCCGAAGCCGAGGTTAGAGCTGCCTTTCCTAGTATCTATTGTGCGGAAAAGGCCCCGGACGTGGCCCCCGGCTTTGACTACTGTAGCGTGTCAGATGGCGTGCCACCGGGAGAAGATGGTTCAGTCACTTTTAGGGAGGGCATTGTTTACAACGCCTCTCGCAACTGGTTCATATCCGAAGGAGCCGAACCGATAGAGGTCCTGATGATGCTCAACGACATCCTTACGCGGCTCACGGGTGAGGAAGAGGCCGCCTGCGCCAAGATCGAAACGCACATCGATCAGTATTCCACGGTTACTATCTTTGCCCTGCCCAAAAAAGTACTTACCGTCCGGATGCATACATTGCCGGGCCGGGCCGGCGCCCTTTTCAAAGAGAGTCTGCGAGTCAATCCGGTGCCAGACTCCTACAAGACAAGTGGCAAGAAGATGCAGGGCACCGAGTGGTGCGCATACGCTACTTGATACTCGCAATTGACTGGCTGTATATGGACTCCTCCTCATTGCAAGCAAATTGCTGAGGGCAAACGTGGCGCGACTGCGTACGTATATCCGGCCTCTTAAGTCGGCATACGTTGA
>Ga0265309_10000952_pt1 | contig 12354 bp, 13 predicted proteins | sample Helome_FD_192492 | JGI IMG/M metagenome (GOLD analysis project Ga0265309, IMG submission 192492) | Marine sediment microbial communities from subtidal zone of North Sea - Hel_20160524 (Illumina Assembly) | ecosystem: Environmental > Aquatic > Marine > Subtidal zone > Sediment ...
ATTTTCCAGCGCCCATATATCACAATGTCGGCCGTGATCTTACCAGGACAGTATTTTGCAACAATTCGATGGCACTACGATACTTTCGGTGAGACGCGGTAATCGCGTCGTTATCGGTGGTGATGGTCAGGTAAGCCTGGGCGACACCATAATGAAAGGCAACGCACGCAAGGTCCGCCGCCTCTACAAGGACAGGGTCATCGCCGGGTTTGCCGGCGGCACCGCTGATGCCTTCATGTTATTTGAGTTGTTCGAGGGCAAACTCGAAAAGCACAATGGGCAGATGATCCGCGCCGCGGTAGAGTTGGCAAAGGAATGGCGCTCGGATCGCGCCCTGCGGCGTCTCGAAGCACTGCTCTGCGTCGCCAACGAGGAGGCTTCGCTGATCATATCCGGCAATGGCGACGTCATCGAACCCGAAGACAGCCTGATGGCGATCGGTTCGGGTGGCGCCTACGCGCAGGCGGCAGCACGCGCAATGCTCGACACCACTGAAATGGGTGCCCGCGAAATTGTCGAGAAAGGATTGCAGATAGCCGGTGAAATCTGCGTCTACACTAACCTCAATCACAGTTTTGAAGAAATCGACTACTAGGTAATACCGTGGATAATAAACATATTACCCAATCACCCATGACCCCGCGGGAAATTGCGCAGGAACTCGATAATCACATCATCGGCCAGGATAAAGCCAAGCGTGCAGTTGCGATTGCGCTGCGTAATCGCTGGCGAAGGCAGCAGGTCAGTGAAGACCTGCGCAACGAGATTACCCCCAAGAACATCCTCATGATGGGTCCCACCGGCGTTGGTAAAACCGAAATTGCGCGGCGGCTGGCACGACTCGCCAATGCACCGTTCATCAAGGTCGAAGCCACCAAATTTACCGAGGTCGGTTACGTCGGCCGCGATGTCGAATCTATCATCCGCGACCTGGTTGATGTATCGGTCAAGCAAACCCGCGAAGCCGAGGTCAGTCGAGTGCGGCATCGAGCCGAAGACGCCGCCGAGGAAAGAGTACTCGATGCCTTGCTACCGAGGCCTGCAGACTTCTCCGAGGAAGCCGATACGGCAGGCGATAGCACCCGCCAGAAGTTTCGCAAGATGCTGCGCGAAAACAAACTCAACGACAAGGAGATCGAAATCGACCTGCAGATACCGAGTGTCGGGGTCGAAATCATGGCCCCACCCGGGATGGAAGACATGACCAATCAATTGCAGGGTCTGTTTCAAAACCTGGGTAACCAGAAAACTAAAACGCGCAAGCTGCGGGTCGAAGATGCGCTTAAAATGCTAACCGATGAAGAAGCCGCCAAACTGGTCAACGAGGAAGAGCTTAAACTGACCGCTCTCGAAAACGCCGAGCAAAACGGCATCGTTTTCATCGATGAAATCGACAAGGTCGCCAAGCGCGGTGAAACCAGCGGCACCGATGTGTCACGCGAAGGCGTACAACGTGACCTGCTACCCCTGGTCGAAGGCTGCACTGTTTCCACCAAGGCCGGCATGATCAAAACAGACCATATTTTGTTTATCGCTTCGGGCGCATTCCATGTTTCCAAGCCCAGCGATCTGATTCCGGAACTGCAGGGACGTTTACCGATCCGCGTCGAGCTGTCAGCGTTGACCGTACAGGACTTCATCCGCATCCTGCGCGAACCCAACGCCTCCCTCACCGAACAATACACGGCACTGATGGACACCGAGGAAGTCAGCCTGACGTTTACCGACGATAGCCTCGCGCGCATCGCCGAGGTTGCTTTCCAGGTTAATGAAAAGCAGGAAAATATCGGTGCGCGCCGCTTGCACACGGTGATGGAGCGACTGCTGGAAACGATTAGTTTCGAAGCCTCAGATATGGTCGTGCAAAGCATAACTATCGATGCCGATTATGTGAATGAACACCTCGGTGAACTCTCACTCGATGAAGATTTGTCGCAGTACATCCTCTAATGAAACCAACTGAAATCAATCTGCATAAAGTTTCACGCGTCCTTGAACTCAGTTTCGAAGATGGTTCCAATTTCAAGTTGCCCGTCGAGTATCTCCGGGTGTACTCACCGTCCGCTGAAGTGCAGGGGCATGGGCCAGGCCAGGAAGTACTCCAAATCGGTAAAGAAGACGTCAATATCGATAGCATCGAACCGATGGGTCATTATGCAATCAAGCTCGCCTTCGACGACAATCATGATAGCGGGATTTTCAGTTGGGATTATCTCTATGAACTCGGCCTTACTTACGAGGAAAGATGGCAGCAATACCTGGAACGACTAGAGGCGGAAGGTCATAAACGGAAAGCGGATTCCTGAGATAGCTTCGAAGGGGACAGACCACGTTTTTCGGACTCTATTTCCTGGATCGAAAAGCTTGACGAAAAACGTGGCCTGTCCCCGATAACCCCCGGAATATGTTAAGGTTTGCAGCATGCAAAAAGACAGCACCACCGACTTTGGTTTCGAAGAAATTCCGGTAACGGAAAAGCAGGGCCGGGTGGGCGCCGTATTTACTTCGGTGGCACAAAAATATGACTTGATGAACGATATCATGTCACTCGGTGTGCACCACCTGTGGAAACGTTTCACGCTGGAAATGTGTGGGCTGCGCGCCGGTCACAGGGTGCTCGATCTGGCCGGGGGTACCGGCGATCTGGCGCTCAGGCAGGCACAGATAGTGGGTGCATCCGGTCAGGTGATTCTGGCAGACATCAACGCCGCGATGTTACAGCAAGGTCGTGATCGGCTTATCGACAAGGGTTTTGTCAAACGGGTCGAAACCGTGCAATGTAACGCCGAGATACTGCCGTTCGCGGACAACCATTTTGATTGTATTACGATCGCTTTCGGTTTGCGTAACGTCACCGACAAATCCCGCGCACTGGCTTCGATGCAGCGCGTGTTGAAACCCGGCGGCCGCTTATGCGTACTCGAATTTTCGAAGCCAATCTACGCGCCACTGGAAAAACTTTACGATTTCTATTCTTTCAAGTTGTTGCCATGCATGGGCGAGCTAGTCGCCAGGGACCGCGACAGTTATCAGTATCTCGCCGAATCGATTCGCATGCATCCTGACCAGCACGCCCTCAGGCAAATAATCCTCGAGCAGGGTGGTTTCGACGAAGTTGAGGTGCATAACCTGAGCGGCGGTATCGTCGCCTTGCATCGCGCGTTCAAATACTAGGCCGCTACCACATCGTGCAATCTTCCGACAGTCTCGGTGCTACCCTCTTCGACTCGATTCAGAATTCGTTGCTCGCAGCAGCTGAAATCGGCGGCAATCGATTACTCGGATTTGACGAGGTTGCATTGCGGGGGTGTAGTGAAATGCAGGGTCATTGCATCGCAATTGATATCATCGACCTCGATTTTCAGCTTTACTGCCACCCCGGTGACTGGGGAATTCGCTTAAGCCGAAACCCTCCGGCACGAGACGTGGACGCCACCATTAGCGGGCGGATCATGGCGCTGGTCAATCTTGCCGCAATGGATGACAAGGTTTCGACATCGATCCAGGAACGGGTCAGTTTCAATGGCAATGTTTCGCTCGCCCAGAATATGCAGAAAGTACTCGCTGGTCTCGATATCGACTGGGAAGAAGCCCTGGCCGAACACAGCGGCGATGTGCTCGCATTTCAGATCCATCAACGCGCACGCAATCTGGGTGCCTGGTTACGACAAAGTGCCGACTCGTTGCTGCAAACCAGTAGCGAGTATCTGCGTGAAGAAGCCCGGCTTAGCCCCACCTTGGTCGAATTCGACGTGTTCCAGTCCGAGCTCAACCTGCTCAAACACGACGTAGCTCGTAGCGAGATCCGCCTGCAGCAGTTGCTCGATAAAATCAGCTCACCGTAATGCGCCATCTGTTTCGCCTTGTTTCGATAAACTTTACGCTGGCCCGCTTCGGTCTCGACCAGATTGTTCTGTCGATCCATTTCTTCCGCCCACTCTACCTGCTGGGGGTAATCAATCCGTTTAACTGGTTCAGAAGTAACGACCTGAGCCAGGCCGAACGCCTGCGCTTATGCATCGAATCACTGGGTCCGATCTTCATCAAGTTCGGACAGATGATGGCGACACGGCGCGACCTGCTGGGTGATGAAATCACCGATGAACTCGAAAAGCTGCTGGACCAGGTACCGCCCTTTCCATTACAGCAGGCGCGTGAAATTGTTGAACAACAACTGGGGCTGCCACTGGAACAGGCGTTTCGAAGCTTTGACGATAAGCAGATCGCCTCCGCTTCGATCGCCCAGGTGTATGGCGCACAATTACCCGACGGGCAGGAGGTCGTGGTTAAAATTGTACGCCCGGGAATCGAGCACAAGATTCGTCAGGATATCGAGGTGCTTATGTTGCTGGCCAGGTTGGCCGATCGCTACTGGGATGAAGCGAAGCGCGTCAAGCCGATACAGATCGTGCGTGAATTCGAAACCACTATCCTGAATGAACTTGACCTGGTGCGCGAAGCCGCCAACGCAAATCAGTTACGGCGTAACTTTGCGGGTTCAGCGGACCTCTACGTGCCCTTCGTGCATTGGGATTACTGTCGTCCGAAAGTAATGGTAATGGAACGCATCAGCGGCATTGGAGTATCCGATGTCAAACAGTTGCAGGCGCAGGGGATTAACTTTGAAATACTATCACGCAAGGGCGTAGAGATATTTTTCACGCAGGTTTTTCAGCATAACTATTTCCATGCCGACATGCATCCCGGCAACATCTTCGTCGCCACTGAGAATCCCGAAGACCCTAAATATATCGCGGTTGATTTTGGCATTATGGGGTCCTTGTCGGTCAATGATCAGCGCTATCTTGCTGAAAATTTCAGCGCGTTTTTCAATCGGGATTATCGCCGTGTCGCCGAACTGCATGTTGATTCGGGATGGGTCGATCGCGACACCCGAATCGATGAATTCGAAGCCAGCATACGCAGTGTCTGCGAACCCATGTTCCAACGACCCCTGGCGGAAATTTCATTCGGTCAGTTGTTGTTGCGCCTGTTTCAGACCGCGCGCGCGTTCAACATGGAAATTCAGCCCCAACTGTTACTGCTGGAGAAAACATTTCTGCATATCGAGGGCATCGGCCGCCAGCTATACCCTCAGCTTGATCTCTGGGATACGGCCAAACCATTCATCGAGCGCTGGCTTTCCGAGCAACTGGGCATGCGCGCCCTGGTCAAGGGTATGAAGAAAAACCTGCCTTACATCGCCGAGCATCTGCCCGACTTGCCCCAGATCGCCTTCAAAGCGCTCGACCGTCTCGCCAATGACGAGCTCAGGGTCGAGTTGAGGTCGAACCAGCTCGATGCCTTGAAACACGAGATACGAAACGCCAATCGACGCAGTATACGCGCCATCATCGGGGGCAGTTTTGTTATCAGCGCGAGCATCATTCTTGGTCTCGACGGCATCGCGCCGATCATGGTCGGTGGCGGGCAGTTGCTCGTGCCGCTAGCAAGTGCGGCCTTACTGATTCCCGGTATTTACCTGCTAATCAGCAGTTACCTCGACGATTAACACTGTTCCCGACTGATATTTCTGTGCAGTCGTTTGCCGTGCTTGTAACCTTTCCAGTAAGCCGTTTTCACATCTTCACGATACTCCGTGGGGATCGATTCGAGATAGTCGTTGTAATCCCGATTAAAAACCGTTTCATCCTCGCAAAACTTCCGCTTATAGGCCAGCTGTCCGGATAACTCGGCGATACGCAAATGACGGAACCTGGGATCTTCAGGCGGGAGCTCCTCTACGACTTCCTCGGCACTGGGTTCGGTTGTTGTCGTGGCGGTATCTTTTTCCGCGTTAACATTGGCATCGTCCTGCGTTTCACTGCGCTTACGCGAAAGCGTCAGACGCTCACATTCGTCCTTTGACAATATCGGAGTCTCATCCTTGCTTTTGTCGAAACCCTCCTGGAAAGCATCACGCATAGGGTCGCGCGTAGCGTCCGGCATTAGTTGCACGCGCTGAGTAAACTCCGCGAGTACCGCGGCCTCGCCACATTGCAGGCGGGAATAACTCAGGGTGCCCAGGGTGCGCGACAGGTTGATGACGGTAGCGGACGCATTCTCGACCGCCGCGGAATCAACTTCGCTACCATCTTCGACTTTCAGGTTAAGCTCGGCAATGGCCTTGTCGATGATATCCATGATCGAGCTCAAACCCTGATCCCGGATCTCGGCACGCGCCGCAAACGACAGGCTGGAGAGAATAAAAAGTGCAAACAGTAATTTCAGAGTATTCATGGTGTTACCATTATCTGCTGACATAGAGGATTAAATCATGGATCACGCACTTCATCCAGTGAGGATAGCATCACTATTTTGCGCTGCATCACAATTTCGAGGATAATATGCTGTCTACCTAAGCTGTATCACCGGATTGAAACACCCAAGCTCCTGCCCCAGGTATCGGCCCGCATCGCTATCCGCTCGCAAACTGGAATCGTCAATCGTTTCCTGGTGGCGAGATCAGGAATCGCGAACATGCCCATTGCAGTCGTGTTCGTTGTCCCGGATCGATGACAAATCGCTACTGCTGAGTAACAAATTTTTATCCCGGTTGATCCGACAGTGACGGCGAATGCACCCAGGATTGGCTTCGTCAGCCTCGGTTGTCCAAAAGCCAGCGTTGATTCGGAACAGGTTATTACGCAGTTACGCGTCGAGGGTTATGATATCGTGCCCGATTTCGATGCCGCCGATATGGTTATTATCAACACCTGTGGCTTCATCGATTCCGCGATCGAAGAATCATTCAACACCATCGATGAAGCGTTGCGGGAAAACGGTCGGGTAATCGTCACCGGTTGTCTCGGCGCCAGATCTGAAATGATCAATGAGCGTTTTCCACAATTGCTAGCGGTTACCGGCCCTCAGGCAAAGGACGACGTCATGCAGGCGGTACGTCGGCATTTACCCGCTCCGCATGACCCATTTCTCGATCTGGTACCAAAGCAGGGAGTAAGACTGACACCACGACATTATGCGTACCTGAAAATATCAGAGGGCTGCAATCACCGTTGCAGCTTCTGTATTATCCCGTCACTGCGGGGTGACCTGGTGAGCAGACCGATCGATGAAGTCATGACCGAGGCGCAACTCCTGGTCGATGCAGGCGTACGCGAAATTCTGGTAATTTCACAGGACACCAGCGCCTATGGCGTGGATTGCAAATACCAGACCCGATTCTGGCAAGGACAGCCCCTGCGAACCCGGTTTTTCGATTTGGCCCGGGCCCTGGGGCAACTCGGGGTCTGGATAAGGCTGCATTATGTTTACCCCTATCCACACGTCGATGACGTGATTCCATTGATGGCAGACGGTGCCATCCTGCCCTACCTCGACATTCCGTTTCAACATGCCAGCCAAAAAATTCTCAAGGCGATGAAACGTCCAGGGAATCGCGATCGCGTGCTGGAACGAATTTGCAGATGGCGTGAAATATGTCCCGAACTCGTGATCCGCAGCACCTTTATTGTCGGGTTCCCGGGTGAAACCGACGCCGACTTCGATGAATTGCTTGATTTTCTCGAGGTCGCGCAACTGGACCGGGTCGGCTGTTTCACCTATTCCGCGGTCGATGGCGCCACCGCTAACGCCATGCCCGACCATGTGCCCGAGGCCATCAAACAAGAACGTTACCAGCGCTTCATGCTCAAACAACAGGCGATCAGCACCGCCAAACTGAAACAACGTATAGGTCAACAGCTAAGCGTGCTGGTGGAGACCAGCGCGGCGCCGGGTTATATCGGGCGCTGTTATGCAGATGCACCGGAGATCGATGGATTGGTACACATCGCTACCGATGCCGATTTACCCCGCGGTGAATTCTGTCAGGTCGAAATCACCGACGCCGACGAGTACGATCTTTATGCATCCCCGAGCAGGTAAATATTATCGCCGTCGATCCTGATCGGCAGGGATTCAAGGCTTGCCCCCGGGCAGGGACCCAGAATACATTCACCCGTGTCGATCAAAAAGCGTGCGTCATGCACCGCACACTGGATCAATGCGCCCTCCATATCGAGAAATTGGTGCTCAACCCAGTCTAGCGGAGACCCGGTATGCGGGCAGCTATTGCGATAGGCAAAACACTCGCCATCACGCCTTACCACGAAGCCTGCTACGCGGTCATCACCACAATCGAGTGAAAATCCATAGGATCCGGGATCTGACAATCGATCCAGGGTACAGATAAAGATCAAATTTTCCATTATTTTACTTATAAATTCCGACTCTTAGCCGATAACTTTAAAGCCGCTGTTACCCGGCAAGAAACTGGAGCCAACCTGCAACCGCAGGTTAGCGACGAGGAAACTGAGTTGATGTTAAACAAGTTGGCAGAAAATACCGACTGGAAATCCAAATATCAAGACGTTATCGATGATCTCGCAGTACGCGAACACGAGTGGACGCAAATCGAGGCGTTACTGCGTAAAACCATCGGTCGTTTGAGCATTGCCGGGCGTGGCCTGAATACCCGGCTGGACTCACATTTGCGTGTAATTCAGACGCTGTCGCGTGAAAAGCGCGACGCCAGGCTGGCCGAGGCGCTCGACCAGCTTGGCGAAATCGTCGCTTCACTAGATGATCCGCAGGCGAGCAAAAAGTCGCGTCGTTCCGATCCGATCATGCTGATGCTGGAATTATTACAAAACATCCATTTCAACGCGGTCCAGCGCGGCCAGTTGAAAGACATCTGCTCGGAACTGCTCATTTCGGTCGCCAATGGCCACGATCGTGATTCGGTCAGTGTGTATATCCAGAAGCTGTCACTGCTGATCAATGAAAACTTTGATAATCTCGACAGCAGTAATAAATCTACCGGCATTGTGCTGAAACTGCTCGATCTGCTGGATCTGGACGAACCCCGGGGTGAAAAAATTCGTCAACAGTTCAGCGCCACCACCGAGTTCCGCGAGCAGGAACTGGCGGAGCTGGCCAATATGATCAATGCTCAACTCAACCCCGCAGCCACCGACTCCTCAATCGATCACGTAATGACAACATTACTCGAGCGATTGGCTATCGTCGAGGGTGCGAGCGGTACTGCACAGGAAATCCAGACGCGCGTGCATGAGGGAGTCAAAGACGAACAGTGGACTGATACCCTGAACGATATCGTTAACTCGATTTCGGGTTCGCTAGAAAAGCTCGACCGGGAAAAGCGGGAACTCGAAAACTTCATTGTAAATGTAACCGAGCAACTCGGCGAGGTCACCCGGGTCATTGCCGAGGATCAAACAGACTTGCAATCCAATCAGGAGGATACGCGATCCTTACAAAGTTATGTTCAGGAAGGCATGAGCCTGATCCAGAAAAATGTGCAGTCGACCACCGACCTGCAGACGTTAAAGTCTGGAATTTCCAAAAATATCGATGAGATTAACGGTGGTGTCGACCAGTTTGTCGATCGCTTCAACGAACGCCACGAAGCAACCGCTGAACGTAATCTCAAGCTTACCGAGCAACTCTCGCAAATGGAGCAGGAAACCCAGGAACTGCAGGTGATGCTGCACGAAAACCGTGAAAAGCTGCTCTACGATGCGCTAACCGGGGTTTACAGCCGTATGGCTTACGACGAGCGTATCACGCAGGAACTGGCTCGCTGGACTCGCTACCAGACCTCGTTCAGCTACGTCATTCTCGATATCGATCACTTCAAACGGATCAACGATAGCTATGGCCATAACGCCGGCGACAAGGCATTGAAGATCATTGGGCAAATGATGCTGAAATACGTGCGCCAGTCCGACTACGTGTTTCGTATCGGCGGTGAAGAGTTTGTCTTGATACTGACCAATACTGCGGCCGACAAGGCCGCCGTCATGGTGGAAAAAATGCGCGCGGGTATAGCCGATAGCAGTTTTCACTTTAAGGGAGAGCCAGTGCAGCTGACCCTGTCCGCGGGCATTACCGAGACCCGTAGCGAGGACAATGTCGAAACCATTTACGAACGTGCCGACCAGGCCTTGTACAAGGCCAAAAATTCGGGGCGTAATTGCCAGTTTATTGCTGATTAGCCGAGTTCGGCGGGAGTTTTTGCGACGATGGTCAGGGCGTGTAACTCACCAGAGGCTATTTCATTGTTGACCGAGGCATACACCAGTTTATGGCGCTTTATCGGTGTCAGGCCTGCAAAAACATCGCTGGTAACATTAGCGACAAACTTGCCTTCGCCACCGCTGACCTGCACTGCCGCATCGGGAAAATGTGAAGCGATTAACTGCTGAATCTGTTCCGGAGTCATGATTAAAGTATCTACAGAGGGAAAAATGAACGCGCAAACTATATTACAAGAGACGTCAGGAATAACCATGCAAAAATTAATTTTATGCACAATCATTTTGCTGCTCGGTTTCACCCAGACATGGGCAGCCGAGGATGAGCCGGCACCAGCCTCATCGACCACATCAGCCTATATTTCACTGGGCAAACCAATGGTGCTCAACCTGAGCGGCACCAAACGACTTACCTTTCTGCAAATCAGCGCCGATGTTTTAATCAGCGATGCAGATGCAGAAGAAGCCGTCAAAATTCACGTACCTGCGATCAGACACAGCCTGATCATGTTACTCAGCGAGCAAAAGGCGAGCGATATCAAGTCTCCCGACAAACGTGAAGCAATTCGCCAGCAGGCGACCGTACAGGTGCAGTCGCTGATGGTGGCTTTGTCAGGCAGCACGGAGGTTAGCGATATACTGTTCTCGAGCATCCTGGTTCAGTAACTCGCCACCACCGTATGGCCATTTCCCCGGCAAACACCGGGCGGGACCAGGGAGTTATCTGGGATCGAACTTCAGCTTTTCCTGATCGACACTAATGGTCGACTGGCCGTGGATAAACTCCAGCAGTTGCTCCCCCGCCATGGTAAATCGCCAACCCTGAGTTAAGCGGCTACTTTTCTGATTCAACAGCAAATTGTCTATATCCTTGCGTGTCGCCAGGGTAGCCAGTGCAATCTGATTCTGATCCGCGATCACCCGGCACAATGCCATCAGGCAATCACCCAAAGCGAGTTGCTGCTTGTTAAGGTTTTTCAACTTGTCATGTTGTGGCCATTGGGCCGCATCTACCTGCGCGCCATGGGCAATAATTCGCAGTATTTCGTCACCATGGCGGTTGACGGTCTTGTCGCTCAAATCGCGAATCCGCGACAGCGCTTCGATATCTGCAGGTGCCTGGCGCGCAATTTCAACGATGACTTCATCTTTGACAATCCAGCGGCGTGGTCGATTTTGTCGTTGCGCCAGTGCTTCCCGCCACTGAACCAGTTCACTCGCAACCTGCAGTTTTACACCCTTTAGCTTCTGTACGCCTTTTAAGCGCTTCCATAATTGCGCCATATCGACCTGGTAATTTACGGGGTCACTCATCGCGATCAAATCCTTTTCCATCCAGCTGTAACGCCGGGTAGACTCCAGTTTTTCATTCAATGTTTCGTAAACCGCCATCAGGTAGCGCACATCGTCCATTGCGTAGTCGAGTTCATCCTGGCTCAAAGGTCGACGCGTCCATCTGGCGCGGGTATGTTTTTTCTCAAGCTCGACTCCGGTGATCTGCTGCACCAGGTCGGCATAGGAAATCTGCTGGCTGTAACCAAGCACCGCTGCAGCAAGCTGGGTATCAAATACCGGTGTCGGCACCTGGCCAAATTTCTGGTAGAGAATCTCGAGGTCCTGCGATGAGGAATGAAAAACCTTTAGCAGACTGTCTTTAATCAGCAACTCGGCAAGAGGAGCAAATTCGCTAATCGCAAGCGGATCGATACAGGCAAGCCGATCACCACTGGCTATCTGGATCAGGGCGAGTTCAGGATAGTAGGTACTCTCGCGGATAAACTCGGTATCGATGACACAATAGGTGGCCGCGGCCAGTCCGGCACAAAACCGGGCCAACAATTCGTTGCTGTCGATGTAGTCATAATCGAGTTGTAGCACCAGGGTTATCCTATCTCAACATAGCTTTACGGCGGATGTCGCGTAACACCACGAACACCCAGGGCCAGATCAGCATGCCGATAAAAGGCGCACCGAAAAAGGCCAGTAGTGGCGTGGATCGACCCAGAAATCCTTCTACCCAGGCGACCATGGCCTGATTTATCAGCAACAGCACAAAAACGTAAATGGCTTGCTGCACCAATGCCAATACACGGATACGCTGGTAAAAATTCATGTTGATCGCAATAATCAATACCAGTGCCAGGGTATGCTGGCCGAGTAGTGTACCCAATGAGGTGTCAAGAATGATTCCACAAAGAAATGCAAACCAGAGGCCGACACGCTTGGGCAAGGCCATGCTCCAGTAAATCATTACCAGGGCCATCCAGTTGGGTCGATAAATCTGCGCCCAGTCGGG